>Ga0209744_1000099_pt1 | contig 26569 bp, 17 predicted proteins | sample BarGraNGADG00311_2_FD_184494 | JGI IMG/M metagenome (GOLD analysis project Ga0209744, IMG submission 184494) | Arctic peat soil microbial communities from Barrow, Alaska - Barrow Graham LP Ref core NGADG0004-311 (SPAdes) (version 2) | ecosystem: Environmental > Terrestrial > Soil > Wetlands >... | reverse complement strand
TTTTTTATATATTTAAAATTCATTTCATTAAACCTCTTAAAAGATGAAAAACTTTCTTAAATACACTCTGGCAACCATAACCGGAATAATAATTGCTTCCATTCTTTTCTTCATTGTAATGCTTGCAGGTTTTAGTGCGATTGTTTCATCGGGCAACAAACCCGTTTCAATAAGCAACAATTCCATTCTGGTGCTAAAAGCAGGAGTGCCAATCCCTGACAGAGGGGATCAGAACCCTTTCTCCGGACTCGATTTGTTTAATATGACAATTACACCTGCTCCCGGACTGAATGAAATTCTGCAAAACATTGAGAAAGCGTCAGGAGATAATAAGATCAAGGGGATTCTGATTGAAAACGGGCTGCTTCCTGCAGGATGGGCAACAACTGAAGAGATCCGGAATGCACTTTTGAAATTCAGAGAGAATGGAAAATTTGTAATTTCCTATTCTGATTATGTTCTTACTCAGCAGTGTTATTATTTGTCGACTGCAGCAGATAAGATTTATATTAATCCGGGCTCAATGGTTGATTTTAAAGGTCTGAGCAGTGATGTTATGTTTTTCAAAAAAGCTCTTGAAAAGATCGGTGTGGAAGTCCAGGTAACGCGTCATGGTAAATTTAAAGGCGCTGTAGAACCTTTTATCCTGGATAAATTAAGTGAAGAAAACAAAACACAAATAAAAGATTATGCCGGATCATTATGGAATCAGATTCTTTCAGATATATCAGAATCACGGGGGCTTCCGGTAGCACAACTAAACCGGATTGCTGATAATCTTGACGGAAACATTGCATCGAGGGCACTTGAAACCAGGCTTGTTGACGGACTTATTTACCGTGATGCCTTGATAGATACACTTAAAGCGATTTCAGGGATAAACACAGATAAAGATCTCAACCTGGTATCCATGACCAAGTATAGTAAAGTCCCGGATACCAAAATGACTTATTCTGCAAAAAACAAAATAGCGGTAATATATGCATCAGGAACTATTGTGACCGGTAAAGGAAACGAAAACAATATAGGAGGAAACTCCTATGCTGATCTGATCAGAAAGGTAAAGAAAGATACTTCCGTAAAGGCAATTGTCCTGAGGGTTAACTCTCCCGGAGGAAATGCCATAGCTTCAGATATTATATGGAATGAGCTGAATCTTGCTGCAAAAGTAAAACCAGTTGTAATATCGATGGGGAATTACGCTGCTTCGGGAGGATATTACATCTCCGCTCCGGGAACAAAAATATATGCAAATCCAATGACTATTTCAGGATCGATCGGAGTATTCGGAATTATACCAAATGCACGCAAACTGTTGGAACAGAAACTCGGACTTACAACAGAAGTAGTAAATACAAACAAAAATTCCGATTTCCCTTCAGTATACAGGCCAATGAACAACTATGAGAAAGAGATGATGCAGTTGAGTATTGAAAATATCTACAGCGATTTTGTAAGTAAAGTTGCTGCAGGCCGGAAAATGAGTGCCAGGTCGGTTGACAGTATAGGACAGGGAAGAGTATGGAGTGGCAACAGTGCTCAGAAAATTGGACTGGTGGATGAAATAGGCGGACTTAAAGATGCGATTATAGGTGCGGCAAAACTGGCAGGTATTGAACACTATTCTGTAAGAGAACTACCTGTAATCGAAGATCCGTATACCAGAATACTTACTCAACTAAGTGGAGAAGTAAGGATGAGTATATTAAAAAAGGAGCTGGGAGAATCGGTAACGTATTACAATATGGTTAAGGAAATAAAAGATCTGTCAGGGATACAGGCAAGACTTCCCTACTTTATTGAGATACATTGATGTAAAGTACTTAGAGAAGTTTGGAGTGAACTAAAGTTTGGAGTGCCTAAAGTAAAAGAAAAGTTTGAAGTGAGCTAAAGTTTGAAGTGAGCTAAAGTTGAAAAAAATGAAAATAGCATAAATCGACTAACTCTAGTCACTTTAGGCACTCTAGTCACTCTAAGCACTTTAGGCACTCTAGTCACTTTTTGAACATATGGTACATATAAAAAATATATTTCTTTATCCGGTTTCTCTCTTATATGGATTGATTACCAGTATCAGAAATTTTTTATATAATACCGGAATTCTTCCATCCAAAGAGTTCCCCTTTCCTGTAATTTGTGTAGGAAATATTGCTGTCGGCGGGACAGGGAAAACTCCCCATGCAGAATATATTGTTGGATTGCTCAGGGAAAACTTTAAAGTAGCAACTCTGAGCAGGGGTTACAAAAGGAAGACCCGTGATTTCAGAATTGCATCTGCTTCGGCACTGGTCAGGGATATTGGTGATGAACCTCTGCAGATATTCCTTAAGTTTCCTGATGTCCTTGTAACAGTAGACAGAAACAGGGTTCACGGAGTTAACAGGATTCTTGAGGAAAGTCCGGAAACGGATGTAATTATTCTGGACGACGGTTTCCAGCACAGGAGGATAACCCCCGGCTTTTCGATCCTTCTTTCTGATTATGAAAGACTAATTGTCAGAGATCATATGATGCCTTATGGCAATCTGAGGGAAAGCAAAGGAAATATGAGAAGAGCCAATATAATACTTATTACCAAAACTCCGGAAAACCTGTCTCCAATCCAGAGAAGGCTGATAGTAAAGGAAGTTGACAAGACGCCCTATCAGAATCTCTATTTTACTACTTTTATATATAAGCCTCCTGTCGCTGTCTTTGGAAGAAGCGACCATGAAGAAAGTCAATCCGTTATGGAAGAAAGTGGAGATTGCGGTATCGTACTTATAACCGGAATAGCCAATCCTCAACCTCTGAAAGAGTATATGCAGAAGAGTTACAATGAGATAATCCATCTCTCTTTCCCCGATCATCACAATTTTAAAGATAAAGATCTGGTTAGAATATCCTCTGCTTATCATGAACTTAAGTCAAAAAACAGGTATCTGTTTACTACAGAAAAAGATGCAGTAAGATTGAGGGAATTTACTAATATTGCAGAACCAATAAAATCTTCATTTTTTTATATTCCCGTAGGAATACATTTTTTGAATGAAGATCAAGAGGAGTTTGATAACCTGATAATTGATTATGTTAGAAAGAATCGTCGAAACAACAGAGTTTCTAAAAGCCAAAGGAATAATTAACCCCGATGCCGGAATTATTCTTGGTACCGGTCTTGGTGAACTTACCTCTAAAATTGAGAACCGGATAGAAATAGATTATAAGGATATCCCCAATTTTCCGATATCGACAGTCGAAGGTCATGCCGGTAAGCTTATCTATGGAGTATTCGGCGGAAAGAAGATTGTTGCCATGAAAGGCAGGTTCCATTATTATGAAGGTTATGGCCCGGAACAGGTTGCATTACCGGTAAGGGTATTGAAATATCTTGGTATTAAATGCCTGTTCCTTTCAAATGCAGCAGGAGGAGTTAATCCCTCCTTTCAGATAGGAGATATAATGGTAATTACTGATCATATTAACCTTATGCCTAATCCGTTGATTGGACCAAATGATGATCGTATAGGTGCAAGGTTCCCCGATATGGGAGAAGCTTATGACAGGTACCTTATCAATAAAGCATTGTTAATTGCAGCGGGAAAGAATATCAGAATCCATAAAGGTATTTATCTATCTACAAGTGGTCCTACTTTTGAAACACCGGCCGAATACAAATATTTCAGGATAATTGGTGCTGATGCAGTCGGGATGTCAACTACTACTGAGGTTATCATTGCCCGGCATATGAATCTGCCCTGTTTTGCAGTAAGTGTAATTACAGATCTGGGTGTTGAAGGAAAAATTGAATATACAACACATGAGTCAGTTCAGATGGAGGCTGCCAAAACCGAAGCCCGGATGACAACCATAATGACGGAGATGATTTCCTCACTATAAAGAGTTTTTACCACAAAGAGGTTGAGGTTGAGGTTGAGAGGCTCTTAACCTAAACCTTAGCCTTAGCCTTAGCCTTAACCTTAATTTCTAATGACCGTACAGACTTTTTTCCACCTGGCTGTTTTGCCGGTATCGTCATAAAGAGTTATGAGTATGATATAAATCCCTGTATTTACCAGCGAACCATCATCCGATGTTCCATTCCAGATCAGAGATGCTTCAGCTCCGGCGAAAAGATTTGCTGCGATCTTCCTGACATAGTTACCCGTTTCATCAAAGACCATAACCGAAATTACATTCCCGTTACCTTTCAGATTCAGCATGATCGTCAGAAAATCTTCATTACCATCATTGTCCGGAGTGATTTTTGATGACGAAAAAACCACTTTGTCAGAAGTTGATGGCATTTCTGCAAAGACCGAATTAGGTGCTCCAGGAGTGCCCCATCCCGAACTCTGCGATGCAGAATGCCAGCTGGCTGCCTCTTCAGATTTATTCTGTGGCATAGTCTTTTCCAGGGCAACACCCTCGCGTGTTGACAGAAGAGAATAATGCATATCCTCATTGTAGAATACCTCATCAATTCTGTCCAGTTCCCTGTTATATAATTTAAGGTGTCCTTTATCATCAGACATCGATGGAAGAGCAGTGGTCTCAAAAAGATAATCAGGATCGGTGGAGGGATATCTTTCTGAAATTCTGTTTGTGCCGGTTGTAATTGCATAATAAGTACCCGGTAATATACACCTCTTCATTTCCGACACAACAACAGGTTCTGAAACATCACCGGTATCATCATTTACCGAAACCAGCTGAATACGCGACGCATCAATTACTTTTTCTGAAGTGTTAAACAATTCCAGATAATCAGGATCCCCAGGCAATGAATTGAATAGTAATTCATTAAAAAGAATATCTCCTTGTTTCGCCGGTTCAGGCAGACCAAAATTAAAATTCCATTTTTGAATCCGGTTTCCGGCGAAATCTGAGATATCTTCTGCAATCTCAAGTTGATGAATCTCTGCAAGCTGAAGCGGATCTGCCAGTTTAACTCTGAATTCACGAAATAACGGATCGGCAGGAAAGAGATCAGTAATTTCATTTCCTTTGATTTTAATGTCCTTTATTTTACCTGAAAAAGTAAAAACCGGTTCTGTAAAACGTATAAGAATATTAGTACTATCATCAGGAAATACATTCTGAATTCCATAAAATGAAATATCCGGGTTGCTTTCAGATACTGAATTGACTGATCCGGGGGTACCTCCCTTCCTTGATTCAGATGCTATCCAATTGGCTTTATCATAAAATGGAAATCTGGTATCTATCATTTCAAGCGACCATCCTCCATTCGATTTCAATTCATTTTTATACCAATCCGAAGAGTATTCCACACCGTGAATAAGTGTACCAGTACTGTCTGTTATATAGATGAGCCTTCCTCCATCAGTAAGAGAAGGAAATTGTTTAACTCCAATTACATTCCCAAATTTTTTAAAGGCCAAAGTATCCTGAGTTGCGCAGATTATCAAGATACCGGAGGGCTGGATAGTAGTTTCAGGGAAAAGGGTATACTGGGCTTCAGTTAACAGCTTCCAGTTTCTGATGTTGAATGAATATTCAGTTCTGTTGGTTATTTCTATATATTCTTTCCCGGGTAAAGAGACTTCAGGCAAGGGATCTGCCATAATTTCTGTAATTGCCACATCTCCTGTCTCTGCCCAAACAGGAGTAAATCCTACCCGAATATTCAGAGAACAATTGGCTGAATTATCGCATATTTGTTTGATGATCAGATTATTTAATGATTTGTTTGTGAACTCTTCAATAAACTCAACTTTGTAGGTCAGATTATTATACTTAATTACAGAAATTGATTTGTTTTCAGCTGTATTTAATGAAAAATTATCTGCTGCCATTATTCCATTTGCAGGTTCTTCATTCAAGGTAATTTCTACAGAATTTTTTCCAGATATTTCACATCCAGTGATAAATGGAGCTTCATTATCGTCATAAAAATTTCCTTCAATACTTATATCATCGAGCCATAGAAGCCTGTCGCGTGTGGAAGAGTATCTGTAATATACTCCGAACCATCCCTGGCTGAATAATTCATTGTCAGTGCCAAAGGCGGTTCCAATATTATTACCTGTCAACCTGCTGACTGAAACAGTCCAGTCTCCCGACCGGGATCTTTCTACTAAAATTCTGACGGCATCTTTTATCCCGATCTCTGTCTGCCAGTTTATGCGGCAGTTTATAATAGATGTAATGAGACTTCCCTTAACTTTCCATAGACGAAGAGTATCATCTGATCCGATAAGATTTACCCCAATTGCAAATCCATTAGTTCCTCCGTCTGCATACATTCCGGCCGGACTGTTATCTGACAGCAGGAATACAGACCAGTTGTTTAATGAAGAAGGGTCATAACCATGTCTGACGAGAAATGACCATCTTGTAGTGCCCTGCGATGGATGAAGGTTTTTGATGGGTATTCCAATCCGGTCAATTCCGGCATCCGGATTATCAAAAATATGATGTAATGAAAATCTCCCTGAAAGACTTTCTGTTGTGTCGGCTTTCCAGCGCCCTTCAGTACTTTGTATCCAGTTGACAATACCAGCTCCTTCGAAGTTTTCGACAATCTGGCCAAAAAGAGTATAAGGCATTAACAGCGCCAGTAAAATAACTTTTTTCATGCAGCGGGACGAATTGAAAAAAAAGTTAATTTTGACAGTTTTAACGTCACAGTAAATTTATACAATAACTTAATTTATTCCAAGCAAATAATTATGAAAATTGCTGTTGTAGGGGCCACCGGAATGGTAGGCCGGACAATGATGAAAGTACTTGAAGAGAGAAACTTCCCTGTATCACAATTATTACCTGCAGCCTCTGAACGCTCGGTTGGCAAAGAGGTAATTTTTAAGGGAAAGGCTGTAAAGGTGGTAAGTGTTCAGGAAGCTGTTGACGCAAAACCCGAATTTGCTATTTTCTCTGCAGGTGCATCAACATCAAAAGAGTGGGCTCCGGTTTTTGCTAAAAACGGGACTGTTGTAATTGACAACTCCTCTTACTGGCGTATGGATAAAAATATTCCCCTCATTGTTCCTGAGATCAACAGTCATGTTATAAAGAAGGGAGACAGGATAATTGCTAATCCGAACTGTTCAACCATACAGATGGTTATGGCTCTTGCTCCTCTCCACAGAAAGTACAGGATTAAACGTCTGGTAATTGCAACATATCAATCGGTGACCGGAACCGGTGTAAAAGCTGTTACCCAGATGGAAAATGAAAGATCCGGAATTAAGGGTGAGATGGCTTATGCATATCAAATTGATAAAAACTGCTTCCCTCATGGTGGAAAGTTTCAACCCGACGGATATACAACAGAGGAGCAGAAACTAGTCGACGAAACCCGCAAAATACTTGAAGATCAGAATATCCAGGTAACTGCTACAGTGGTAAGGATTCCGGTTGTCGGAGGTCATTCGGAAGCTGTAAACATTGAGTTTGAAAACGATTTCAACATCGATGACGTTATACGTTTAATAAGTCAGTTCCCCGGGGTTGTTGTTTATGATAATCCTGCAGAAAACAAATATCCTATGCCAATCCTTGCTCATAACCGCGATGAGGTTTTTGTAGGAAGGATTAGAAGAGATCTGTCTAAGGAGAAATGTCTGAATATCTGGATAGTATCAGATAACATCAGAAAAGGGGCGGCAACCAACGCGATTCAGATTGCAGAGTATATGGCTGATAATAAATTATATTAAGCATATTCTCTGTGCCTCCTCTGTGATACTCTCCCGCTTCGCGGGACAAGTTGTGTAAGTTCTTAAGAAATTGTTATACAGAGAAGACACAGAGCGTCACAGAGCTGTCTGATAAATCATTCTTCAGTCTGATATAATAAATCATTAAAAGGATACCTTTTTATATGTAACTTTTTTACTTCATCATAAAGAAGCTTACGAAGTTCTTCAATGTTTTCTTTTGTTTTTGCTGAAACAAATACAGTCTGGTGATGTTTGTCAGCAGACATCCATGATTTTTTCAGATCGGATAATGAATAGTTATCTTTCAATACAGGCGTGAGATCATCTTCCTCCTTAACAATGTAGGAGAATGCATCGATCTTGTTAAAGACTAATATTAATGGTTTACCTGACACTCCCAGATCTTTGAGAGTATTGTTCACTACCTTAATCTGTTCTTCAAAAGTGGGATGAGAGATATCAATTATGTGTACAAGCAGATCCGATTCCCTTACCTCATCGAGGGTTGATTTAAAAGACTCAATAAGGTCAGTGGGTAATTTACGGATAAATCCGACTGTATCCGAAAGCAGAAAAGGAAGGTTCCCAATTACCATTTTCCGCACTGTGGTATCAAGAGTCGCAAAAAGTTTATCTTCGGCAAAAACATCTGATTTGCTCAGGAGGTTCATAATAGTTGATTTGCCCACATTGGTATAACCAACCAGTGCTACTCGGATCATTTTTCCACGGTTTTTCCGCTGAGTGACCATTTGAGTATCAATTTTTTTAAGCTGTTCCTTAAGCAGTGATATTCTATCCCTGATTACCCTCCTGTCAGTCTCTATCTCTGTTTCACCCGGCCCCCTTAAACCGATACCTCCTCTTTGCCGCTCAAGATGTGTCCACATACCTGTCAGTCGGGGAAGAAGGTACTGATACTGTGCCAGTTCAACCTGAGTGCGGGCATGGGATGTTCGTGCACGGCGAGCAAATATATCGAGAATCAGGTTTGTTCTGTCGAGAATACGACAGCCAAGAGCCTCTTCAATGTTTCTTAACTGGCTTGGTGTAAGCTCATCATCAAAAATGGCAATATCGATTTTGTTCTCAGTTACAAACAGGCTTAGTTCCTTGATTTTTCCAGAGCCTACAAAAGTACGCGGGTTTGGAACATCAAGTTTCTGTATGAACCGTTTCACAGGCTCTGCTCCTGCCGTTTCTGTCAGGAATGAGAGTTCATCCAGGAATTCTTCAGTTTCACGTTCATCCTGCCCATGATAAATAATTCCTATAAGAATTGCCCTTTCCCTGGGTTTGTTGGTTTCAATCATTAACTGAATATTATTTTGTTGTTCCAAAAGTAGAGACGCCCAAGTTGGGCGTCTCTGCATACATATAATAATGTATTGATATTATTGAAAAAAATCTAATTTATAAACCTTCTGTCATTTTGAATTGCCCCTCTTATTGCCATTTTCAGAGATTCCGAACACCGCACAACCATTTCTATGTCGCTTGGGAATGGTACAATTGATGTTTTTGTTCGTTCAAGCTGCTGTGCATTCAGAGCCTGAATATCGCCCAGAGCACGGGAGGAAATATTTTCAAAATTTGATTGGGCTCCTATCGGGTCTTTTTTGAGTACTTTGTTCGGATTCATTTGAACTACTTCAACATCGCCATCTATACGGCATGATTTTGACTGTATGGTTTGAACAAGAGCACACTGAAGAGTTTTATATTTTTTCTGTTTAATATCATTCCCGAGGGAATCTCTCATTACATTGCCCTTTTTATCAAGAACATAAATAAAACCATCTTCAATATCTCTCTTAATAACTGAGTCTTTTTGTAAAGACCGGTCATCGCTGACCATAACATTTTTGATATTCACATTCACAAAATAATCGTACCTGGCATTATCATTCAGATTCTGTGTGTGGTATTCAACCCACTCCGAGTTCAGTCTTGGCAGATCGAGAGCCAAAAGATCGTCTTCAAATTCTTTTGGAAATTTTAATATAGAGTTATTTTGAATTGAAATAAATACTCTGCTCATACCAAGAAGCTTTGCCTCCTCTATCTTATTATCTATCCCCTCATAGTCACCTACATATTCTTTAGCTCTCACATATTCGGCAAATGCTTGTCTGTATGATTCCTTTAAACCGCTTTTCATAAGATCATTGCCATGGGAATAATAGAAATCTGCCGCTTTACGTTTTGCATTGACCATCTCTGGCATATAATCGACATAAGGAAAATCAACAGACCGGCCGTTCATACTCAAAGGGGTTACTGTTCTTACGAGTGATTGTCTGTCATTCAATGCTTTATAAACCAAATATATTTCGTCCCAGTTATTTGGTTTCCCTTCCATTTTCAGGAAACGGACTCTTTCAATATCCTGTTCATTTGCAACTTTATACGCCTGGTTAAGAATATCGATCTGCTTGACATCGGTTGGATCTTTCCGCAAACTTTTCACGGCCTTTTGAATAGCGGCATCATAGTTGCCTTTCTGCAGTTGTTTCTTTGAAGAACCACAACCTGAGAGGATAAAGGTTAAAATGAAAATAAAGGGTACAATTCTTTTCATATAGTTAAAATTTAATATAGAGTTTGATAAAGGTAAGAAAAACATTGAAATCAAGAATATGGATAGCTCTCTCTTTCATTGTTTATTAAATCTCAAAAACTAAAATTCAGAGGAATTGAATATCTTACTCTGACCGGTTCTCCTCGCTGAAGACCCGGAGTCCATTTAGGCGATTCAGAGATAGTTTTCACAGCTTCTTCATCCAACAAAGGGTCAATCCCTTTGACGACAGTCACATTAGTTACGGAACCATCTTTCTCAACAATGAAAGTCAGAAATACTTTTCCTCTTATCTTCTTATCGATAGCAGCCTGTGGATAATTGGTTCGTTTTTGTATCCAATCCCTGAATTTATCTAATCCGCCTCCATTAAATGATGGCATGATCTCTACCTGGAAAAAAGGCTCATCTGTCTCTGTTCCATCCTGTCCGAATAGATTATCTCCGGTACCTGTTCCTTTTATGTCAACATTATCTCTTGTTGTTTGATTATTGATTTCATCCGTTGAAGGTTGTGATTTTTCCAGAGGAGGAACACTATCAACAACTACCGGTGGAACATATTTCACTATCTCCTCAACGTGAATCGCCTGAGGTGGAGGAGGAGATGGAGGAACAAATATTTCTTCTTTTGGAGGTTCAAGATTTTCCATCTTGACCTGAACATAATTGCCATATCCTTTTAGAACATAATCGGAATGACGAGTAAGAAAAAATGAAAGGATTACCACAAAACTTACAATAAGAGATGCCAGGATTATACCAGTCATAACCACAGAATTATATCTCTTCCGGAGCTGATAAGCACCATAATCCCTGTTCCGCGCTTGAAAAAGCAGATCATCAAAATCGAGCCGTTTTCTGAGGTTATCGTACATTCTTCCGGGTAATAAAATATGCAGATAAGATTCCTTTATTAAACAGAATCAAAGGAATAATAATTACAAATTATAACTCAATAATAATGCCATTTTATTTCTTTCCGGGCAAATGTAATTAAAAGTTGACCCGGACTTTCAAATGTCCGGCAAAAATACAAAATAGTGCGTTTTTGCCAAAACTAAAATGTTAAGGATTTCATAATATTTGAGGTTAAGGTTGAGGTTGAGGTGTTATTTTTATATTTTCAATTTTTTCTTACATTTACCAACTCTTTGGGGGTTTAGCTCAGTTGGCTAGAGCGTGTGACTGGCAGTCACAAGGTCAGGGGTTCGATTCCCCTAATCTCCACCTTCGCCCTCCGTGCTATCCCGAGCCTGTCGAGGGATTGAGTAGGAGGGCTGCTTCTTTTAAAGTAAATATTCTCACTAAACATTCTCAGGGTTTCTGCCCTAACGGGTGTATTTCAGCGGTAACAATTGTAACAATCAATGCAACAGAGATTTCATGGGGTTGCGTTTCGGCAGGAACAATTGTAACGATCAATACCCAACCGGGCCCACCGGTAGAGCCAGGTGCCATAACAGGAACCGCTGCAGTATGCAAGGGGCAAACAGGATATATTTATTCTGTACCTGTTATAACAAACGCTACAGATTACATCTGGACTCTGCCAACCGGAGCAACAATAACAGCAGGTGCTAATACTAATAGTATTACAGTAGGTTTTAGTGATATTTCGTTGAGTGGTGATATTACTGTGCAAGGTAGCAACAGTTGCGCCACTGGAACAGTTTCTGCGCCCTTTAAAGTTGTAGTAAATAATTGTAAGGGGCAACTACGTAATATTAATGAATGGTCGACATCTCAAAATGAATTTGGGCTTAAGGTTTATCCGAATCCGTTTACCGATCACCTATGCTTCGATTTGCAAATGGAAAAAGATGCCAAAGTACGTCTTGAGATCTTCAATCACAAAGGGTACAAAATTGCTACCCTCTTCTCCGACGACGTTAAAGCTTTCAATTATTACCGGATCGAATATACTCCCGAAAATAACAGCACTGGAGCAATTTTGTACCGACTGATAATTGACGAACAGCTAGTGTTAACCGGTAAGGTAATACATAAATAAAAAATCCTCTTGCGCTTAGTTTAAAAGTGGTTGGAGAATAAGGTTAACTGCCCCTTCATATTTTGGAAGGGGCAGTTTTTTTCCATCCGGGTTGTTCTATTTATGCTTTTTTAAACTTTCCCCTTTCATTTTTGTCTTATCCTGAGCAGATGCATATTTATTTGACTTTTATAAGGGATTTTCATAACTTGAACTCTATTTTACATTAAACCTCCCACGTAAGTAAACTAAAAAAACTTAGCCTATAAAAAAGATATCTACATACCCCTCGCAAACAATTTACTTCCGTTTTGCATTACTCCTGGCATCAATGTCTGTGTGTAATCTGAACGGTTTTGCACAAACTGTAGTCGTTACTAATCCCACAAGTCCATGGACTGTACCCGCAGGAGTAACATCCATTAAGGTAGAAGTCTGGGGTGGCGGCGGAGCTGGCGGTGGCTGCAACAGCACATTGTTTGCTAGTTATGGAAGCGGTGGTGGAGGTGGAGCATATAATGTATCTACCTTCGCAGTTTCTAGTGGGCAAACTTATACTATTTCGAGAGGTGCAGGAGGAACAGGAAGTTCTGACGCTGATGGTACGAATGGAACAGTATCCTCAGTTTCAGGCCCGGGAGGATCAGTTTCAGCAAATCCAGGTTCGGGTGGAGCCAGGAGGGGAGGTAAAAACGGAACAGGTGGTTCAGGCGGCTTTAACAACGGAGGTAAAGGCGGTAGCGCCACCAGTAATGGAGCAGGTGGAGGCGGAGGTGCAGGTAATGCTCCTCCTGCAGGTACAGGTAATGGTGGTGATGGCAGTAATACTGCCGCGGGCTCAGCAGGTGCAGGTGCTCTCCATGGTGGTGCCGGTGGCGCATATCGAAATAATAATGGAACTGGAAATGCCGGTGCTGCTACTGGTGGCGGTGGCGGTGGCGGTTACCAATCTCTTTGGAATGGCAGCAAAGCCGGAGGAGCTGGTGCTTCAGGACAGGTAGTAATCACCTATACAACTGTAACTGGCACAACAATTACCGGTTTCACACCCGGCAGTGCCTGTTCAGGTTCGGGGCAATCGGTTAGCATAACCGGCACAAACTTTACCGGGGCAACAGCAGTTACTTTTTATAGCGGGCAATCAGCTTTATTTACAGTAACCAGTGCAACACAAATTACGGCAACCCTGCCGGCAGGAGCCACTACAGGCCCAATAAGTGTAACAACACCTTCAGGAACCGGCACAAGCTCCGGTAGCTTTACTGTGAATACTTTACCTGCAGCACCTACAGCAGGCACAATTACCCAACCAACATGTGCTACATCAACCGGCAGCGTAGTTTTAAATGGTTTACCAGCTGTAGGTAACTGGACATTAACAAGATCTCCCGGAGGAACAACTAACACAGGAACAGGAACAAGTACAACCATTACTGGACTTCCATCCGGGCAATATACCTTCACTGTAACCAATGCATCAGGATGTATTTCGCCTGCATCAGCTAATATCGCCATCAATACTCAACCAGTTACACCAATTATTCCTAACCAAACAGCATCAATTTCATCAGGTTCAACATTTACAGTAACTCCGGGTGGAGGTACCATCCCTGTGGGAACTACTTATACATGGACAGCTCCAACTTATACAGGTGGCGTAACCGGAGGTAGTGCACAAGCAGTTCCACAAATAAATATAAGTGGAACCTTAACTATTCCATCTGGATCTGGTACTGCAACTTATATAGTAAAACCCACTTCCGGAATTTGCGTTGGAGCAACTTTTACTGTAACGGTAACTGTTACTTCCTCATGTGTGCAAGTTACTATAGGAACGCAACCAGGTGATAACATAATGTGTGCAACCTCAGGAAATGCATCTTTTACAGTAGTTGCAGGCGGTGCAGCTCCATTTACATATCAGTGGCAATATCATAATGGTAATACATGGGCAACTGTAATAAATGGCACTCCCTCCGGTGCATTATATACTAATGAGATTACATCCACCCTGAGTGTGACTGGAATTACTACTGCCGGAAGTTTTCAATATCGCTGTTATATTACAAATTGCAGTGGTGGTAACAATGCTATATCATCTGCCACTAACCTTACAGTAAATGCTTTGCCAATACCGACACTTACCAGTTCAGATGCAGACAACGTATTCTGTTTTGGGACAAGCGTAACCTTTACAGCCGGAGGAGGAACAGGTTATAACTTCAGGGTAGGAGGAGTAAGCGTACAAAATGGTGCTTCGGCAACCTACACAACCAGTTCATTGACCAATGGGCAGGTGGTAGATGTGATTGTGACAAATGCCAACGGATGTATTGCCACTTCAGCAGGGATCACAAATTCTGTTTATGTAACACCAATAGCGAATGCAGGAACAGGAGGCAATAATTGTGGTCTTGTATTTCATCTTAATGGTTCTCTTAATATTGGTACAGGAACCTGGGCAAAAGTCAGCGGTCCCGGAAATGTGACATTTAGTCCTGATGCAAATACTGCCAATGCGACAGTAACTGTTACTTCTTATGGTAGTTATACTTTTAGCTGGACAGTAATTAACGGGGCATGTTCAAATAGTGCAAATGTAACCATAGCATTCATTCAGCAGCCTGCTGCAAATGCAGGATCGGGAGGAGACGTTTGTACTAATAATTTCATTTTTAATGCCCTGGTAACAACAGGAACAGGAACATGGACCAAGGTTACCGGGCCGGGAAATGCAGTATTTACTCCTGATGTTCATAAGGCTAACGCAAAGGTCACAGTTGATAAGTTTGGCGCTTATGACTTTGCGTGGACTGTTGTTAACAGCACATGCACATCCATAGGTGGGGTAAGATTGGTATTCCATGATCTGCCATCCATAAATGCCGGGAAAGACAGTACAATATGTAAAGGAGGCAGTATTCAGTTACAGGCGCTGGGATCCGGCTCAGTCTCCTGGGTTCCGGCAGCACTGGTCAGCAATCCGAATATAATAAATCCGATAGCAACCCCTGACACAACAACAACATTTACTATTAATCTTACTGATCAGTATGGGTGTAAAAACTCTGATAATATTGTCATTGGAGTCAGAGAAAGAATCATTGCAGATGCCGGGCCCGACCAGGCACTGGGATATGTGTTTACGACAACAATGGATGCTAAACTTGCCCATAGCTATGAAAGGGGTATATGGAAAATAATTTCAGGAACTGGAAAGTTTTTGGATAGTACTTATGCCAGAACCACAGTTAGTAGTCTTTCAATTGGACCTAACGAGTTTTTATGGACTGTAACAAATGGCTTCTGTCCTCCCTCCTATGACACAACCCTGGTTGAAGTAAATAATTTTGTTATCCCGACGCTGATAACACCAAATATGGATGGCAGGAATGATTATTTTGTAATAAGAGGATTAGAAACAGTGGGCAAAACGGAATTGGTAATCTTCGACAGGAGAGGCGTTCAGCTTTATAAGAACATGAATTATGATAATTCATGGAATGGTGTTGACTATAATAAAAATCCTCTTCCCGACGATACATATTTCTACGTCCTGAAAAGTGAAAATGGGAAATCTTATAGTGGTTATATTGTAATAAGACGTTAAGACCTCCGGTTTCAGGTTGACCAGGTCAGGAGGAAGATTGAAATGGATCTGTAAATGTTTTGTGAAAACCATAATTTAGTTTACTTTAACAGCACAAAGTTTTTTATCATAATTTACTAAAATGAAAAAGCAGGTATTTCTTCTTGTGCTTATATCATTAGTATTCTCTTTCTCATCAGCAAATGCACAGTCAAGATATTACAGGAGGTCCCAGCCTAAATTTGGTGATAGTGCAAGAAAATACCGCTGGCTCGACCGGTATTAAACCGTTATAAGATTTTAAAATCCGACCTTTTGACTTTTAAATGAATGAGTTACATTCTAAAAAGTCTGAAAATGTATCAAAAACTAAAATTTTTATCCTAAGAAACATATAGTTTGTCAAAATTGAAGTTATTCATTTTTTTGCAATGATAATTATATAGAGTCCTTATACAATGTTTTAAACTTGATTATTCTTTAGAAGTATAAATTTACTCTCTACTTCTGATAAAATCCGATCCGTTTTTGACGAGTTGGCTCCTTTTTGACATAAGCTTAAAATTCCTGGCTGTAGTTATCGTATTTTCTTAGACCAGCAGAAGTTAAAACTATTCTGTTTTGCCATTAAATGGACATTTACGACTTGTCATGAATGATATCCTGCATTACCTTTAGTGCATAATTATATAATGTTAAAGGAAAAAGAATCTTTAACAACTATGTTAACAATGAAAATGCGGATAAAGAATCTTAGACAGCTGGATAGTTTGTCTTATGAAAGATTATTATTGGCAGATTTTAACTAAAATAAGTGGTATGGCAATCAGAGCAAACGTTATTTTATCAGATATACATTCCTATCGCTCCAAAAATAACCTGAATGTGATAAAAACCAAACAGCTGATCTTTTACCGTCAGGCTGATGGTAATCCTGAAGCTATTATGCCGGTGCTCAATGTCTTTTTGAAGTGGATTAAAGAAGGAAAGTTAAAAAACAGTATAGGCCAGTGTGGCGGATGGTTAATAATTCTGGGAGCAATAGAATATAATACTTTTCCAAAAGTTCTGTTTTTTAAAGAAAAACTTGGATTTAACGAACTGAACAAAATGCAGCTGCCAAAGGTTTGGAAATGCGGAAGCTTTGAACCTGCAGTTTCCATAAGTGGCGATATCGATTATCTTTATGAGATTGACATCAATGAGGCTAAATTGACTGTTAAGAAAGTCAGCTATATTAATGGAAGCGAACAGATATTTGAATCCGTACTACCAGCCCGTATTCCAAATCCGGGACAAACTCATTCCGAGCGTTTACGTTAAGGAAGACTTAATGAGGCTATTTTACAACATCGACAACCACAGTGGTTCCCTTCAATCCCGGTGATGACAATTTAATTACGGCTTTGCCTGGTTTATCTAACAATTGAAGATATATCAGCAACTTTCCGTGATAGGCATGCTGCTTATTGTCTTTGTAATATTCGATATTCTTTGGATTCGAATCTTCCATTCCAAGAATTCTTACAGGGCCTGTCACCTCGCACTTAATTTCATCTTCCGCTGAATAGACTGTATTCCCGGCCTCATCGCAGAGGCTTACAAATATATTTGCCATATCCTGCCTGTCACCTTTGAGTTTTGTAACATCACTTTTTGCAACAATTCTGACCGGCTTCCCGGTTGTATTCAATTCATATGATGCAAGATCTTTACCGGAGATCCTTGCAACAACTTTCAATTTCCCTCTTTCAAAGGGCACTTCCCATGTGATTGTTTTGTTTTTGAAATCACTCATTTTTTTAATCCCAAGCGATTTGTTATTCAGAAACAGCTCAGCCACTTCACAATTTGTAAAAACATTAACAATTATTTGCTGGCCCGGTTTCCAGTTCCAGACCGGATCGACACTTTTATGTGCCCATAAATTACCGGGATCATTATCAGTTAAATGATCGGTAGTTCCAATAAAAACCATTGGTTTGTCGCTCCACAAACTCTGGCGGAAATAAAATTCCGGCTTCTTGTTTCCGGCAAGATCTATTATCCCGGAAGTGCTGTGACGACTCGGGAATTTTCCTGCCTCACCCAGATATTCGAATCCGGTCCAAAGGAATTGTCCGATTACAAAATCGTTGTCTGAAACAGCTTTCCAGGCTTCAAGGCTCATCCCGTTTTCACTTCCGTAAATGATACGCCCGGGAAATTTCTGATGATCGGCAGCATAACGTGATTCCTGATAATTATATCCTGTTACGTCAAGAGCAGCTGCATAACCTGATTCATTTGACATTAAAACTGAGGCCAAACCTGCAGTGACAGGTCTGGTATTATCCAATTGCTTTACAATGGTAACCAATTCCCTTGCAACTTCTCCCAACCGGTTTGCATCAGGTAACTTTTGATCATACTTAGCCCATGTCTGGGGATTTGCTTCAGTATTTAAAATCCGGTGTGTATAGGGATCATTCGGATAGTCAATTTCATTCCCGATACTCCACATTATAATTGAAGGGTGGTTGCGATCTCTCAAAATCATATCTTTCAGGTCACGTCTTCCCCATTCTATAAAATTAACTGAATATCCATCTTTCCCCGGAATTCCAACATTCCATCCTTCAAGCCACTTTCTCTTTGGGAGTTCCCATTCATCGAATGCTTCACCAATAACAAGAAAGCCCTTTTCATCACAGAGTTCAAGGAAATCAGTCGAAAAGGGATTATGGCTCGTTCGTATTGCATTACAACCCGCTTCTTTAAGAATGTCCAATCTCTTTTCAATAACCTTGCGGGGAACGGCAGATCCGAGTGTCCCGGCATCATGGTGCATACATATCCCTTTCAGTTTTAGATTCCTGCCATTTAGAAAAAATCCCTTGTCAGCATCAAACCTGATGCTACGGAAACCAACAGGTGTACTCTTGCTATCAAGAATATCCTCTCCATTCACCACCGTCATCAGAGAATAAAGATTGGGATTATTTATATCCCACAGTTTCGGACCAAAAATCTCCATTTTCTGGGAAATAATTTTTGGGGAAGAGTCGGAGATTGAAATTTTTTGTGATATTTTTTTCAAGGTATCAACTCCTGATAATAAATAATTAGATACTGTAACATCGGATGCTTTACCTGATTCATTAATAATACTGACTTCAATATCGAGTGTTGCCTTATCGACAGATACATCCTTACCGGCAGCAAAAACACCCCATTGCAAAATATGTACCGGTGATGTGAAAACCAGTTTTACATCACGATAAATACCCGAACCTGTGTACCACCGTGAATCACCATATTTGGTATGGTCAACTTTTACAGCGATCAGGTTTTCTTTTCCAGGTTTAATGAACGGGGTTAAGTCGTATTGAAATGAAATATATCCATTAGGTCGTTTACCAAGCCAGGTTCCGTTAATCCAAATCTCACTGTTATTATAAACTCCATCAAAGCTGATGAACACCTTTCGGTTTTTTTCAGTAGCGGGTATTATAAAAGACTTGCGATACCATCCGATGCCTGCCGGCAGATATGCAGTAGAGCTTGCATATTCTTTGCTGAAAGTTCCTTCAATGCTCCAATCGTGAGGCAGATCGAGAGTGCGCCAACCCCTGTCATCCAAACCCGGATCCTGACCATTTACGATATCTCCCTTATAAAACTTCCAATCGAAGTTAAAATTCTGCACCTCCCTGCCTGCTGGCTGCCCATTAATAGAATTGTTTATAAGTAGTGTTGTTAACAATAAAGTCAAAAAAGTAATTTTCACCGTTTTCATAATTACATTTTTTTGGAATAAGTTAATTATCAAAAATAATGAAAAAGAACTAATACCAGATTACAAAATTCCTATTATTGCTGATTCATTATATGCATAATGCATTGCCCTCGCAATAACAATAATTCGAATATACATCAGTTATTATCTATAGAGGATTTGAGGGGAGATATATTCTCAATGATGGATTTAAAGAATTTTTTTTTAGCTATTAGCCATTAAGAAATAGTTTTTCTTAACTTCGGTACTTGGGAACACTGATTATCACAACCAATTTATGAGTGAGGAGATTCTTAAGGCATTAATGGAATTATTTGCCCTGATTGTAAAACAGGACGGTGGGATACTTATGAACGAGCGTGACTATGTATCCGGCTTTCTGTCTAAACAGCTTACCAGGGATACCGTTGATGAATATCTTGCTCTTTTCGATATACATGCCGGACCGGTTATGCAAAGATCAATTGTCAAAGAACCGTCCTCTCCTTCTGTAAAAGACTCTGTAAAAATTTTTGGAATATGTAAAAAGATCAACCGTACCCTTAATCAGGAACAAAAGGTTGTAGTTCTGATGCGGCTATATGAACTGGTTAATGCAGATCGTCAGTTCACACTTCAGAGAATGAATATAATAAATACTGTTGCTGAAGTATTTAAAATATCAGGTGATGAATTTGCTGCCACAGAGCAATTCGTAAAGAATGATAATCCTGCGGATCTGAAGAACCCTGCTATTCTTGTTCTTGCCCCGGGTGACGAAGAATGTGAGTTGTGCAAAAAAATGATGACTGGTTACCAGGATACCCTGATATTCATTTTAAGGGTTGCAAGTGTTGACCTCTATTTTGTCAGGTATATTTCAAATGACCAGTTGTATCTCAATGGACTTCCAATAAGATCAGGCCAGGTATACACTTTTGCCAAGGGAGGTTCAATAAAATCACAACAAGGTCATTCAATTTACTATAGCGACATCAGCTCCAGTTTTCTAGCTGATATAATCATCCATAAGATATCATTCAATGTTGAAAACCTCACCTATCTTTTCAGGGAGGGGCATGCTGCAGTAGATAATGTAAGCTTTTCAATTGAGGAGGGGAAACTTATAGGTATTATGGGAGGAAGCGGTTCGGGGAAAACTACTCTGTTGAATCTGATGAGTGGTATTCAGAAGCCAAATACCGGAAGTGTTAAGATTAACGGATTAGATGTAAATACAGATTATAAAGCGCTGGAGGGAGTTTTTGGATATGTACCACAGGATGATCTGCTTATAGAGGATCTGACAGTATTTGAAAACCTCTATTTTGCAGCATGTCAGTGTTTCAGAGATAAAACCAGAGAGGAGATCACCATGCTGGTTGATCATACACTTTCAAATCTCGGATTGCTTGAAAAGAGAGGATTAAAAGTTGGTTCTCCGTTTAACAAAGTGATCAGCGGCGGACAGAGAAAAAGACTTAATATTGCATTGGAACTGATCAGGGAACCATTAGTTCTTTTTCTTGATGAGCCAACATCAGGACTCTCCTCCCGGGATTCTGAAAACCTGATGGACCTGCTTCGCGATCTTACTTTGAAAGGGAAGCTGGTTTTTACAGTCATTCATCAGCCATCATCAGAGATATTCAAAATGTTTGACAAGGTTGTCATCCTCGACCAGGGGGGATGTATGGCATATTTCGGTAATCCTGTCGATTCGGTAATATACTTTAAAACTCTTGATGCCCAGATCAACTCAAACCAGGGAGAGTGCCCGTCATGCGGGAATGTGAATCCTGAAACTATTTTTAATATAATTGAAACCCAGGTTGTTGATGAATTTGGACAGTATACTGAAAAAAGAAAAGTCAGACCAAAGGAATGGTCAAATACTTATAATTCGAAACATCCTTTTGTACAATTGCCAGAAGTTAAGGAGCCTCCACATAAGAATCTACAGCGACCAGGACTTTTAAAACAATTTCAGATTTATTTTTCAAGAGACCTGAAGAGCAAAATTTCCAATGGTCAATATGTCTTATTAACCCTGTTAGAAGCACCGATTCTGGGATTTGTTCTTTCGTTTATTATAAGATATATCCCTGATCCTGATTCTGACATTTACATTTTTTCGGAAAATGAAAATATCCCGATTTACATTTTTATGAGCCTGATCGTGGCTCTTTTCCTGGGATTGTCAATAAGTGCAGAAGAAATTTTCCGGGACAGAAAAATACTTAAAAGGGAACATTTCCTTAATCTGAGCCGCAATAGTTATCTCCTTTCCAAAGTTGCAGTTCTTATTATAATATCTGCCATACAGACACTTCTGTTTGTTTTAATTGCAAATCCTATTCTCGGTATTAAAGGTATGTATTTCCATTACTGGCTCGCATTATTTACGACTTCATTTTGTGCCAATATGCTGGGACTCAACATATCAGCTTCATTTAATTCGGCCATTACCATCTATATTGTAATACCGCTTTTAATAATCCCCATGATGGTTCTCAGCGGAGCTATGTTCTCCTTTGACAAACTTAACAGAAAAATAGGCAATGTCGATAAAGTTCCTCTTATCGCTGAATTTATACCAACAAGATGGACTTATGAAGCTCTTATTGTGACTCAGTTTAAGGATAACAAATACAGTAAAACTCCTTTTACGAAGGAAGGAGAGACATATTATCAGCTTCAAAAGAAAATCAGTGAAGCTGACTTTAATAAGGTTCACAGAATTAAAGCATTGCGTACTGCTCTCGAAACTACTCTGTTTGAGTATAGAAGCAACCCTAAAAACATCGGAAATAGTGAAGATCTTCTAATTAAGAAAACTACCCGTAAGTTCAGCAAACTTGAGCTTCTGAGAAATGAATTAGGAAAAATGGCCGATGTCTATCATGTTCCATCATTCAATTATATTTTTGATCTGACACCTTATGAATTCAACCCCGGAATTGCTGATTCGCTGACAAAATACCTCGACAGAATGGATAAACTATTCAGCAAAATTTCAAACTCATCAAGTGACAGAAGAGATATTTTTTATAATATGAATGATTTATTACTGAAGAAACTTGAGGATGACTATTATAATTATAAACTTCTTGAACTGGTTACAAAGCCATACGAAAGGAAAAAAATACTGGTTTATAATAACACTCTTGTACAGAATACAGATCCTATTTATCTGGATCCATATAAAAAAGGATTTCTTAATTTCAGAACACATTTCTATGCCCCGGCAAAATATATTTTTGGGATAAAAACTGACACTTTTGTATTCAATATTTCCCTTGTTCTTTTAAGCTCAATATTCCTTTATTTCGCGCTTTATTTTGAATTGCTTGGAAGGGCAGTACGGTTTTTTGAGAATTTAAAATTTGGAAAATGAACATTTAATAGATTGTTAATCTGTTTTTTTGTATTTTTGTATTACTTTATGCATTATAATAAATGACAGAAAGAATATTTATATTGCTGATTATTGTTTTTATTGGTTTCTCTTGCAGAAATTCAAAAAGCAAGGCTGCAGAGTTTGTTTTTCCCCAATCCGATTCAGTTCCGGTTTCTGAAGCAGAAAAATTAAGCCCTGAAGCAATTGCTGATATCTCGAAGAATATTTCTTCACCGGTAGAGATTGCAAATCTTCTGCAAACACTCCAGGTTCCTTTCTCACAAAACTATCTTGCTGAATCAATTGATGCAAATAAACAAAGTACAAACTTTGACAAGGCTCTTAAACTGGGTATTCTTGGAGCCGACCTGGGATATCTGAATATGTATGAAAAAACAGGTTCTTCCCTTGATGTGCTTTCCTCTATCAGGAAAATTTCAGAAGATATTAAAGTAGGTCAGTTTTTTGATTTCGAATCAATAAAAAGATTATCTAAAAACAGATCAAATCTTGATTCACTTCTTTTCATTTCAATTGACTCCTATAACAAGATTGATACCTATCTAAGGAGCAATGACCGCGGTCAACTTTCAGCTCTGATGATAATTGGGGTATGGATAGAGGGTCAGTTTCTTGCAACCCAGGTGGCAAATAAATTCCCCGATAAAATGCTGATTGACAGGATTGGAGAACAAAAGATTATATTGAATGATCTTCTCCTTCTGATCAGTCCTTATTGCAACCGTGATCCTGAATTTACGAGCCTTTGCAAAGACATGCAGGATATTAAAGAAAAATACCGCGACATAAGAATAACCTATACACAGGGGGAGCCCGTGAGTGTTGAAAAGGATGGTGGATTGACGATTAAGCAGACCGAAACAAGTGTTGTTACCATGTCTAAAGAACAACTAAATGGCGTTATTGAAATTACCAAGAATATCAGGGACAGACTAATTTTAAATAATTAGAATGAAAAAAAGTATTATATCTCTTGCCTTTTTATTTGCTTTAGGATTACTGTCTTTCGGACAGGTTACTGATCCGCTTATAAGTAACTGTGTTATTAATGCCGGGGCCAATGCCAGGTACCTGAAGGATTTCAGAATACAGTTGGGAAAAGCTACTAACCAGAGTGAGTTAAGATATAAAGCAAATATGTCGCTCTGGAAAAATACCAAGTACAGGTTTACAATGTGCAATGCGGATAATTCCAAGGGTCAGCTTATACTTTCAATTAAAGATGAATCGAATAAACAAATACTTTCATCATTAGATAAGAAGACCGGCAAGATTTATCCTTACATTGATTTTGAATGTCAGAAAAGTGGATTATATCAGATCAACTACGACTTCAATAACGGACAACAGGGATCTGGTGTTGGTGTAGTCTCAATGATAAAATAATCCCTATCTCATGTACCAGATCTGTATTACCAGAATAAATATAAAAAACAGAGTAAAGAAGATTTCAGGTACCAGTCTCTTTTTAATAAAAACAAAATAGTGCGTCAGGAAATAGCTAACGGGGATGCCTGCTATCCAGACTATTTCAACTGAAACCGAAGGTACTATAAAATAAACTCCTATCGCAATAAAAAATATCCAGAGAAGCAAGGAAAATGTTTTGCGTGATTTTATCTTTTTTGTATTCATCAACCTGAGCAGATAAACTATACTCACCAGAGTGCTCAAACCTGCAAGGGTAAGCGCAACAGCTGTTAAAGGGGTAAAAGAAAAACCGGTCGGTTTACCAAACAGGTTGTACGCCAGAAGTGACAATAAATTTTTTATATCTTTTCCCAATACATAATATATTCCAAATGTCAGCATAAAAGGAGTTATTAAACCAATAACAGAAATAACAACTTCTTTAAGGGTCCCTGTTCTGAGCAATACAATTCCAATGATGACTATTAATCCGAACCAGATAAGATTAGCATAAAAGAGGCTCCCGGTGCCAATAAGTATCCCGGCATCGAAAAAGCTATATGCTGTTCCCTGAATATGATATGCCTCCACTATCCGCCTGATTGCCAACGTTAAAAACATAGCAGCAAATATTGCAGGATTCAACAGCTGATATTGTGGGAAAAGTCCGCTTATTAAAATGTATATTAAGGCTGGAAGAAAAGTTCTTTCATTTATAAAAAAGATAGTGGTATTCAAATTTACCATGAGAAAAGCCATCAAAGAAACTATTAATAAAGTGAAAATAATTCCCGGCAAAGGTTTAGTCCCGATTATATCCGACAGAATGCCATAGAGAGGCATCGGATCGAGGTCAAAGTACAATGAAAAGTGACTTTTAAGCCTGATGAAAGCACTTGCCCATATAGCTAAAAGAGTAATAATTATCAGGAATATTACTCCCGGAGAGGTTCCTTTGAAAACTCGTAATAACATTTATTTCATAAATCAAATCCAATATCAGTTCTGTAATATCTGCCTTCAAAGCTTAACAAACCGGCGTTACGGTATGATGTATTCAGTGCCTGATTCATCGTTGTTCCCCACGAGCTTACGGCGAGTACGCGGCCTCCTGACGTAACGATTTTATCTGCTTCTTTCTTGGTACCGGCATGAAATATCACACTGTCCTTCGTTAGATCGAGGCCATGGATAGATTTGCCTTTTTCATAATTTCCGGGATAACCTCCCGAAACCAGCATTACTGTAGTAACGAATCTTTCATCAATTGCTATTTTTCTTTCTGCCAGATCTCCCTTAGCCACCCCTTCAATTAACTCGAAAAAATCTGACTTTATTCTTGGAATAATAACCTCCGATTCGGGATCTCCCAACCGCGTATTATATTCAATTACATATGGGTTACCTTCAACATTTATAAGACCGAAGAAAATAAATCCCTTATAAACAATCGCATCTTCCGATAGTCCATTTATTGTTGGATCGATTATCCTGTGCTTTACCTTTTTCATAAAGTCATCATCAGCAAATGGTACGGGTGACACCGCTCCCATTCCCCCGGTATTAAGACCGGTATCTCCTGCTCCTATTCTCTTATAATCCTTAGCCTCAGGCAATAGTTTATATGTAAACCCATCAGTAATAATAAATACCGATAGCTCTATCCCTTTAAGATACTGTTCTATAACAACTTTTTGTCCTGCAGTTCCGAACTTCCCGTTCAGCATAGCCTCTACCTCTTTTTCAGCCTCACGTATATCATCAATTATCACCACTCCTTTCCCTGCGGCAAGACCATCCGCTTTAATAACATAAGGAGGACTAAGCGTTCTTAGAAAAGAGGAAACCTCTTTCATCGTCGTTTTGTCAAAACTTTTATAAGCAGCTGTCGGAATTTTATGCCGCATGAGAAAGGCTTTTGCAAAATCTTTGCTCGCTTCCAGTCGTGAAGCTGATTTATCAGGACCGATTAAAGGTATGTTTTTAATTGTGCTATCGTTCAGAAAAAAATCATGTATCCCCATGGCCAGTGGAACTTCAGGACCGACAATCACAAGATCAATCTTATTTTCTAATACTGCTGACTTAACCTCTGAGAAATTTTCAGGATCCAGCTTCAGGTTTGTTCCTATATTTAGAGTTCCCGCATTTCCG
>Ga0209744_1000098_pt1 | contig 26668 bp, 26 predicted proteins | sample BarGraNGADG00311_2_FD_184494 | JGI IMG/M metagenome (GOLD analysis project Ga0209744, IMG submission 184494) | Arctic peat soil microbial communities from Barrow, Alaska - Barrow Graham LP Ref core NGADG0004-311 (SPAdes) (version 2) | ecosystem: Environmental > Terrestrial > Soil > Wetlands >... | reverse complement strand
ATTACTATTATGGATATCAGTATAACTGGTACAATGATTATTACGGACATTATCGCCGCTGGGACTATCACCGCTATTCAAGATGGAACGACTATTATTACACCGGAAGACGATCCTCTTCACCTGATGTATATCACAGGATTGAGGTTGGCACTTACAAAACAACCTATTCGCATCCCGATCAGAGAAGGGATGGGGAAGCAAAATTCGCTGAAATTCATCCTGATCAGTACAAAAGATCAACAGATAGCCGGGCAACAACAACCAGAAGGTCAAATACCACTATTACCCAAAAGTCAGCAAAGAATCCTTCATCAGGACATAATAGCGGAACAATCAGGAGATCAACTACTTCTGTAACTGACAGATCTGTATCAAATCCGCCAGTGGAACGTAATACAGTGAAAAATCGTAGATCAGTCAATACTGTCACAAGTAAACCTGTTTCAAATTCATCATCAGGGCAAAATGCCTCTGGAAACAAGACAATCCGGCAATCAAAATCAACCGGAGTAAGTTCTTCAAAGAGCATCAAAAGAAATAAGACCGAAAGAACAAATAAGAAAGTCGAAAAAACGAAAAATCCTGAAAACAAGGATACTAACCGCAGGAAATAGGACCTTACTCATCGAAGCGAATTCCTGTCAAAGCAGGAATTCGCTTTTCTTTATTCAATTCGCACCTGCCCTGCGTCGTATTTATACCAACCATTACTTTGAAAATAAATTTTTATAGCTTTGGGTATTATTTATCCTGCCAAAATACCCGTGAAAAGAATCTCACTTCCGACAAAGATTGGATTATTAATGATACTGGCGGTCATTTTACTCTCAGCTACCGGTTATTTATCCTATCGGAATCTATCTTCAATTGTTACTTCTATCCGTGTCGATGTAAAACCTGATCTCAGGTTGTTAAGTATAAGACAGATCTCAATGGATCTGGAGAAGGCACAGAACAGTATTCGCATTTATACAAATACACATGATACGCTGGATCTTCAGCCTTATTACACTATAATCTCAAACATTGATGAAAAAGTAAGCAGGCTGCGTTCAGAATGTCTGAACGATACGTTAGTGCTACTACAAACTGATACCATCAGCAAGCTAATTGAAGAAAATATTGTAATATGGAACCAGTTGTTGTATCTCCATAATAACCACACTGTATTTGAATATCTCAAACAATTATCTGTCAGGCTCGACAGTAGCTCGGTAGAAGCCCGTAAAAGTGAAAAGAATATTCTTAAACGTGTTTTCAGTCGAAGTAGTAAAAACCGTCTGAATGAAGAGGAAATTATCAGCAATCTTAAGGAGATCCAACAACAAGATAGCATTACAAAAGAAAGACTTACCAGGAGGGAGGCCAGGTTAGCGGTTACCAGCAGTGAAATCAAAGAAAAGTTTTATGACCTGATTAGTAAAATTGAAAATGAAATTTCGGGACTTATAAATGCAAAAGCTTTGGCAGCTAATAAATTAGCTACAAAAACCTACATCTGGTTAGCCATGTTCTCAGTATCAGGAACACTACTTGCAATTTTGGTAATGTTGATTATTATCCGGTATGTGAGAAAAACCCACGCATACCAAATTGCCCTGCAGAATTCAAAAGTAGAGACTGAAAGACTTGCACGGACAAAAGAACTTTTCATGGCCAACATGAGTCATGAGATCCGTACTCCTGTGACAGCGATTTCAGGATTTACAGAACAGCTATTGCATGAAACATTTGATGAAACCACAACACGCTCACTGAAAATTATCAAATCTTCTTCTGATCACCTGGCAAATATTATTAATGATATCCTCGATTTTTCAAAATTACAGAATGGTAAACTGGCTTTAGAAAAGGTGCATTTCAATATCGCACAAATCCTCGATGATGTTTATGTCTTGTTTGAAAGACAAGCCCTCAGGAATAATACCAGGTTAAGCTATTCATTAAGCCCAGATACGCCACAGGTGTTGTTGGGAGACCCTTACCGTCTTAAGCAAATAATAATAAATCTGGTTGGTAATTCCGTTAAATTCACTCAAAACGGGAAAGTTCATTTCAGTGTTTTTTGTGTTCTCAAACAAGCTGAAGAAATTGAACTGGTCTTGGAGTTTATTGATACCGGGATAGGAATAGATGAAAGTAAAATAAATCTCATATTTGAAGATTTCACACAGGAGGAGATGAGTACAACCCGTAAATATGGTGGAACAGGTTTAGGTTTATCAATCGTCAAAAAGCTAATCGAATTACATACCGGAAGTATTGATTGCATAAGCAGGAAAAATCAAGGGACTAAAATAACCTGCCACATACCCTACTTTAAAGGTGATGAAAAGAAGGTTAAAAAAGATGTTGAACAACCTTTGTATATTCCTGAAGAAATCAGGAATCTTAAAGTCCTGATTGTCGATGACGAGGAATACAACCGTCTTCTTTTTAAAACTATACTCACCCGATGGAATGTTAAATACAGTGAGGCTTCAAATGGGATGGAAGCTTTGGAATTGTTAAAATCAGACCGGTACGACCTTCTGTTTATGGATGCCAGGATGCCTGGTATCGATGGATTAAAGGCAACACAATTAATCCGTAATGAGATGAACATTACGGAATCAGAAATGCCTGTGATTTGTATCTCGGCTGCTTCAGTAAGTGAAGACTGGCAGAAATACCGGAAAGCCGGGATGAATGCTTTTCTCCCAAAACCTTTTACTGAAGAAATGTTACTTACTACAGTTCTTTCAGTGATTAAAGATTATGCAACGGATACAATTACTGCAAATGACAATGAAGAAAAAATCGAGCCTGCCGCATCAGAAAAAATCAATTTGCATAATCTGTATCATATCTCCGGTGGCGATGAACAGTTTGTAAAGCAGATGCTGGTCTCTTTTATTGATTCAACACAAAAAGGGCTGAAAGAGATGAAGGAAGCCGCTTTTTCAGGCCGGTTGGATTCTGTCGCTGACCTGGCCCATAAAATGTTACCACCATCCAGGCATATTGGTGCTGCTGATCTCTGCAATCTCCTGAGAAAGATTGAAGAAAGTATCCAAAAGAAGGCAGAACCCGGATCTATCGTAACCCTGACCAATGAATCCATACTGGAATTTGAATCTATCACTGAACTTCTTAAAGAACACATTACGAAAATCGGTTAAAACTCTGGCAAATCCGGTCATTTATATATTACTTTGCAAGGGACGTAATAAACTATAAACCAGTAATCAACCAGATATGTCTGAAAAGCCTTTTAAAATTTTTGTTGTAGAAGACAGCGAATGGTATAACAGGCTTTTGGTCCACACTCTTTCTTTGAATCCAGACTTTGAAATAAAGAGTTTTTTCAATGGGAAAGATTTTTTGAATTGTCTTTTTGAATTGCCTGATATTGTTACACTTGATTACCGGTTGCCAGATATTACCGGTCTTGAGATTCTTAAAAGGATCAGGGAGGAAAACATCGATACGCAGGTTATTCTCATTTCCGAACAGGAAGATATCGATACTGTAGTAAGTTTACTTAAGATGGGAGCTTACGACTATATAAGCAAATCAGATGATATCAGGGACCGGCTGCTTAACACTGTTAAAAATATTCGAAATGGTATCGGCCTCAAAAGAGAGATATCAACTTTGCGCAGGGAAGTGCAAAAAAAATACAGTTTCCGTGAAAGCATTCTGGGTGAAAGTCCGGCTATCAAAGTGGTATATGACCTGATCGACAAAGCCCAAGGTACTAATATTACAGTGATAATAACCGGTGAAACTGGAACCGGAAAAGAACTGGTGGCCAAGGCTATTCATTACAACTCAAAGCGTAAGGATAAATCTTTCGTTACAGTAAATGTTGCAGCTATCCCTTCCGAACTAATTGAGAGTGAATTATTCGGTCATGAAAAAGGAGCTTTTACAGGTGCTTTCTTCAGGAGAATTGGCAGGTTTGAAGAAGCTGATGGAGGTACTCTTTTTCTTGACGAAATAGGAGAAATGGAACTGAATTTACAGGCAAAATTACTACGGGTTTTACAGGAGAAAGAGATTATACGGATTGGAAGTAACAAACCTGTCAAAACCGACTGCCGGATAGTTGTTGCTACCAATAAAAATCTGAAAGAGGTAGTTAAGAAAGGAAACTTCAGGGAGGATTTGTACTACAGACTGTTAGGCTTACCTATTGAGTTACCTCCATTACGTGACAGGGGAAATGATATATTGATACTGGCCAGCTATTTTATCGGCAAATTCTGTGATGAAAATAATATCCCGCTAAAAAAGTTGTCGGTACAGTCACAAAAAAGATTGATGAGCTACACTTTCCCCGGCAACGTCCGCGAATTAAAATCTTTGATTGAACTGGCAGTTACCTTGTCAGAAAATGATGAGATAGAACCAGCCGATCTGGTGGTTGATATGGGTGATCCTTTGTCGGTCGTGGCCACTGACACTTTGACCCTGCGTGAATATCAGGTGAAGATCATTAAAGCCACCCTTAAAAAAAGCAACAATGATATCAAACAGGTTGCTGACAAACTGGATATTGGAATTTCTACCATCTATCGGATTTTAAAGGAAGAAAAGGAGTAATGAATTAATCTTCTTTCGCAAAAACTCAATTTTCCAATAAACATTAGTTTCTCAAAATGAGAATTGTTTTCTCAAAATGATCAACTCCTGATTCCAACTACTAAATAGAAAATACTCATTTTTAGTATGTTAAACCTATTGCTGATTCAAGGCACGGCATTTGAATACAGGTATATGATCTATCTAGATTAATATCTGGTTGTGGATCAGGGATATTTTGAGAGATCATATTAAAATAAAAAAATAGTAATAGTAAATTAAATCAAGGAGGAATTAAAATGACAAATGAAGTAAACGGTAATCGTAATGTCGTCAATGATAACGCGGTTTCACGTAATAATGAAAAAAAAGCAAAGAAGGAAGGAATGAAAAAAGGCGTACTTACAACTGCCATTATCTGTTTCTTACTTCTTCTGACTGGCGCTTTAGTAGTTAATTCAATGTATAAAAATGAACAGAAGAAACATCTCGCTATAATGGAGAATCAGAAACGTTCATTTACAGAACTATTAACCACCCGCGATTCAGTGATCAATGAAACGATGTTGACATTTGACCAGATTGAAAAGGACCTGGCTACGGTAAAAGAGAAGGAAAACATAATCACTATGAAGTCTTCCGATCAGGAATTTTCAAAGGACAAAAAGCAACAAATCCTGAAAGATATTGAGTATATCAATGCCCTTCTGGATCAGAACAAAAAGAAAATAGCCTCATTGAGTGCTCAATTGCAGAATTCCGGAGGAACAATAAAAGGTATGCAGGTTAAGATCGCTGCACTTGAAGCTTCGATGAAGCAACGTGAAACTGAAATATCCGACATGAAGGTTGCATTGGTTCAAAAAGATTTCGAGATTGGCCAGCTCAATACCCGTATGACCGACCAACAGGTAGCCATTGCACAGAAGGATGAGAAAATCACAACCCAGACTGCTGAGATGAACAAAGGTTATCTGACTTCCGGTACTTACAAATCTTTGAAAGCAAAAGGTCTTGTTTCAAAAGAAGGTGGATTTCTGGGACTGGGTAAGAAAGAATCTTTAATTCAAGATTTTCCTGAAGGTTCATTTACACAGGTTGACATAACTCAAATTAAGAGTATTCCGGTTAATTCAAAAAATGCTAAGTTAATAACCGACCATCCGAAAAGTTCATACACGATGATTCGTGATAAGGATAATAAAATAGCCAGCATTGAGATAAAAGATCCGGCACAGTTCTGGAAGATATCCAAGTATGCTGTCGTCGAAACTAGAAATTAGAAATGTCCTATGCTCTGACCTACAGGCATAAGTTGTGAAAGGCAAAGTATGAGACCCCATGGGATTTAAATCCTGTGGGGTCTTTTTATAAATAACTTTATTCAACTAAAATAATCCCGGCTTTTCCGGCAATTTCACGGACATAATCAGCAGCATATTTATAATCCTCCTGTTTTTCCAGGTGTTCCAGCATCACAGATATGCCAACGAGGTTACTTGCTTCTTTTAAAAATACCGTATAATCGAGAGAACCCAGTCCCGGCCGGCACTCTTCAAGATGGACTAGTAAGTTTGGGCAATATGATAATGTCCTTTGCATGGATCGATTTTATGTATGGAAAGCGTTTACAGGTTGGGCCTGATCAATTATATACCGTACAGTTTCAACTATCAGGTCGAATGTTTCTGTTGAATAGTTACCAGCAGAAGGTCCGTCCCATATTTCACCTCTTGCCCCTGAAATATTAACACAACAGAGTTAAACCTGCACCTGCCAGAATACCCGTTTTAATAATGTGACGCCTGCTTACATTCTTTTTCATAGTTTTTAGTCAGGTTAATAATATCTACCAATATATTTATTTCCAACAATTAGTTTTTTCATTTCAGCCGGATCAATTGTATCTTGCTTTTTGTACACAATTTTACCACCCGGTTCTATAAGCAGTGTATAGGGCAATGCACCCTGCCATTCCGGATCAACAGCCTCAATCATCTCATAGATATCATCCTTATTGAAAATGAAATTTTTATTGGAAGCTTCCTGTTTCCTGAGGAATTTCAAAACATCCTCTTTCTTTGCCTGCTTATCAGCACTGATCGAAATAAACTCAAAAGGGCGTCCACGGTAAATACGATCAATAATAACCAAATCAGGAAATTCAGTTATACATGGACCACACCATGTTGCCCAGATATTTATTAGTCTTAATTTGTCTGAAGAAGTGTTTTTAATGAGGTCTTTTATTCCCTGAACATCAATATCATTCACAGTTACCGGCAATTCAGACCATTGCTTATAGAGTTTTTGCGTATATTCATCCTTCCACGACCACTTAATTGAACACCCGAACACTTTTGTCACCGGATTTTTAACAGCAATTCCTGTCAGTACTGCATCTATGGCATTTCTGACATCTTCAGCTTTACCAGTTCCCGGTTTTTCAGAACCATCAATACGTCCGGTATAACATAAGATACGATTCCTGTCAAAAACAAAACAATGAGGTGTGGCTGAAGGACCATATGCCAATGCACACTTCTGATCATCACCATCGGATAAGTATGGGAATTTAAAGCCTCTATCTGAAGCACGTTGTTTCATTTCTTCGTAACTGTCTCCAATATCACTATAACCCAGTTCCGAATAATTCAATGCCTTTACGGAATTCGGTGAGATCATTACCACGGCCACACTCTTTGATTTATAATCTTTTTCAAGTGCAATGATCCGGTCTTCATATGCCTGGGCAGTTGGACAATGATTGCAACTGAAGATAATAACCAGAACAGATGCTTTATCAAAATCTTTCAGGCTATACATTTTCCCATCTACTCCGAGGAGGTTAAAATCAGGAGCCTTAGAACCAATTCCCAGAGTCTTTGGTTCAGAATGAGTTGTTTGTGAAATCCCTATGCAGTTATGAATCAAAATCAGCAGGAATATTAAAGCCATCTTTAACGTTTTCTTCATAATTTTCAGATAAAAATTTATTTACTATTCAAATATAAATATTTTATCATTCATATTGAAGCCTGCCGTTTTAACTATATCGTAAAAAGCGAGGGATTATCCCGGGTATGATTATGGCTCAGCCTGGTTTCACTTCTCCGGATTTAATAAATTTCTTCTGCTCATCAGTAAGAATATTGAGAATGTCTTTCCTGTGGGAGGCCATCATACTTTTCATTTTAGCAGTCATTTCTTCCCTTAGTTTTTTCATCTCATCCTGCTGTTTTTTTATGAGATCTTCAATCTGACTTTTTTGTTTTTCCGTGACGTTAGGAATACTTTCCAGAATCCGTCTTCCCTGCCCCATTGGTATCCATCCAATGCTATCCAATGGCATTCTACCCATTCCCCTCATCATGCCAAATCCCATTCTGGAATCCATACCTCTCATCATCCCATATCTCATTCCAGGTCCCATGCCTCGCATCATCTCATGTCTCATTCCAGGGCCCATGCCTCTCATCATCCCGTTTCCCATACCCTGTCCAATACCTCCACCCATATAAGGCATTCTTCTGTTGTGCCTGAATTCCTTACCTATTCTCATCCTTCTCATCTCTCTTGAATCCTTCATGCTTCCACTGTCATGCTTCACATTTTGACATCCATTACTTATTATTAAAAGTAGAAGCAATAATCCGACTAAAGTCCCGACTTTTCTCATAATAATAAATTTTAAATTAATTTCCTCTGACTGATAATACCCGTTTTTATCTTCAGGATTATTATTGTTTCTATTAGACAACTGAAGAGGTTAGTTTATTCTCGAAAGATCAGTTTTTTCACAAAGAAAAGGCCCCTTCCGGAGCCTATTATTCTTCAATTAATACCCAAAGGTTATTTCTTGTCATATACATTTAAGGCTTTAACTTCACCATTCGGACCTTGTCTTGTTGATGCAACTGAAAGTGTTTTTGCATCAGTAAGTGTCCAAACTTCAGTTGACTTCATAGTAGTACTCTGACCGTTCATATCCATCGTCCTTGAAGTTACAATTGTAATAGTTTTACCGTCAGCAGACCATGTTACTAAAGATTTGCTGTCGCCTCTTGGTGATGTATTAATACTTTCTTTTCCGTCGAGTGTATATTTCATTGTAGTAGTCATGGGTTGGCCATCCTGACCAGTCCTTGTTCTTACAACTGTAATGAGATTGGCTTCCTGTGTTGCTACAAAATTTCCACCACCCATTCTCATTCCGCCACCCTGGCCACCCTGTGGCACAGTACTTTTCTCCGTATTTAACGTCCAGTCACCTGAAAAATTAGTTTTCCCGGCCTGAGCATTTGTAATAACCGGTGCAATTAGTACCAGCATGATAGTCAATGATATTAACCTCATAATTTTAGAGCTGTTAATAGTACGATTTTCAACATTTTTTTTCATTTTTTTAATATTTATGTGAGTTGATGTTTTATTAGACAACTAATCAAAGGTAATTATTCCGCAGAATATCGAAATAATCCGGAAAAAGTTTAATAACAGAATAAGAAATCATTATAATGACGTTATAATATTGACTACCTTTTGAATGTTAAATTACAAACCATGGACAGAAGAAATTTCATTAAAACCACCTCGGTAATGGCTGGAGCATATGCTATAGTTGAACCTTCAATATTTACCAATATAGGAAGACTGGAAGAGGAGTCGTGGTTTAATCGTCCGATGCGATGGGCCCAGTTGACTCTTGTGGAAAATGATCCGGGACGATTCGATCCAGATTTCTGGCTCAGTTATTTTAAGAAGATCCATGCTGATGGAACTACCCTGAGCGCAGGTGGTGTTGTTGCTTATTATCCTACCAATATACCTCTGCACCACCGCAGTGATTGGCTAGGAAACTCAGATCCTTTTGGTTACCTGGTGGAAGGAAGTCGCAAAATGAAAATGTCAGTAATCGCCCGTACCGACCCACATGCAGCCAGGCAGAATGTATATGATACCCACCCCGATTGGATTGCTGTAACTGCCAATGGTGAGAAACGTCGTCACTGGGCAAATAAAGAACTGTGGGTAACCTGCGCCCTTGGTCCGTATAATTTTGATTTTATGACGCAGGTACATATAGAGATAATGAAGAATTATCAGCCCGATGGTATTTTCTCCAACCGTTGGGCAGGCCATGGAATATGTTACTGTGAGCATTGCAGTAAAAATTTCAGGGAATATTCCGGGCTCGAACTTCCAAAAATCAGTGACCAGTCAGATCCATCCTATAAGAAATATTCAGAATGGAGTACTAACCGGCTAAAAGAGTTATGGGTTCTATGGGACAGTGTGATTCGAAAAGTAAGGCCCTCAGCGCGATTTATTCCCAATGGATTTCCTGATAAAGTGGTAACGGGTCAGCTGTCGGATATTGTTTTCACCGACCACCAGGCAAGAAGCGGTTCAACATTACCCTGGTCCAACGGAAAAGTGGCAAAAGAGCTACGTGCTTCTATAGGTATGAAACCACTGGGGGGAATATTCAGTGTTGGATTTGAGGAACAATACCGCTGGAAGGATTCAGTTCAGAGTGAAGCAGAAATAAGAATCTGGGTTGCAGAAGGAACTGCCAATGGTATGCGACCCTGGTTCACTAAATTCTCAGGTGTTCTATACGACAGACGCTGGCTCGATATAGTGGATAAAATATACCAGGCTCATTACCGGAATGAGAGTTACCTCAGGAATACAGCACCAATGGCAAATGTTGGGATGGTGTTCTCAGAACAGAACACTAACTACGGGCATGAAAAATGGCAGCAGAATAGCGGTGATCATTCGCTGGGGATGTACCATGCTCTCATTGAAGACCGTATGCCTTTTGAGATGATAAATGACCGGCTGCTCGACGAGGAACACCTGAAAGCCTTTAAATTGCTGTTGCTGCCTAATATTGCAACTCTTTCAGATGAACAATGTAAACAGTTGCGGAAATTTGCCGAAAGTGGAGGCAGTATAGTTGCTACTTTCGAAACGTCACTATATGATGAAGAGGGAAGACGACGGATAGACTTTGGACTTGCTGACCTGTTCGGTGTTTCATACGATATGAGTATCGAAGGACCTATGCAAAACAGCTACCTGCGTTTGAAGAAGGATCCGGTTACAGACCTGTTTCATCCCGTATTAAAAGATCTGGAAGGTGCTTATCGCATTATCAACACCATAAACCAGGTAAAGGTTATACCAAAGTCATCATTCCCTGATCCGGTAACATTGATTCCTTCTTATCCCGATCTTCCGATGGAAGATGTTTACCCACGTTCTCCGGAGACAGATATCAGGGTCCTTTACCTACGGGACACAGGTAAAGGACGAATAGCCTATTTTACCGGGGACATTGACAGAACATTCTGGCAGATAATGTGCGCTGATCACGGGAAGCTATTACGAAATACAATCCGTTGGGCTCTTAAGGAAGAACCCATAGTTGTTGTGAATGGCCCCGGCGTACTTGATGTAACTGTATGGCGGCAGAAGGGATCTATGACTGTTCACCTGGTGAATCTCACTAATCCTATGATGATGAAAGGTCCTTTCAGAGAGTTTATACCAGTAGCTGCCAGGGTAAACATAAAAATTCCCCGTGACACCAAAATTAGCGGAGTTCATCTGCTTGTGAGCGGTCAAAACCTGCCTTATGAGACAAAGGAGGATAAGATAACGTTGACAATACCACAGATATACGATTATGAGATCGTCGGAATAGATCTGACATAATATTTAAATATAATACAATGAAAACTAATCGTCGTCATTTTGTTTCTACTGCTATTGCAGGCAGTTTAGGCACTGCATTGCCTTTTTCGGCATATGGTTCAAATTCAAACAGGTCCGGGGATAAGAAGACATTACAAAATATCAGTATTCTTGATAAAATACTTAAACAGCCTGTGTTTAAAAAGGAGATATTTCCTGTACCGGTAATTATTGAATCTCTTGAATTAATGAGGTACAAAAACAGCTTTTTATGCAGAGTAAGATCTAAAGACGGAGCTGAAGGAATATCTGTCGGGCATAGCGGACAGCTAAGGTCGCAATACCCAATCTTTGCGAACCTGTTACAACCCTTCTTTATTAATAAAGACGCCCGTGATCTCGACCTGTTATTGGAAAAAGTATATATCTACAAGCTCAATTTCAGGTTATCTGGAATGGCTCTTGGAGTACCCCTTGCAACCATTGAATTTGCCATCCTCGATATGATGGGACGTATAGCAGGAAATCCAATAGGTAAGCTCATCGGAGATATTCACAACCCCGAGGTATCAGTATACCAGGCTACCGAATACCGTGAAAAACCAGTGGCCGAGTCTATGGAACTTATAAAAAGAGATGTGTCTGAATATAACGCCAGGGCACTAAAGATTAAAGTCGGAGGACTGATGTTTGGTACTGAGGATATTAATGCCGTAGGTCCTGCAGGCAGGACTGAGGAGATAATCCCGCTTGCAAGGAAAACATTTGGTGATCAGATGATTCTTTATGCCGATTCAAATGGTTTCTATTCAGTAGATGAAGCTATCCGCGTAGGAAAATTATTGGAGGAGTACAATTTTCAGTTTTTTGAAGAACCTGTTCCATTTGATTGGTACGAAGAGACTAAAAAAGTTGCAGATACTCTTACAATTCCAATTGCCGGAGGAGAACAGGAATACAGCCTGCATGGATTTAGATGGCTGATCGCAAATGATGGAGTTCAGATTGTTCAACCAGATTGTTTCTATTTTGGCGGTATGATCCGTGCGATGAAAGTTGCATTAATGGCAAATGCTCTCGGAATGCCCTGTACACCTCATATGACAGGAGGAGATTTGGGATTTCTGTATATGATGCATTTCGTCTCGGTCCTTCCTAATGCTCTCCAATATCATGAATTCAAGGGATTTAAGACTGATATAATTTTTGAATGTAAAACATCTCAACTTCAAAGTGTGAATGGAGTGGTAAAAGTCCCGACCGGACCAGGTTCAGGGGTTGATATTGATCCTGAATATATCAGGAAATTTGAGGTTGTTAAAGTGTAAGAAGAATTTGGTACCGGATGCCGTCACTTAATTCAATATATTTTTTTATCTTTTATTTAAAAGATGTAAATTTGATTGGGTCTTACTCAATGATTAAAATATACTCCAATGAAAAAGCTATTTTCCATCCTTGTTCTGCAAATACTTGTAATCCTGGCACTTCAGGCTCAACCCGTTTCAGAGTACACCTATAAGCTTGATAACGGGATTAATGTAAAAACCGAACGTTGCTGGAACCAGGTATGGGTTCAGCAGGATTATTCGGCATTGAAAGCCGACGAAAAGACTCCTTTGACAGTAGTTACCAGAATACTTGGCGATCTTAGTTCAGGTTCATCGTTTAAACTTCTTCGTTCAGGTAAAGAAGTAAAGATGCTGGGGGCAACACCAGGGACATATGACCTGAAACTGACCTTTAAGCTTTCCGGGAAACCCGGAACGATCAGCTTTGTCGTAGGCAACGTATTAATAAAGCCTAAGACAAAAACAACTGTTACAATTACTCTTTACGACTACCAGATATCTATTGTAGAGTCTCCCGGATCCCTCAAAGGGCTTTCTCTTTATGATTTAAAAATCAGCAAATTCAAAGGCAATACAGAACAAAGTAGTAATATGGGTATCCCGACATTTTTTGCTAAAGGCAAACACGATAAACATATTACTCCCGATGAATCAACAAATAATACATCCGGCAAAATAAAGCCGGGAACCTACGATGTACTTCTCTCAATCGGAATATCGGGACAGGCACAGAAAGTCTGGCTTGAAAACTTTACCATGAAGCCTGATGTCAATTATATGATCTCAGCCAATCTTAATGGTGGTGTTATTATATACACAGGTGGGAATAAGCAGGTAAAAAACATACATCTATATCCGGCAGGTACCTCTGCTACGCAAACAGGCACCCCTGCTCCGATTAAAAACCGCGAGTTAGGCAGTTACGATAACCTCACTTTAACCAATGCATGTCCACCGGGAGCATATGATGTTCTTCTTACTATCGGAAATGGCGCTAAATACGAATGGAGGAAGAATCTGGTAGTTAAAACAGGATCTAGGACGGAGGTTAAATAGAGGCATGAGGTGTGAGCCTCCTTCGCTACAACCTTCGCTAAAGCTACGGTTGTCAAAGAAAGCTTCGGAGGCTGAAAGGTTTGAAGCGTGAGGCGTGAGGTTTTGAATCTCCCTTACTTCCACGCTCCCCTTCTTTTCTACATCGCCTATCGCCTATAATACATAATACATTTACCGTTGTGCCGTTGTGTCGTTTATTTATATCTTAATGATTCGGCCGGATTATAGCCTGCAGCTTTGAATGCCTGATAACTTATTGAAATCCATCCTATAGCAAGTCCTATAACACTAGAAATTATATATATAAATGGACTGATATTTATCTTTTCTGCAAAACTTTCAAGCCAGGTTTTTATCCCGAAAAATGCTATCGGGTAAGCAACCAGCGATGAGATAATAATAAGAACCATAACTTCCCGGGATAACAGAGTTACAATCAGACCCCTGGTAGATCGCCATATTTCACAAGCCATGCTCCCGACCTGTTTATCCTTACAGCATGCTCAATCTCAGGATAATCAGCAAGAAGTGTTTTTGCCATAGGGGCTGCTGTTATAGCCTGGTTAAGAGTAGCACCTGCCATTACTCCTTTGACCTTAATCCGATAGATATTTTCATAGTTATTGTGAAACCTGTCATAACTTAACTCATGTAAAACATATAGGGTTATTAAAAGAAAACTGGTGAGTCCAATTGTGAGTCCTGTGATATTGAGAATCAGGTATCCACTATGTTTCCGCATATTGCGGATGGCATTTATAAAGAAATTTTTAAACATATAAATATTTTTGGATAGGTATGGTATTCATTTGATAAAGACCTGTTAAAAAATAAAATGATGCAGCCAGGAGTTAAAAAACGAAGTAAAGGCACAAGGGCGCAAGGGCTCATTTGCCCTAGCGTCCTTGAGCCTTTGTGCCGATTATTTTGTTAATGTATAAAATTCATATTTGATCGTCCATGTGATTTCTTTTCCCGGTTCAACTTTGATTTTAATATACGGCTCGGGACAGGCTGTTGTTGAACAGGCCCAGAATGCGAGTTTCAATAATGGCTGATCGCAGGTAATTCTGATTCCGGCACCTGTTATCCGGTTTTCAATTCTGATATCATAATCATTCGGGCTGGAGCTAAATCCTTCCAGCATGGGACAAGAAACTGTTTCTCCATTACCTAATACCCTTAGAAATACTATTTGATTCCCATCAATTTCTGCCAACTCACCTATCCCGTTTCCTTCACCAGTTATATTGAACGGAAACCTGATCGTCAATCCGGGACCAATAGGATGTTTGTCAATTACAAAGAAATTATGGTCATAGACGCTTGTTTCAATTGTTCGGGTTCCTGTGTTTTTCAAGGTATGACTCAGAACCATCTCAGGTTTCCCATTTGTAAGCTGAACAGTTTTTTCATAATGATACGAGTACAATTTATCACTCAGATCATGAATAAACAAAACATGGTCTGATTTCTTTTTTACAGTCCATTTCCCGGGGTTTATTATCTGGTATAATCGACTGAATGTATATGGTTTATCATCAGATTTATAGAGCATCCCTACTCCTATTTTCAAAAAGATGCCACCCGTTTTTGTTTCCATGTAGTCCAAAGGAGTAAACTCTTCAACAGGTCCCATGATTGCGTCGTGAATTTCAGGGTTGTATTTTGTGAACCACTGACTAATATAGTTATGACCACTATACTCCAGGCTGGCAATGTTTCCTGACCAATCAAAACGACTTCCACGGTAGAAGCCTTTTTTGGAATCGGGAGTGTAAATAATAGAGTGTATTAATCCGTTACTGATTTCAGTCTGGGGAATTCTTTTTAATGGTATTGCAGCTATTGAAAATCCAGATAATAAATAAAACATCCATTTCATATCAACAGAGTATTTGAGTACTATATCAGAATAAAATTACGATAAAATCTGAAAGGCAGATCCAAAATTTAATGAAATAGTTTGGGTAAGTAAATTAAAAAAGAGGCTGACTCACTAGTGGGACAGCCTCTTTTAATTATTTAACAACCTGATGGTTATTATTTCTTTTTTGTTGGAGGTTTGGAAGCCGGTTTTTGTCCGGTTTTTGCTTCCAGTTTTTTCAGGAATTTCCCTGCGTTATCGTAACAAAGAGTCTCCTGGGTTGTTCCTTTTGCAATTACAACATCATATGTAACAACATTGTTTTCAACGACTTTGGTTGCTTCTTTAATAGTAAAACCTGCATAGTCTTTTGTAATATTTTCAACAATAGATTTCTGAAGGTCTGCAATTTTAACCGGAGTGCGCTGTGCGTTGACAACCAGAGCTCCCATTACCAATACCATAACGAATAATAACTTTTTCATACTTAATAAATTAATTGGTTTGACAGCACAAAATTATTCGCAGATTCTGAAGACGATCTGAAGTTGAAAATTTTTAACATATATTTAAGAAATCTCAATATAATGACCTCATTAATCTATTCAATGACGATATTGAAGTTTTATTTCATGAATATTGTTGCGACAGGAATATTCGATATGCATTCCATATGTGTCAGTAATTTTCTTAACAATAGATAAACCCAATCCAACCGAATGGGGATTATCGCTGGCTTTATGAAATCTTTTGAAAAGCATTTCGGGATCAATAGTCAATGGGAGTCCGCTGTTTGTAAAAATCAGAAACATGTTGTCAATACGGCAATTGATGAAACCACTATCGACATTAAACCTCACAGCATTGCTAAGAAGGTTAGAAATCAATACTTCCGCAAGCGTCTCATTCATTTCAACATATGCTTCATCCACAGCATCAATTTCAACCTTTATCTTCTTTAGCTGCATAATCTCTTTATAATTATCCAGGCCATATTCTGTAATTTGCTTCAACGAGATCATTTTCTTTTCATGAAAGATCTGATTTTCAATCTTGGAAATCAGGAGTAAACCCTGGTTAAGTTTAAACAGTTTTGTTGTGGCTTCATTTATAGATTTTATAAGACTGATACTCTCTTTGTTGAGCTTTTTTTGTTGCATAAGCAAATCGGTTTTGGACCGTATTACTGCAAGTGGTGTCTGTATCTCATGGGCTGCATTTTCGTTGAATTCTTTCAGATTCAGATAATCATTTCTCATTTTATGGGTCATGTTGTCAAAGACCATGTTTAACTGCCGGAATTCTTTAATATCGGTATAAGGCAAATCCAAAGGTTTATCCGATTGTATATCAAACCTTCCGGCTATTCTGACGGAATTATAGAATGGGCTCCAAAGTCTCCTGGCTATCAGATAGTTGATAAGAATTGAAATAAGCAGAAGCGAAAAAAACAGGAAGAACATGTAAAGACTTATATCTTGTAGCAGTTCGTTTTTTTCACTAATACCCTGAAAAATTGTAATAACAAAACCTTTCTTCTCATAAGTATTACCTGAAGAAAAAATGAATCTGTAGGGTATAAATGAGTCGGTTTTTGAATCGTATATATCGGTGTCCTTTATTGACTGATAATTGCGTACGTGGTAGTTAAGCAGTTTAACTTCTATCTGATGACCGAATGCGCCTTCAAAGTCCGGAATAGTATCTGTTTGCTTTATCTGATCTTCTATTATTGTTTTCTCAGTGATCAGGCTGTTGTCTATCTGTTTATAGATAACTTTCTTAATTGTCAGATATAACAATGCTCCTCCGGCAACCATTGCAATGAAAGAAAGCAATAAAAAGTAAAAGGTACTCTTAGTTAATAATTTCAACTTTCGATGAATTTATATCCAAAACCGTAAATACATTTGATATAATTCCTGCCTTCGGAAGCAACAATCTTTTTACGCAGGTTTTTAACATGAGTGTAAACAAAGTCAAATGAATCGGTAAGTATTACATTGTCGCCCCAGAGATGTTCAACTATTGACTCCTTAGTAATGATTCTGTTCCTGTTAGCCATAAAGAACAGCAACAGGTCGTACTCCTTTTTGGTAAGAATTAATAGTTTGTCATTCACAAAAACCTGATTATCATCTGTATTAATTCTTATCTCATTGAAAGTTATTTCATTCAGACCAAGAAAATTGTTCCTTCTGCATATTGAATTGATACGGGCACTGAGTTCTGCAAAGTGGAAAGGCTTTGTAAGATAATCATCTGCTCCTATTTTAAGTCCGGTGAGTTTATCCTCCAGAGAGCTTTTTGCAGAAAGTATAAGAATTCCTCCTGCTAATTTATTCGACTTCATCTCACGAATTAAATCCAGTCCATTTCCATCTGGGAGACCAATATCAAGGATAATACAATCATATTTATTAACAGTTGCTTTGTTAACGGCATCATAGAAAGTCAACGCAACTTCACAAATATGACCCTCAATCTTAAGGTAATCATTAATTGACCGGCTTAGAGAACGGTCATCTTCAACAATCAATAGTTTCACATCAATAGAGTAAAATGCAAAAATACGACAATCCAATAATTTTTAAGATAAGGCATCAGGCAACAGGGCAATTCTGTTTATCAGTACCTTTCTGCCTACTACCTACTACCTACTGCCTTCTGCCTTTAACAATTATACTTTCTTCAGGGCTTCCAGCACCCTTGCCGGCGTCATTGGAGTTCTGTATAACCTGGCTCCGGTAGCATCAAAAATTGCATTGGCCACCACAGCTCCAATAGCAATAATGGCAGGTTCGCCTCCTCCCTGAGGTGGTTTGTCTTTTCTGTCCAGGATTACTGTATCGATTTTCGGTAGCCATGAGAAACGTGGAATATCATAAGAATCAAATCCACGATTTAGTATATTACCTCCTTCGAATAATACCTCTTCAGCAAAGGTATATCCAAGACCCATCGTGATACAACCTTCCATCTGGATAGTTGAACCTTCCGGATTGACACACAATCCCATATCCTGGGCACATGCAATACGAATGACCTGAACCTTCCCGGTATTTTTGTCGACTTTCACCTCAGCCATATGTGCTACCCACGATCCGGCATCTATACCAACAGCGACACCTATACCTCTGCCGCTTGGAGTTTTACCTGCAACATACCTGAACTTATCGGCAACAGCTTTCAGGCAAGCTATCATCTTCTCATCTTTCAGGTTTTTCAGACGGAATTCAAGTGGATCGATACCCGCTGCAGCTGCCATAATGTCGATCTGAACCTCCCTTGCGAAGGTATTTGTATTGTTACTGGGAGCACGCCAGGCTCCAGTGGCTAAAGGATGAACCGGTGAGGCATCCCTTTTCTGACCATAGCTGGTTGTTTTTGCATTCGGAACGTCATAGATTGTGTCAGAGCCCCTGCTACCGGCATAATATAAATGATAATCCCATAGTTTTATCAGACCAGATTTATCAATTCCTGATTTTATTTTAATAACACCTGCCGGATGAAATGTATCGTAAAAGAATTCTTCATCACGGGTCCATACAAGCATAACCGGTTTGCCGGAAAGTTTCGCGAGTTTTGCAGCTTCAATCCCCTGTTGGAATTCTCCTTTGCCACCAAATCCGCCACCTACAAACGGTACAATAACTCTCACCTTTCCCAAAGGGAACCCGAGTTCACGTGATATTCCGTTCTGAAGACCGAAAGGCGATTGTGTAGAAGCCCATACAGTAATTTTATCGCCTTCAAGCTGAGCGAGGGCTGTATGGGTCTCAATAGCGACATGTGCCAGATATGGATCATGAAACTCCGATTCAATTATTTTTTCTGATAGCTGACTTCCTGTTTCAAGGTCTCCACTTGTCCTGATAACATTTACAGCAGAATCAGCTTTTAGCATCCATTCAAAGATTGTCTTATCATTTACAGGCATCTCACTGAAGGAATATTCTGCTTTGATTTTAACAATAGCCTCGTCCGCTTTGTCGCGGTTTTCATTAAGAACAGCCACCAGATCGCCATCCCTGACAACTTGTGTACCAGGAATCTTCTCCGCACCTGAAGAATCAACAGAAGTAAGCTTAGCTCCATGGGAAGGTGGCCTTAATAAGCGTGCAAAAACCATCCCAGGTAGCTTAAGATCGCCGGTATATTTTGCCTCACCGGTTACTTTTAGGTTTGCATCGCTATGTTTATATGATTTGCCAACATAATAAAATTTTGTATAATCTTCCACAGAAGGTTTTATATCGAGGAACCTTTCAATTCTTTTCCCTTTTGTCAGTTGCGCATAACTAACTGAACTCTTTGGGTTTTTAATATCGCTGATTATACCATCCTTTATTTCGAGTTGTGAAACAGGAACTCCGAGTTGTGTTGAAGCAAGGTCGAGAAGAACTCCCCGGGCTTCTGCGGCTGCTGCCCTCATATTAGGACCAAAAATCCTTGTACTCATCGATCCCCATGTACCCTGATCAAACGGACAAAGATCGGTATCGCCCATTACCATTTTCACCTTTTCGATCGGTACGTCAAGTTCATCAGCCATCATCTGGGGTAATGAGGTGATTATACCCTGACCCATTTCAATCTTTCCTGTATAACAGGTAACGGTTCCATCTTCTGCTATCCTGAGGAAAGCATTATAATCTTTCGGCAGAGTTCTGGCCTGATCAGGCGGTAGCCCAAGCAGATCGAGGGCGCTCCAAGGCTGGAAAAAGATAATAACTCCGCCCCCAAGAATTTTGAAGAAATCTCTTCTGGCCATTCCCTGAGGTTGGGCAGAATTAGATAAATCCTGATTTTTAACCGGTTCTTTTTTCATGATTACTTTCCTCCTTTCATTTCTTTAGAAGCAGTTTGAACAGCCTCAACAATCCTTAAATGTGCTCCGCAGCGGCAGAGGTTGTTTTCCATGCCATCCCTGATCTCCTGGACCGATGGGGCAGGGTTTTTCAATAAAAGACCGGTGGCGTTCATTATCATCCCGGGAGTGCAGTATCCACATTGTAGTGCATCGTGTTCAGCAAAGGCCTTCTGAACCGGGTGAAGTTTGCCATTTGTTGCAAGACCTTCAATGGTTACTACTTTTTTTCCGGCAACTTCCCCGACTGACAGCTGGCAGGATCTGACAGGTTGATTATCGATAAGGACAGTGCAGGATCCGCAGAATCCCATACCGCAACCAAATTTGGTTCCGGTCAAACCGAAATGATTCCGCAATACCCACAAAAGTGTCTGGGTCGGATCAATAAGGGCTTCTGTTTTCTTCCCGTTTAGCTGAAATTTAATAGTCTCTTCCATATCTATTGAATTTGGTTAATTTCCATTTCATATTCCTCATATGTATCAAAATCCCTGAGGATGCCTGATTCGTCGGTATCAACCTCCAGAACATCGTCACAAAACTTATCTGCCAACGACCGTAATCCTTTTGAGTTACAAAGTTTCTCAATTTCACCTCTGAATTTGATATCTATAAGCAGAGGATGCCCACGTTTATTCTGAAAGGTTGGAATTACAATTCCTTTTCCTGAAAACAAATACGCTTTTATTACAGCATTTATTGCTTTCGGAGTTATAAATGGCTGGTCGCCCTGGAAAACAAGGACTGCTCTATAGTCTGAAGGCAGATTTCTGAATCCGCACTTTACAGATGACAACATTCCTTCTTTATATTTATCATTATAACAATACAATACCTGCGATTTCGCAATGAGCTCAATCAATGATTCCTTTTCAGCCCCCAGAACAACTATGGTATTATAAACTGCTGATTCACAAACATTGGCAATAACATTTTCTATCATTGTTCTGCCGTTAAATCGCAAGAACATTTTTGGAAATCCCATTCTCCGCGACTCACCTGCGGCAAGTATGATAGCCCATATTTCTCCCATACTACTCCCTACTTACTACTTACTACTTACTACTTACTATTTACTATTTACTATTTACTATTTACTATTTACTATTTACTACATACTTTTTACCATTGCGTACCATTACGAGCTGTGCAGCAATGCTTACAGCAATTTCTTCGACGGTCTGAGATTTTATATCCAAACCTACCGGAGCATGAATCCTATCCCACTGATCTGGAGTAGTCCATTTATCATCTAAAAATCTAACACGCATTGCAGCAATCTTATTTCTGCTGCCGATCATACCTACATAAGCTAAATCGGAACTGATGCAAGGTTTAAGAGCAGCAGCATCGTCCTTATGACCACGTGTCACTATCACAACATAAGTGTCGTTACTCTTCTTCAATTCCTGAAATGCTTCGCCGATATTTTTAACTAAAATATGGTCGGCTTCAGGAATATTCTCACAATTAGCATATTCTGAACGGTCATCGATTACCGTAACCTCAAAATCGAGCCTTTTTGCCAGATGCGCCAATGCTTTGCCAATATGACCGGCTCCGGCAATTACGAGTAGTGCAGGTGGAAAGATCGGTTCCAGAAAAAACAATGATGAAGGCTCTTCTTCCTGGATTGTAAGCTCCAGTTCTCTGTAGTCTGAAGGATTGCCTTCAGAGAGCATATTTATTACTATTGGTTCAATTCTTACAATAAACTCTTCTGGAATAGCAGGTTTGAAAGTATCGTTCATCCAGTAACGGTTAATAAGTACCGTTTCATCAGAGAATCGTGTAACCATCGTTATCAAAACACCCGGAATCCGGTTTTCGATCGACCTTTTAACTTGTTGAAAAATGCTAAGAGAATTGTTCAGATTTGCATCTATCAGTACATCGATCTGTCCACCGCATATTGCCTCCTCGGTATTTGAAATGTCATTGGCCAGGTTAAACCGGAAATGTCCGGATTTTTTTGACAGAATGGCCTCAAGAGCAAGTTTCTGCACCCTGCCTTCAACAACACCACCTCCAACGGTCCCTCCTTTCAGGCCTTTCAGATCAAATAAAGCCGAACTACCTGGTTTCTGAGGAGTAGAACCAAGAGTTCTGGTGACTGTTGCTAAAACCAGCTTTAAAATATCGGATTGATGATCAAGAAGCTGCAGATAAATGTTTTTCATATTCCCGACACACCTTTAGTTAGATGCACATGATTTGTAAAGACGCCCAAATCAGGCGTATCTACTCTATCCGGCGTCAATATTATTTCATGACAACAAATTTATTCAAATTGATTTAATATTCATAATTTTATGGAATATACTATATGTTATGAAGGGTTACGATTAAAAAGTAATACACTAAGTAACACGAAGGTTAAATGGGAAAATCAGTACTTTTTTAAACAACCTCAATTTTAACATTATAACGGAAAAACATGAAACCAAATTTTACAAAATTCTTATTATTGTTCATCTCCCTGAGCCTGGGCATTATCACCTGCAAAACACCTGTGACCAGCAATGCTCACAAAGTAACCGATAACAGCTGGATTGAAGAATTAACGATCGGGCAGCTTCAGCAAGGGTACAAAGATGGGAAATTTACAATTACAGATGTAGTTAAAGTCTATACGGATAGGATTATTGAAATCGATAAAAATGGTCCGCGACTTAATTCTATTATTGAGATTAATCCTGATGCCCTGGAGATCGCAAAAGAGCTGGACAAGGAACTTGCATCAGGAAAAGTCAGGGGACCTTTGCATGGAGTACCCATAATTCTTAAAGATAATATTGATACCCACGACAGGATGCCAACAACAGCCGGGGCCACTGCATTAAGGAACTCTTTTCCAAAAACTGATAGCTTCGTTGCGAAGAAGTTACGGGAAGCAGGGGCAGTAATCATTGCAAAATCGAACCTCAGCGAGTGGGCAAACTTCCGGGCAATACCGTCGTCAAGCGGATGGAGCGGTGTTGGCGGGCAAACGAAGAACCCTTATGTGCTCGATCGTAACCCATGCGGCTCCAGCTCAGGTTCTGGAGTAGCAGTTTCTGCCAATCTTTGTATGGTGGCGATAGGCACTGAAACAGATGGTTCAATAGTGTGCCCGTCTAATAACAATGGAATAGTCGGGATTAAACCGACGGTCGGCCTTTTAAGCCGTTCTGGCATCGTCCCTATATCATTCACACAGGATACTCCTGGTCCGATGGGACGAACTGTCGAAGATGTAGCAATAACACTGGGAGCTTTGACCGGTATCGACTCATCTGATTCCAAAACTCTTGTTTCACAAGGAAAATATCAAACCGATTATACAAAGTATCTGAAGAAAGACGCCCTGAAGGGTAAAAGGATAGGTCTGCTAAAAAAAGCTATGGGTTTTTCTGATAAAGTTGATAACCTGATGAATAAGACAGTTGCCTACCTTAAAGCAAATGGTACAGAAATTATTGAGATTGAGTTCCCAAAAGGAGAGAATTATGAAGAGGCAGAATCCAAGGTGCTATTTTATGAATTTAAGGATGGACTTAATAAATACCTTGCCGGACTCGGAAGTGATTCACCGGTTAAGAATCTCAAGGAGTTAATAGAATTCAACAACTCAGATACTATAGAGTTGAGATATTTTAATCAGAAACTTTTTGAGCAGGCTGAAAATAAAGGAGATCTTAAATCAGCAGATTATCAGAAGGCTCTGGCTACAATGTTAAAGGCAACACGGGAAGAGGGCATTGATAAGGTCATGAATACTTACAGACTCGATGCAATTATGGCACCCACAGGTTCCCCGGCATGGAAAACTGATCTCATTCTTGGCGATTACATTGTAGGTGGATCTTCATCACTGGCAGCAATATCCGGGTACCCTGCCATCACCGTCCCGATGGGATTTATTGATAATTTGCCGGTAGGAGTTACATTCTTTGGCAGGGCATGGAGTGAACCATTACTGCTGGAAATAGCATACAGTTATGAACAGGGAACTAAACACAGAAAAACTCCAAAATATATTGTTTCAGATTGATTAACAATATGTTATGCAACGAGGATTGTCTGATAGAGTACTCTTCAGGCAACTTTTTATTTTTTTTCTTCGTCTTTTTTTGGTTCAGCGCTCATCTTGTCGCTATCATCCTCTACACGGGAAGCTTTTTTAAATTCTTTCATCCCCTGTCCGATACCCTTCATCAGTTCAGGAATCTTCCTGCCACCAAAGAGAAGTACTATAACAAGCAGAATCAATAAAATCTCAGTAGCTCCTAAATTTCCCATCTCTTTAATTATTAAATTAACGGCCAAAGATATTAATAGAATTAATTAATACCAAAGGAAAAGAATAAATCAAAATTTAAATTCTTTGAGATAATTCAGTAACTGATCACTACAGGCTTATTCTTTTATATTTGCTATTGAAGTCTACTACTAAATACAACCATGGAGTCAGATAATTATCATAACGAAGATATACTAAGAGAAAAATATAAGGTATGGTTCTTTGCCGGAGGTGAAACTCGCGATGACAGATTTAACATCTTTACCGGTTCATTCATCAGGTTGATGAAGAAGATAATGAAAGATGATTTTGGATTTATTAAGGGAATTTATTATAAATCTCCAATGATGAATGTTATTTGGGCATTGAACAATGCTCAGAAACCAATCACCAAACCTGAAAACGAAAAAATATTCATGGCCGCTTTCACACAAATCATTGAAGCCGGGCTCTCTCCGGAAACTCAACTCGTTATAACATCTTCCAGCTCAGGCAGTATTGTTGCTGCTCAGACTGCCTGCTATCTGGCTCAAAAGAACAGGAATAACGTCTATTTCAGAAAGCCATTTCATCTTGTTCTGGGTGCAAGTATGTTATCTTCCCGATCAGATCTTTATAAACAACTTATTCAACGTCAGAAAGAGGGTACTATCGGCATAATTTTACACGACGAGGTCCAGGATGAAGGTGATACTTCAATGGGTGTCGGTGGAACAACGAGACTGGAAGCTTACAGGAATGCGTTCGGTTTAATGTTTCCCTTTTTCTCCAGGAAGTTTAAAGGGCCTTCGTTCCTGAACACAAATCCTGAAACCGGTCACATTCACAGAAGGAAATCCAAAACTGTTCAGAAAGCAATTGACTATATTGATATAATCCTTATTAAACACAAGCTGGCAGGGGATCATTACATGGAGAGAGCTTTGGAGGTAATTTCAGAAGAAAATCGCGAGTTGATTGAAAAAAACAATTAATATAGAAAAACACCACCTCCCCCCTTCGGGGTACTCCTCCTCTGAAGAGGAGGAGAAAATTTATTATTTATAAAAAGTTTCCCCTCCTTTAAAAAGGAGGGGTGGCGCCGCTTTAGCGAGGCCGGGGTGGTTGAAAATATATTATTTTATCATGAAATCCAGAAGTGGCTTATCACCTAAAAAGGCAACAAGATTATCGTTTCTATGAAGCTGTCCTACTCCTGACGGTGTGCCCGTGAATATAAGATCACCGGTTTTAAGAGTAAAGAATTTCGATACGTATTCAACTATCTCATTAAAACCGAATATCATATCGGATGTATTGCTCTTCTGTACCACTTTGCTATTGATCTCCAGTCTGAAATCCATTTTACAAATATCCTTTATCCGGGATACAGGAATAAAATCTCCGATAGGTGCAGCGCCATCAAAGCATTTTGATATTTCCCAGGGCATACCGGCTGCTGACTGACGACTCTGCAGATCACGTGCTGTAATATCGATGCCTAATGTCACTTCATCAAAATAGCGTGGAGCAAATTTAGCAGAGATCCCTTTTCCCAGTTTGCTTATCTTAATTACGATCTCAACCTCATAATGGATGTTGACTGAAAAACCGGGTAGAAAAAAGGGTTTATTATTTTTAAGTAAAGAAGAATCAGGTTTCAAAAATATTACAGGTTCATCAGGTATAGGCCAATCCATTTCCATTGCATGTTTCCTGTAGTTGAGCCCGATGCAGATGATCTTCATTTTATCCCTGGGTCTTTCCGAAAGATCTTAATTTTATCTCGGTAAGCACTTTTTTAGTATAGAGAGGGAATTCACCGTTCATCATCCATGAATAATATGCCGGTTCCTCATTAAAAACAACTTCAACAGGTTTCCCTTTATGCTTTCCAAAATTGAAAACTTCGACTCCGTTCTCATCCAGAATTATTCTTCCGGCGAAATCAACATTACTGTTAAATGAGCTGAAATCTGCAA
>Ga0209744_1000097_pt1 | contig 26783 bp, 28 predicted proteins | sample BarGraNGADG00311_2_FD_184494 | JGI IMG/M metagenome (GOLD analysis project Ga0209744, IMG submission 184494) | Arctic peat soil microbial communities from Barrow, Alaska - Barrow Graham LP Ref core NGADG0004-311 (SPAdes) (version 2) | ecosystem: Environmental > Terrestrial > Soil > Wetlands >... | reverse complement strand
GCATCTGTGGATACAGGTAGACGAAGAGATTCGGCTCGTTCCAGCACTCGTACAGGACGCCGTACTTCGCGAAGCGCTTCGCTAGTTCGCCGCCCAACTTGCCGAAGTCCGTCACGTGGTCGGGATCCGGTGCATAGAAGTACTGATAGCCCTTCTCGTATCCCGGCGGCGGGGAGCTCCACAGCGAGCGGTCGCTGGCCCATTTCGGCACCGCGAACGCTGTGAGGATGACGCGAACGCCTGCGGCCTTGAGCTTGGCGATGGCGGCGCCAAGGTTCGCGAGGTAGACGTCGTTGTACCCGGCGGGCGGCTCTTGCGGTTGCGCCTGCCCCCAGTTGACCACAATGCGCGTCCATCTCGCACGCAGACCGCCGCTCATCTCCCCGATGATCGCATCGGTCGCCGGATCCGGACTTGCCTGCGCCAAGCGTTGATCGATACGTTGATCGATGATCCCTCTGGCGGCCGCCCCGGCGCTCTCAGGCGCGGCGCCGAGCACGGCGAGCAGCCCCACCAGGAGGCAACCACCGAGCAGGCACAGCAGCACGACAGCCGGCAGCGTCCCTACGCGCCTCCGCTGCCGGCTCACTGTTCAGCCCCCGTCTCGGGAGACAGCGGAGGGTCACTGGGCACGCGCTTCTCGCCCCACCGCCGTGCCGTGCCGGCCAGACTCCGTCTCCACCGTCCGCCAGTGCTGCCGGAGTCCGTGAGCACCACTCCCAGCTTTCGGCAGGGCAACAGGCTCATGACCTCGCGGCTCTCCTGCAATGCGGTGCGGGCACACGTGTGCATGTCGACGAGCAGGATCAGACCATCGACCTTGCTCGCCAGAGCGAGCGCATCGGCAGCGTCCAAGAGCGCGGACGCCCCGACGAGTACAATGTCAGCGCTCTGCCGGAGTTCAGCAATGATCTCCCCCATCCTTTGACCAGCAAGGATCTCGCCAGGGCTGTCAGCCGGCGGGCCACTCGTGAGCACGCGGAGCGACCCATGCGACGCGCCTTCGGGCCCAGCGACGGCAGTATGGCTCTCCGCAGATGAGGGCACAGCTACCGACTGAAGGCAGCCCGCCAAGGAGGCTTGGCCAGCGACGACCGATGAGACTCCCTTGTCGTTGGGGATGCCGAAGTGAGCGTGCACCACCGGGAAGCGCAGATTCGCGTCGACGACCGCGACCTGCGCGCCAGTTCGAGCCAACGCCACGGCGACGTTGGAGAGGGTGACGCTGGTGCCTTCGCCTTCGCGAAGGCTCGTCAGCAGCAGCGCCTTGGCGCCTTTGCTCATTGCAATGTACTCCAGGCTGGAACGGAGCCTCCGGTACGCCTCTGCCGCTGCACCCGCCGGATCTCGAACGGAGACAAGATGTTCCAGGTCTGGCTGCTCGCTCACGACGCGAGGAAGGCGCGCCAGAACCGGCAGATGCAGGAGCGCCGAGACATCGTTGGCACTGGTAAGACGAGTGTCAAGCTGACCCAGAAGGAACGCAAGGCCGACGCCACCGAACACGGCCAGCGCGAGTCCGAGCACGGCGGCACGCGCCGGCCGGGGAGCGAACGGCCGAGCGGGTGGGACGGCCTGAGCGAAGACGCGGAATCCTCCCGTGCCTGTGCTGGCCACGAGTTCGAGGACGCTAAGCCGTTGGGTAAGCGCCACGTAGGTTGATGCCAGGAAAGTGTAGTCGGCGGAGCCCTGGATGTTTGGCTTTGTGAACCCAGCAAGCTGCGCACGGATGCGCTTCGCTTCTACCTTCGCGACGGAACGTGTCGCGTGCGTGCCGCGAGCAACGAACGCATCCGCGTAGGCGTTCGCGAGGCGCGCAGAGAGCACAGCCGTGGAGGATTCCACGGTGACTAGCGCCAGATTGGTGGATACCCCGACCGACCCAACAGGAGGAGCACCTGGGGTCGACAAGACGTTGAAGGATTCTCGAGACGGTAGTGGCCGACCGAGCAACCCGGCAACTCGGGCTTCTAACCGCGGATCAGTCACTCCCGTGGAGACGCTCTGAATCGCCGATTGCACTAGGGCAGGGTCCCCGGTGTCGAGAAGCGTGGCCTCCGTCCTTAGGGCAGGGTCCCCGGTGTAGAGAAGCGTGGCCTCCGCCCTGTACTTCGCAGGCTGAACGGCCGAGTACACATAAGCGGCGGCAGCCGCCACGACCGCGATCAACGCAATAGCCCACCAAAGACGCCTCAACTCACGCAACGTCATTGACTCCCCGACCTCGTTCTCATGTTGCTCTTGAAAGTCGCTCACGTCCATGTCCACCTCCGGACAGAGGATCCCTAGCTGGCTAGGAGGCTACAATCAAAGGCCGACGTTGCCAACCCGGTCTCCCCTGTCGATGCCTCGCTGTAGAGTTCGTTGTAGGGCAGCCTGTTGCACGGGCTTGTGCCGATGGCCGATGGCGAGCGGACGCTCGCCGGACCCGTTCAAGGCAAAGCTGGGCGAGCCCCAGGCGACGACTCGACCTCCCGCACGGCAAAGAACGTGCTGCGGGGATTTGCCTGGCCGATCAGCACAGTCGGAAGCCTTGGCTCAACTCGGGGCGGTGGCTCGCATGGGCAGTTCAGCAGGCGCCACGGCATTGGAGCACGACGGCCACGGTCTTGAGCAGGATCTTGAGGTCGAGGAGTGGGCTCCACTCCAGGACGTAGGCGGAGTCCAGCTTGACGGCGTCCTCGAAGCACAGGTCGCTCCGGCCCGACACCTGCCACATGCCGGTCACGCCCGGCTTGACCAGCAGCCGTGTGAATTGGTCGGGCTCGTAGTGCTCGACCTCGCTGGGCTGAGACGGGCGCGGCCCCACAAGGCTCATCTCGCCACGAAGTACGTTCCAGAGTTGCGGCAGTTCGTCGACGCTGGTCTTTCGCAGAATCCGACCCAGCCGGGTCACGCGCGGGTCACAGTCGATCTTGACGAACCGTGGATCGGCCGAGCAGTCCGCCGTCATCTTCGCCTCGTGAGCGTGAGCACCCGCGACCATGGTACGGAACTTCAGGACGCGGAAGATGCGGCCGTTCTTTCCGACCCTGTCCTGGGTGAAGATCACTGGTCCGGGGGACTCTAGGCGGATCAGCAGCGCGATCAGCGCCATGAACGGCAGCAACAGGGCAAGGGCCACGGCCGCGGCGACGACGTCCATGGTCCGTTTCCACGCCCGCTCCAATGCATGCCGCACCCCGCGTTTGGTGCGCACGACCGGCACTTCCGCCCAGCCGAGGTTCATCAGGAGGTGGTACACGCAGCCCGTGCTCTCGGGCATGACGCGAAAGTCCATATCCTCGCTGATGAGCCGCCACGTCGCAGTGACGGCGTGGTGCGCATCTTCAGGCGCGAACGCGAGGACGAACTCGTCCGCCGCCTCACGCAACTCCTCGCGCGAGATGAGGGCGAGCGGACCGATCACGGGAATCCCCAGCGACTCGCGAGCCGCACGGCGCGGATGGCGGGTGTCGATAACGAGGGTGAAGCGGCCCGCGCCGTCCGCAGCGCCGCACAGGAGCGCGGCGCACGTGGTCGCGGAGTCGCCCGAGCCGATGATCGCGAGCTTCCGGACGCCCCGGCCTGTGCCGCCACCACCGCGCGTCACTCGCCGGCGCGGGGGTTCACGACGGAGCCGCGCCAGCCCCTGTCCAGCGCGGAGCTGGACCGCCGACATAGCCTCGTCTGTCTGCGCTGAAGTTTCCAACCTGGTACTGGCCCCTAACCGCTTCGTACCGTGGTGAAAGTGATGGCAGTCTATCACATGAAAGTCCTCAGCAACGCTGCTCGCGCATGCGCGCCAGCGCCGCCTCGAGAAGAGTATCCCTGTCGAGGAACGCCTCGGCGAACGCCCTCGCGTTGGCTCCCTGCCTCGCCCTCCTCTCATCGGCGGTCAAGACCGTGTCGACGGCCTCCGCGAGCGCGGCCGAGTCTCCCGGATCGACGACTGTGCCCACATCATGGCCACGAACGAGCTCGGCCAAAGCCGTCCCGGCAGCGGCGGTCGCGATGACGGGCCTGCCACTGGCGAGCATGTTCGTCAGCTTCGATGGCATGACGAGATCGGCCACTCCGGCTTCCTGGACGATGAGGTGGGCGTCGGCCAAGTTCAGCAGCTCGTTGAACGACTCATCCGGCTGAAGCGGTACCCTCAGGAGATTGGTGAGACCGTGTGCCTTTGCGGCCGAACCGAGCGCCTCCCGGTCGGCACCGTCGCCGGAGACGACGTACACCACCGGCGATCGTCTGTCCTGCGATCGGCGGGCGGCGTCGGCGATCAGGGCAATGCCCTGTTTGCGACCCAGATTCCCGGTATACAGAACGACCCGCCGGCTTTCGGGGATGCCGAGAGACGCGCGAAAGCGGGAGGGCCGGTCCAGCGGCCGCACGACGGCCAGGTTGGCCCAATTGGGCAGCAGCACCAGCCGCTCTTCCAGGACGCCCAGGCCACGCGCGACGCCGAGCATAGGCTCGGTGATCGAGGTGACCACGTCGAACGATCGCAAGAGCCTGCTCTCCAGCCACTTGAGGGCCACACGGCCGGCAAGGGGCAACAAGCCCAGACGCAGAGCGACGTCGACCTCATAGTCCTGCACGTGCAGCCAGCTCTTGCCTCGAGCAAGGCGCGCCGCCAGGAGCGCTCCCGGAGCGCTCGCCAGGGTGGGTGCGATTACCAGCGTGAAGTCTGGCTTCCAGGCGGCATGAGCAAGCATAACGGGCAGGCTGGAAGCGGCGAAACTGGCGTAGTGCGCTAGCCGCTTCATGCCGGTTGGTCGCGCCGGCACCCACGATGGACAGCGCAGAACCGTCACGCCGCCGCTGCTGTCCCGCCGATACCCGAATCGAGGGTCTCCCGGTCGCCGCCGCCACTCGGGGTAGTAGGGATAGGTCGTGACCACTCGCACATCCCAACTGCGATCGGCGAACCACTGCGCAAGATCACGCGTGTACGGAGCGGTGCCCAAAATCTCCGGCGCGTAGTTGACGCAGCAGACAAGGAGGTGCGGCTTGCGCTTGCCTCCATGGGGCACCGTCACTGTTGACCCTCCCGCCTACTGCGGCGGTGTGCTCCAGTTCTGGCGACTGAAGACCCTTCCCGGCGAGGTATCGACAGCCTGCAGATCGTAGTTGCGCCGTGTGTCCAGAAAGGCGCCGAAAGCGACATGCCGACCTCTCCATACGTAACCCCCGATTTGGACTCCAAGAATCGCCCACGCTCAATCTCGAACGCGTAGACACAGCTTCTTGAGGCGGTGAGAAAGCTAGACCGGAGACTAGCCACACCCCCCGTGCCTGCGGACGTCCTGGTCAATCTGTGCCCCCACTGTCCAAGACTGCCTTCCTGAACAGCATATCCGCCTGGACTGCGCGACCCCGGTCATCGTAGACCACGCCGTAGACGCCTGAGAGTCTGTACGCGCGCCGGCGCAGCCAGGCAATGAGGTCGTCCGCGAGCACCTGACCTTCGTAGAGCTCAACGAAAGACCCTTCCGCGTATACGTACGAGAAGCTATCGAGAAGCTCCTCACACCCCCTCAACGCCTCCAGCTCGTAGCCTTGGACATCCAGCTTCAGCATGGCGGGCGGCTTGAGTTCGCTCGCACGGATAGAGTCGACCAGCCGTCCGACGCTGACCACCGTCGTGCCCGACTCGCCGGTCTCCGGGAAGATGTTGCGCTGACGTGGGGTCATGGGCAGCAAGGAGGAAGAATCGTCCCTGCAGGACACATGCATGGTCGTTACGGCCTGTTGGGACCCCAAGGCATGCTGATGCAGGCTCACACGAGAATCTCCTCCAAAGACCCGTCTGTAGCACCCCGCAGGGCCAGAGAGCGGCTCAAAGGCAACTATCATTGCCTCGGGAAAGCAGTGTCGCGCCACTAGGGAGAACTGACCGCGGTTGGCCCCAACATCGACCACGCTGCGACAGTCCAGCCCCATTAGGACACTCTCATGCTCAACTCCGGCCGCCACGCCGTGACGCAGAAGAGCCGAACGGAACGGCCGTACCCGAAGAATCGACAGGAGCTTGGCGATCCTGCTCAGCATACGTTGCTCTCGACCGAGCCGTGCCCGGAATATCCGGTCTTGCGTCTCTTGACCGGCATGCATGGACAGCCGACGTCGCTCATCTCTGCAGGCATATCGGAAGCGGCTGAACGGCGCGCATCAATCACCGTGCCGCGTCTGACGGTGGCCCCGGCGCGGAAAGGGAATTCGCGCTGGCAGTGGTCCAAGGTTCCCGTGCATAAGAAGCTCAACTGCGAGATGACCACGCTGTCACCACTCTCGATTTCTCCCAAGGCAAAATGGGGTATCCCGTGCCGCCTTGGCATGTAGACGACGATGTAGCGAGCATCTCAGCCTATCGACACCTGGGGCGACCACCAAGACGCTGTCGGCTGGCACGAGCCACCAATGCTGATCGATAGTGGCAGAGCAACTCCACGCCCCTTCAAAAAGCCGAAAGCTGGGGAAGTCCTGCACCGTCCCATCCCGGGCCAAGCATGCCGCGTCGCATGATCGTCATGCTCTCCCCGGGCTGCGGCGCAACCGGTTTCGCAAGGGGGTGCACTGCGCTCTAGCCAACGAAGCGCCTAGCATCCTCGCCCGATGAGCAGCACCTCACCGCACAAGTACAAAACCCACCTGGCGTATCGAACACATCGTCCATGCCTAAAGTTCGTATCCTGCCGCTACCGCATCGCCGCAGAACATCTTGACCGTATCCAGGGAGTAGTCATCCAAGTCGTAGCCGACGAGCGCAAGCTTCTTGAGGATACCGTTAGTGACCGTAATCACGTGACATCCGACAGCATCCGCCTGGAAGATGTTCAGCAGCTCACGTGGGCTTGCCCAGATCAACTCCGCTCGGCGGTTGGGTCTGAGTTGCTCTACGGCAGCGGCCATCAACGGCACTGGATCAGTGCCCGTGTCCGCGATACGCCCGGCGAAAACGGAAACGTAGCTGGGTACACTGGGGTCAAGCGCGGCGACCACTTCGCGCACCTGTGCGAGCGTCATTAGTGCAGTAACGTTGACCTTGACACCCGCAGTGGAAAGCCGCTTGACCAGAGGACAGCTCGACTCCTGTTTGGTATTGATGACCGGGATCTTCACATAGACGTTGTCACCCCACCCTGCGATCTTCAGTGCTTGGCGCTCCATCTCACCAAAGTCGTCAGAGAGAACCTCCAGCGACAAGGGCTTGTCTCTGATCTCACTGAGAATGTCCCGTGAGAAGGCCTCGTAGTCCGAAATCCCAGCTTGGCGCATCAGCGTTGGATTTGTAGTCAGACCCTTGATGTATGGCTTTGAGTACATGTCGAGCATTCCCGACTTGTCAGCACCATCAGCAAAGATCTTGACCGTAAGTGCGCTGATCTTCTCAGACATCTTTCGCCCCCATTGCCAGAATCCAGTTCAAGGCATCTGCGGGAGACGTGCACGAGTGGCTCGCAGCTCCTCTGCCAGGCACCTCGGAATATCCATAGTCAACAAACACCGTCGTACACCCAGCACGATTGCCAGCTTCAACATCTCGCCAACGGTCCCCCACCATGTAGCTTGATGCCAGTTCGACGCCAGACTCCTCGGCGCCGGCAAGCAACATACCCGGCCGTGGCTTGCGGCAGTCGCAGTTGTCGCCGCTGTCGTGGAAACACATGACAAAACGGTCCACTGGCAGATGTTCCAGAAGGCGGGAATTGATGCCCTCGACGACATCCAGAGTAGTCGTGCCTCTGGCGACATCCGGTTGATTGGAGACCACGATCAACACGAAGCCGGCATCCTTGAGTCGCTGCAATGCTTCGGCCACGCCAGGCGGTATCTCAACTTCGTCGACACTGGCGGGCGGATGGGGCCTCCCGTCGACTACCACGGCGCGGTTCAGCACCCCATCCCGGTCGAGGAAGACAGCTCGTCGGCTCATCTGGCTGCAGACTCCCACTTGGTCTGATGGGTCTTCAGCCTCGGATGTGACACCAGGAGGTGCCACACTACGGCCTGAAATGCCTCGGCATGGGATGTGATCGTTTCTGGATTGACCGTCGGTACAATCACGCACGCATCCGCCACCTGCGCCGTATAGCCGCCGTCCCTACCGACCACGCCCGTGACCTTAGCGCCCACCGCCTTGGCATGCTGTAGTGCCAGCACCAAGTTGGGGCTTATGTTCGCTTCAAGGTCACCGCCGCCAACGGAAAGGACAAAGACTGCATCCTTGGCGGACAGCTTGCTCGTCTTGAGCCATTCGACAAAGACTGATGCCCAGCCTTCGTCATTCGTCCGTGCCGTAAGTTCCGAGACATTGTCGGTCGGCGAGTAGCACTCAATGCCCACGATCTTGCGAAAGTCGTTCACCGCGTGAGAACAGTTCCCAGCGCTCCCACCCACCCCCAGGAAGAAGATCCGTCCGCCATCCCGAGCAATCCCTGCCAGAAGCTCAACCATATTCTCAATGGCAACGGCATCTATTCGCTGGAGAATATCGATCGCCTCATCGATATGTTGCCGTGCGTAGCTCACGCCCTATCTTCCTTCAAGAAGTAGTCGGTGGCCGCCTTCAGCCCCTCGTGTGTTCCAATCTCGTAGAAACGCTCGAACACTTCGTGGCCTGCCAGCAAGCCTCGTACTGAAAGCTCGTGATAGATGTCCGCCAGGTCAAAGGGCTCGTCTGCAGGAGCATCATTCAGAGCCGAAGCGGACAACGCCCCAAGCCCGTAGTCGATGTGCGCCATTTCATGACTTGGCGCGCGCTTGTTGTACTCAACAATGCAGCCGTCCCGAAACAACACGTTGCTCCTGTCCCACTGGTTGTCGTTGCGCAGCACGGTCATCAACGCCGGTTTGTCACTTGCCGCAAAAGTCTGCTCCACCCGTCGAAAGTCTGTGGGCAAGTACGAGTCGCCGTAGAGGATGAGGAACTCGCCACCGAGGAGTGGCATCGCCCGCTTCAGGGCTCCACCTGTCCCCAGCAAGTGCGGGCCATCCCACGCATACCGCACGTCCATGCCAAAAACTGATCCGTCACCCACAGCCGCCTGAATTTGCCCACCCAAGTAGCCGATGCAAAGCACAACGCGGCTAAGACCTTGTCGCCGCAGGTATTCCAGTTGGCGAATGACAAATGGTTTCCCCGCTACATCCACGAGCGCCTTGGGGATGGTCTCGGTAACGGGGCGCAAACGCGTAGCACACCCGCCCGCCAGGATCGCCACCGGCAATGTCATGAGAGAACCACTCTGGTCCCCTCAAAGTCGAACGCGAAACGAACCTCCTCCAACCCTGCCCTCGTCATGGCGCGACGCAGCTTGCCACGGTCGGTTGCGTAGAACATCAAGAATCCGCCGCCGCCGGCCCCTACCAACTTGCCGCCCACTGCGCCATTCTTCATGCCGAGCTCATACCACTCGTCGATCTGGGGGTTGCTCATTCCCCCAGAACGCCGCTTCTTGTGCTCCCAATGCTCGTGCATCAGCTCACCGAATCTCACAGGATCCCCCTCGACCAAGGCGTCCCTGCTTTGGTAGCCAAGCGCCTTCACGAAATGCAGGTTCATCAACATAGCTTCGTCGCAGTCTCTCGTCCGCGTATTCTGATCGTTGAGGATGCCGCTGGCACTTCGGGAATACCCCGTGAAGAACAACAGGACGTTGTCCTCGAGATCGAACAGGGTGTCCATCGATACTTTGAGCGGCACGGCGGTCACACTGTCATCCTGGTGGAAAGTGAAGCAGGTCAAACCACCGTACGCCGCAATGTACTGATCCTGCTTGCCGATGGGCTCACCCAAGCGATCGATCTCGATGTGGCAGGCAAGTTCAGCCAGTTCTTGCGGATGAATCAGCTGACGGCGATGTGCGTACAACGCCTCAATCAATGCCGTCGTGAAGCTGCCAGATGACCCCAGTCCGGTTCCGGCCGGGATGTCGGCCAAGGTAGTGATCTCTATTTGGGGCGTGCGAAGGTTCTGCATGCTAAGTGCCTCCCGGATGATGCGATGTCTCACTTCATCCACCGACGTCACATGCTCCAGCTGGGAGTACTTGAGGAAGATGCCCTCCGTGAAGGGACGCATGACCGTAACGTACACGTACTTGTTGATCGCCGCGGCAATCAAGAAGCCCTCATGCTCACGGTAGTAGGAAGGCAGATCAGTTCCTCCGCCGCCCAAGGTAACGCGCAATGGACTACGCGCGATGATCATGCATATCCTGATTCCCGGTAGATCATCTCGACAACTTTGAGTGCCGCTCGGGCATCGGTTAGGCCAGCCGCCGGCGCTCGATTCAAGCGAATATCGTCATAAAGCTCCGCGATCTCCACTGCCCATGAGTCATCCTCCATGGGGTATTCCCATGCAGTCGTTTCGGGCGGGCCCATTTCCGGCAGCATTCGGTAGTACACGAGCTTCTCGAGTCCATAGCTTCCCCCGAGGCCACTGATCTCCAGTTTGGCCTCCCGGCCGTAGATCTCCATGGAAAAAAGGTTCTTCCACTCTGTGCAACTTGCGTGCAGAAACGCAACCTGACGTCGAGATGTCTTCAGCAACATGAACCCGTTATCATCCACGGGCATGTCCCAGTAGTACGTGTGAGCAAAGCCCTCCACCTCGGTGAACTCGCCCAGAAACCATCGCGAAAGATCGATCAAGTGCGGCCCTTGGTCAATCAGTTCACCGCCGCCAGACAGCGCCGAATCTGATCGCCACTCCTCTTCGTAGCCAATACGCCCTCCGTGTCCGTAGCGGGCTCGGATGAACATCAACTCGCCCAATGCTCCCGCATCGAACAACTCCCGCGCCTTGCGGAATGCGCGGTGATAGCGATGATTGAAGCCCACGTGGACTTTCACTGCGTGCCGTTCCGCCGCCGCGATCACCGGTTCCAGCTCCGCGGGATTCCGCGCCGCAGGCTTCTCCACAAGCACGTGCTTCCCGGCCTCGATCGCCGCCAACGTGATCTCCGCCAGCGAATCGTGCAGGGTGGCTACCACGACGATCTCGACTTCCCCCAAGTCCAAGACGTCTCGCCAGTCAGAAAATGCCTTCGCTCCCCCGCTTGCCGCCAGCGTCTGGGCGCGGGCGATGTTGACGTCTGCACATGCGACCAGGCGACCATCGCCCAGAGCCTTTGCCCGCTTCCCGCCAATCAGTCCGCAGCCCACGATTCCAACGCCGAAACTCATTTGTCACCCCATGACAAGCCCCGTTCGTGTCCAGAAATACGCCGGAGCGTGTACGCATCGCTGGTGCGCAAGTCATCCGCGTGTTCAGGCCAACGCGCCCAGTCGTCCCAGATAGCGCTCACCAGCTTGCCGGATACGCCTCTGGCTACGTCGGAAGCCAAGAAGAGGCAGAGGTCAACTACGCGCTGCATGGATGCCGCTCCCTCGCGTAGTGCCTGCGCGGCATTCTCACACTCTTTCTTGCCGGCGGCCGATTCGCCCAGCGCGAGGATGCCCTCCAGCATGGCCGTGCCCATCGCGCCAGGCGCAACGCAGTTCACCCGGACAGAGTGGGCCTTGAGCTCCTCGGCCAGCGTTTCACTGAAACGCACCAACCCTGCCTTGGCCGTAGCGTAGGCGCTGAAATTCGCCCTAGGGCCGGTCGCGCCACCACCGGAAAGGTTGATGATGCTACCTCCGTCGTTCTCGATCATCCAAGGCGCTACGAGTCGGCACAGCCCAACTGGGGCCAGTAGGTCAACCCGAAGTGTATCCAGCCACTCGTCCCATGGGTTTGCCCACACAGGGCCAACCGGCCCCTGAACCCCTGCGTTGTTGATCAGACAGTCCAGCCTTGGGACCATGGACCTGGTGGCTTCAAGGATTCTTTCAGCTTCTCCTGGTCGGACGAGATCGGCCACTACCGTGTGCAACGACTGGTCTGCCCGCGAACCCAGCGCGTCGGCAACGTCGCTCAAGGCCTGTTGACCCCTCGCGAGCAGAACGAGACTCCAGCCCTGCCGCCAGAACTGCTCGGCAAGTGCTCTTCCCAGTCCGCGGGAGGCACCGGTGATCAGGCAATAGCGCTTGTCAGGCAAGGCTGTCGTCCCGTGCTTCAAGGACCCACTCGCTGGCGTTCAAGAACTCTACTGTCTTGACGACGCCCTCGCTGATAGTGAGCTTTGGCTGCCAGCCCAAGGTGCGAATCCTGCTGGTATCGAGAAAGATGAACGGGCTATCTCCGATCCAGCCGCGCTCCCCGCCTGCATACTCCAGCTTGGGCTGAAGCCCCAGAGCCGAACTGATCCACCCGATCGAATCGCTTAGCTCGCAATAGCCATCCACGCCAAGATTGAAGATGTTGACCTTGCCTGTCGCCTTTTCAACAGCCAACTGCATTGCATCCAGGCAATCCTGAACATAGAGGTATGACTTGCGCTGCTTCCCATTGCCCAGCACCCGCAACTGCGTGGGGTCGGCTTTCAACTGTCTGTAGAAGTCAAAGACATGCCCATGAGTGTAGCGCTCGCCCAGGATTGACACGAAACGGAAGATCCAAGACTGAAAGCCGAAGCCCTCGCAGTAGGCGGCGATCAGCCCTTCACCCGCAAGCTTCGAGGCGCCATAGAGAGACGTCTGCACGGGGAAGGGTGTGTCCTCCGGTGTGGGGATCACCGATGCCTCGCCGTACACGGACCCGGTGGAAGAGAACGCTATCCGGGTCATGCCATTGGCCCGCATCGCCTCGAGCACGTTGTGGGTGGCAACGGTATTCTGCTCAAGGTCTTTGCGGGGTTGCTCGGTGCCAAAGCGAACATCGGCATTTGCCGCGAAGTGAAAGACGGTATCGCCTCCGGCGAATGCTTTCGTCAAGAAAGGAAGGTCCAGCAAGTCCCCCTCCATGAGGCTGAACGACTGGTTCACCAAAGCTCCCTCGATGAACCGGCGCTGGCCCGTGGAGAAGTTGTCGATTCCGGTGACGCGATGCCCTTGAGCGAGAAGCCGATCCGTCATACTGCTGCCGACAAAGCCAGCGCATCCGGTCACAACATAGTGTCTATCCATCACGATGCCCCTGGCATAGGGTCTCCTCAAAGGTCATTCCCACTCTAGTCCCTGCCTTGGCTCGAAGAAGATCGAAGCACCTCGCTGCCTGATCCCCTGATGCTAGGCGCTGACGCACAACTTGAGGTACTCGATTTCCATTCTTTCCGCCATCCGATCCATGTTGAACTCTGTTTCGACCAGTCTTCTACCGTTCCGGCCGAGCGTCGTGCGCAGTCCGGGGTCATCGACCAACGTCTCAATGGCATCCGAAATCTCGTTTGAATCACAATGGGTGACGATGCCTGCCTCGGACTTCGCAACGTCGCGCCAAATCCCGACCTTGTCAGAGACCAGCACAGGAAGGCCGCAGGCCATGGCCTCCACGACGGCTATTCCGAAGTTCTCGCCGAATGACGGAAGTACGAAGAGATCCGCATCAGCCAACGCGGCTAGCTTGTCAGCCTCGTCGAGCTGCCCCGTGATGGTCGAACGATGGGCCAATCCAGAATCCCCAACCATCTGCGTGATGCGTTCGACATAGCTGCGATCTCCGCTGCCGATCAAAACGAGGTGCGCGCTGGGGCACCTCTTGGCGACGCGGGCAAACGCGCCAACCAGCAATTCCAGGCCCTTCTTTTGGTGAAAGCGTCCAAGGAAGAGGACCAGGCTCTTTCCATCCATTTCTGGGTACTTGGCGCGAAATGCGCCGCGCAGCGGTAGGGTCGCGAAGTCTTTCAGATCGATTCCCTCCGGAATAACGAGACCATTTGACTGGGATTTCACGAATCGGCCAGTCATGGCCTCTTCCATTCCAGAGGAATACTGAACAAGCGCAGCGTGATGGAAGTTCCTCTCCTCGAAGATCTTTATGTAGCTCCACTTCAGAAGCCAACGCCTACGATAAACGAGAAATGGATCCAAGGTTCCGTGGGGCCTCAAAATGTAGGGCACGTTGTGCCTTCGACAATAGTGCGCGGCCGTAGTCGACATGAACTGATACAGACTGTGGATCAAGACGACGTCTGACTGCTGCACATGAAGCTTCAGTGCTCTAGCCAACGGAATGGAGAGGCCGCTCCCAAGAACAGAGAGCTGCACCGGATAGTAGTAGATCTGCACCCCATGATGGTCCGTGGGAACACCCAGCGGAATATCGAGCGTTTCTCTTCCATCTGCATCAGTAGTTATCAGGGTGACTTGATGCCCCCTTCCAGCCAGACCCTCACAGATGCCCAATATGCCAACCCGAAGCCCACCTGAACTTGGGGCGATGCTATGAGCTGTAACCATTATGCGCATGGTCTTTCCACGCTTTCGTGTCGACTTCAATGTGGGTTGTAGCCTGAGGTCAGAAGCCAAGCCCGAGCGCACAGATGGACAAAGCGATGGCCGCCAGCGGAGGCGAATCCGAGGGGTCGCTTCAGGCAATCATGACGTCCGAGACTACGTTCCTCGAGCCTGATGCTCATCTAGCGAATGCCCCCGATTGGACCCCGCGGGCCGGATTCTTGAAAGATATGGCCGGGGAGACTCGTGGCCATCGCTAGAGTACGTAACCTTCTGTGCGTTTGAAGTAGGCGGCATCCTTGCTCAGCTGCTTTACGGGCAGGGCGGGGCTGCCGGCGTAAAGCCAATGTTCCTCCACGTACTCCTTGTTGAGCACCGAGCCGGCCCCGAGGACCGAGTGTGCCGGGAGTCGGGAGCCAGGCAAGATGATTGACCCGGTCCCAACGAATGTGTAGTCCCCGATCACGACCGGCTTGCACCTCTGGCGGGATTCGTCCACAGAAATGCTGTGGGTGAGAATCTGACTTCTGAAACCAGCGAGAGTAGCAAACCGACCTATGACAACCGCGTCCGTGCAGTCGACAAGATGACGATTGGTGATAGCCGCGTGGTCCCCAATCGTCAACTGCGCCTGACGAATCGGCTGGTCAGCAAACGCAGCAGAGTCCGTTCCAAGCGGGAATCCAGTGATCCAGTTGAGGTTCCCAATAGAGGCAGAGTCGCCCAGAACAACCTCGGAAATGTCCTTGATAACGGTCAAGTGGCCAATCTTGCTGTTGGGCCCCATAGTCAGCCGTCGCGGAAGCAGCAGCGAGAATCCAATTCTGGCGGACCGGTCGACGGCAAAGCCGAAGAGACTTCTTAGCGCGAGTACCTTTATGCGGCGGGGAAGCAAGGCCACGGCGATTCCCAGCGCTGCTCTGAACATCATGCCGACCTATACACGGGACCGCGCCTGAGTCTCTCCATGGCGGCGCGAGGACGCCGGCCGTGTTTCAGGAGTCGATAGGCAAACGCATAGGCGCGGTCCCTCCGTCTGAAAGGCCGGCTCCTAATCTTCTCGAACATTCGCATCGCGTGCTCCTTGTGAGCGCCGTCAAGACGACCTGTACCGGTGATCGAGTCATGATGGATTCGATAGCAGCTTAGGAACTCGTTCACGGAAGCAATTCTTGCGCCTGCGAGTGCCATGTCTACCAACAGCTCTCCATCCCAGTTCGACCGGTTCTTGGAATTGAAGCCGTCGACTTGTTTGAAGGACTGTGCCCGGAAGAACGTCGACGGCTGCACCGTTACACATGCCCCATAGGCAACCGCACTGAGAGAGAACGGATCAGAATATAGACGCCTCCAGGCCCTTCCATTCCCGTCGATCACACGTCCATGGCCAAACACAACGTCAACGTTGGGATGTGTCTCAAAGAAGGCTGCCACTGCCGAAAAGGCCCCCGGCAGGAACGTGTCGTCGGAGTTTAGGTAACAGAAGACGTCCCCTGAAGCACGAAAGAAACCCTTGTTCAACCCGTCGGCTGGGCCGGCGTCAGGCTCGAAGATCGGGGTGACCCGACCTCCATAGGCCTCAATTATCTCGCGGCTGCCATCGGTGCTTCCCGGGTCGACAACGATGTACTCCACGTCGTCATGGTCCTGGCCGAGAACAGAATCCATGCATTCGCGTAGAAAGCGGGCTTGGTTGAAGGAGATGGTAACGACGCTGATTCTCAACTGTCCATTCTCTCCTTGCATCGTCAGCTTGTGCTGGCGAAGAATGCCGCCCGCGTCTGTACGGTACGTGGAACTAGCCAAGCTTGAGAGTACTACGCAGCCGATTCTAGTCTCTGAGGAATATCCCGTCGAACTGCAGCACCCTCCCCGTCCGTGGGTCAGAGAACCCAGTGCGCATATTTGCCAGACAAAAGCCCAAATCACCAAGGTGCGCAATCATCTCATCCGACAGAACCTGCCCTTCGTAGAGCGGAATGAGAGACAGTTCGAGTTCCAAGAAAGCGATTCCCGTAAGCGTACTCTGCGCTCCGCGCAGTACTTCGGCCTCGAATCCCTGCACGTCGAGCTTGAGGCCCATTGGCGACCCTCCTTCCGCCCATTCGCCTACAACCGAGTCCAGGGTGCGTAGCACAATCCTCTCGGCATTCTGATAGCGCGACTGCGCCTCAGCCTCCACGTGCGAATCCAAGATCGGCAGGAGAGAGCTACTCACGCTATTTACCGACACTCCGAGCGTGGCAGTGCCGTCTTCGGCGCCGAGCCCACACTGAATGCAGTCCCATTTTGGATCTCGCGCCGAACGGCGAGAAAGTCGACCGAAGGCTACTTCTTGAGGCTCGATCGACAGTAGTCGACCTCGATAGCCGTCGGCGCGCAATTCGGCACCGTACTGACCCTCATTGGCACCAACGTCGACGACGGAGGCCAAGTCCAGGTCCCGTAAATAGCGCACTCGCTGATATTGGTAAGACCTACTCCATCGTGACAGCCGCACATCGAAGCGCCGCAACAACGGCTGGGCGACGCGCACCATCCGCCCCATCATGCCCATTCAGTCTCTCGGACGCTGCCATGAGCACGCGCTCTCAGGGCGGGTCTTGCGAAGGACAATACGACAACGATGAAGAACGCGGCATACAACCTCTCCTGGGCACCGAAAGGGGAAAAGAGGATGCTCCAAAGCAGCGTCAGGGTCACAAAAGCGATCATCGGCGTGAGCGGTTCACTGAGTCCGTACGTTTGTTTCATTGCGCGCACTGTCATCACTAGTACCCAGCCCCAGAACAAGGCTCCCAGAACCCCACTCTCGGTCCACGCTCCAAGCAGATACGAGTGCGAGGGGATGAGACCTTGCGCCTCGCTGGGCGTGGCTTGGTCCGGATACCCCAACTGGGCGAGTCTTGCGGATAGCAGATTCTGGTACTTCCAGTCCTTGGCCCAAGACCCGTGGCCAAGGACCGGGGAGTCCAGTATCGCCTGACCAGACACGAGAACGTCCACTCGCCCTCCAACGAACACGCCGTACTTCCCCGCGGACTGTGTTGCGTACTTTGTGGCGGAGGCCTGGCCCAGCCAGCCGTGCTGCGCCGCATACGCGTACCCAGCGCCGGCGGAATAGCCGACGACCAGCAGTGCCGTGACTGCCAGCCACAGCCTCTTCCGTCGACGGGGGCGACCCGCAGGGACTTGGAAGGAATACCAGCCGCTCGTAAGGACATAGGCCGCGGCGAGTGCGCAGATCAAGAACACGCCGCGACTTCCCAAGGCCAGATTGACCACTCCTATCGAAAGAAGTAGAGCCACTTGCAGCAGGAGGTGACGCCGGATTGCGCCAACGTTGACGAGGATGACAATCACCAAGGTCACCGGCGGGCCATATCCGAATTTCCAAGGGTACGTGAGAGCGTAAGCTGAGGGCGCGAAGAAATATGCCAATACTTGCCCGGCTGCAATCCCGACTAGGAAGAGAAGCATACGACTTCTGCTGCCTCTAATCAGGAGATAAAGCGCGGAGAAATCGAGCAAGAAGAGGGAGATCTTCGCCCAGCCACGGGACCAGTCTACGAATGGCGTAGACCGAAAGACGTCCGTGAGAATCTGGGACGCCAACCACAGGAAGCCGAGAACCAAGAGCGTCTTCGGAAGTTTGGCCAGCAGAAACCGGCCGCGCTTCAGCAGAAGCCCCGGAAGTAGAAACAAAAGTATGAGCTCAGGGGCAAAGAGTCGCCCTCCGATGCTCAGCTCGAGAAACATCAGTGAGGGAATCGCCATGATGGCGACCTGCGTGAGGCGGCTGTCGGCGGGTCCGGCAGCGACGGCACGCCCTTGGGGGGCCCTTCTCTTTGCTGCCATTGCGCTCACAGAATGCGTAGTCGGGGGGCGGCAACGACGATACGACCCCATGGCGCTTCTCTCTCCGAGCTGATCACTCACGCACCTCAGGCCGCAAGCGGCCGAGAATGGGCGGTCGGTGGCGGGTGCAAGACGCAGGGCCCACGATGCAGCGGACGAGGTCGAGCGGGCGATCACAGCGGCCAGAGCCCGTAGCTGGATTCTTCCCAGCAGGAGACTGTCCGCGCGAGACTCTGACACCAAGGCCGACGTCGAGCTGTGCGAGCGTGTAGTCTAGGGGTGACGATGTGCGCTGGCGCAGCGGCTGACCGGCGATCGGTGCTAACGCCGCGTCCGGCTCCTCGAGATCGGCAGCGACGCGCATGCGCCCCAGCCGACGGTCTGCACGGTGCTGCCGATCCACATCCGAGCACCAGCGGTGTTGGTCGGGGTCTTGGCGGCGATCAGGCGCTAGTGCATGCGGCCGGGGCCGCCTTCGAACGAGTGTCTTGCCAAGGATACGGCACCCTCGCAAGAATCTCTCACCCAGCATCGGCGGGTACGTGTAGTTGCCTGCTCTCATCTGCCTAGGTCCTGCCGGAGGGCCGTCACTTGGCGATCGATTTCCCGGGCGGTCCCAATCGTACCGAGGCCCGCCGCTCCGCCGCTCCTGTTCTCCAGCAGGGCCTGCCACATCAAATAGGGCCACTTCGCCAATCCGGCCGGTAACATCAGTGCCAAGCACAAGACCAGATCCTTCGGATTGGGATGTTTGCGCAGCCCCGCCAGTAGCTTGGCGCGATACTTGTCAGCTCCGAGGACGAGACAGGGCCCATACAGGTGGTGAAGGCTCAGAATCAGCCAACCCCGATAGTATCGGTTCGAAAGGAGTCTTCGGTTTCCACCATGCTCACCCGCATACTCGATTGCGGACTCGAGGGAATTCGCGAGTTCTTCCATGTCCCAGCGGCCCACACGCTCTGCGTGATATGTCTGCAAGGGTACCTCGAAGAAACGCATTCGAGCTTCTTCGCCCAGCAGTGCCAAGAACAGTGGAACCTGTAGGAAGTGATTGTCCTCAAACGTCCTTCCCACCTCAGCTGCAAGCTCTGTCTGGCCTGCTGCATCGGCACGGATCACCACAGTCGAAAACAGTATGAACGGCAACTTGCCTGCAGTGGCCATCATCTCCCTGGGCGTGGTTTCTCTCCCGACGGCCCAGTCCTCATGAGTGCCGGAGATGCCGGGCCTCCCGAGTTCCGATATGGTCCGAAACGGCAACATCACGCCTCTCACCCCGTCTTCAGCGGTTTGAGGAAGCTGAGCGATCAACCGACAGAAGACAGTCATGTCAACGCTATCGTTATCCGAGATTATCCAGACAAACTCGCCCTTCGTCTCCGCCAGACAGCGCAACAGGTTTCCCGCGAACCCAAGGTTGTGTGTATTGACGAGATGGCGAACACGTGGGTCCAGCATGGCGGCATTCCTGTTCGCCTCGTCCTCGTCGGAGTTGTCACAGACCACGATATCAAGAAGATCAGGAAACGCATCGATTGCCGGCTTGAGAAACTCAGAGTGGAGGCGCGCCAAATCGTAGGCGCGATTGTACGTAGGGATGGCTATGGTCAGAAGTGCTCTCACTGGGCAACCAGCCGCTTTTCGGTGAGTAACCTTGCGCAAAAGACGGTAGTCGGGAGTCCACAGACCGCCGTGTAGATGATCAGCCGAACTGCAAACATGTCAGCAATACTTGTGCCCGAACTCAGCAAGGCCAGTGCAACAGCCACTGCAGCGAATGCGGCGGCGGCGGAGAAATATGCCAGTCTCAAGTCCCCCTGGCTGATTGGCACTTGAGCCACGACACTGAAGAGATACTCCGCCCCAATAGCCAGCAGGACCACAGCCAACACGGTGCCCTCCAGTAGGTTGGTCTGGCTTCCGATCTGTCGCATCAACCATGGACCCAGAGTCAATAGCGCCATGAGACCTATCACGACAAAGGTCGCACCTCGTGCCATAGCCGGGATCGCCAAGCGTCTCAGCACACCCGCCCCCTGACCACGGGCGGCAGCGAGCCGCGGATACAGTGCGGTCATCCAAGTATCAGCGAAGAGTACGACTATGGTTACCAGCTGCATGGTCAGGCCGAACGAAGCCACAAGAGCCAAGGGGCAATACGCGCTCAGAAGGACGACGAATCCGCTTGTGAGAGCTTGATAGGAGGTCATAATGAGTAGCATCCGGCCCATGTCCGGCAGTAGACCCCGCACTACTTGGAGATGCGAGGACTTGATTCTGTTGACAAGAAAGGCGCCGGTATCGGGGTTGAAGTTTCGCAGTCGCCTTCTGTTCAGCCACAAAGAGGTCGCACTGGCACAGAGCAGACCCGCCGCGGGGGCCAAGAGGGTGTCTGTGAGCAAGAGCATCGATAGGACCACCGCCATGCTCACAACAGCACCCGCAGAATTGCTCTTCTGGGCGGCGGCCACATCCTGCACGCCAACCACGACCGCCGCCACAAAACTTGACATCAGCGCTACCACACTCCCCAATATGAAGATCGCCCAGGCGAAGTACAGGTGCGGTTCGGACCCAAGATGCATTCCCCACTTGAACCAAACCACGCCAGCTATTCCGCCGATAAGGCAGATGAGAGTGATCAGAACTGCATAGACAGCCGCAGCCGCGGCAACAAAGGTTATGACCTCCGGGGGAGCAGCGGCGTCTGGACCACACGCGCCGCCTCGGTAAGCTACCTCACGGCTCACGATCTTGCCAAATCCCCCCTCAGCCAGACTGGCCAGCCCAAAGATCGAGAGGAAGACGAACCAGACCGCCATGCTCTGACTTGGAAGCAACCGGGCCATGATTATCACAGTCACCCCTCGCGTCACGAGGCGAATGCTCAAGCTTGCAAAGACCCATGCATCGTGGCGAGTAGGGAACACTCCCCGCCAAGCACGCTGCCCGATGGCAAGCAACCTACCCATTGCTTTTCACGACCTGCCGAAGGCCTTGACCGAGAGAAACACGGATCTTCCAGCCGGGCAGCCGAGGTCTTGCGCACTCCGGCACCATGACTTCTCTGCTGCGATACGGCCGTGCGCCAAAGCACACATTGAGCGCCCGGCCAGTAGCGTGCTCGACAACCCCCACGAGTTCTCGGACGCTGTAGCGCTCGCCAGAGACAAAGAAATGCCCCTGAAGCGGCTGCGAGCTTTCGCGAAGTAGTCGGGATGCAGTCAGGAACGCCGACGCCACATCATCCACGTGTGTCAGATCGACGATCTGCTCACCGGGCGACATGTCCAGTCGCTCTCCGGACATGGCCGCATCAATGAGGACGTTGATCAGCTTGCGACGCCGGTCAGTCGGGCCGTAAGTGTCAAAGAGCTTGAGGGTGACAACCGACAGATCGTGCGCGTCGTGGTAGTAGACTAGGATGTCTTCGAATGCCTGCTTGGTTGCCGCGTACAGATTCACCGGGCGATATTCCGTGGTTTGGTAGTACTGCCAAGAGGTCCCCGTGTTCACCAATCGCTTGCACCCACCGCGAACCATCGCTTCCACCAGTTGCGTAGAGAAGAGCACGTTCGAGCGGATCAGATCTTCTACATTCGCAGGCTGGTGCTCTACTAGAAATAGTGAAGCGAGATGGAAGACTACATCCGGGTTCGCCTCGCGAATGATGCTCACGAGTTGCCCGGTGCTGCCGTCATGAGTTCGCAGTCCGCAGATAGTGCGGAGATCCGCAAGAGCCTCAGGGTTGGAGCTTGGGCGGACGACGCAGTCGACTTCCCAGCCATCTTGCACCAAGCGTCGCGTCAGTGCTCCGCCGACAAAGCCGGTACTACCAGTGACCAGAGCCCGTGCGCTCATGCTTGGCCTTCGTCATAGGTGAAGGGACTCTGGAAATCCACCAGCCGCGGGTGCCGCCGGTCACGACCAGACACAATGGGATCGTGGATCGGCCAGTCAAAGGCCAGCGAATCCCACAGAATGCCGGCGTCATGCTCAGGCGAATACACACTGGTGACCTTGTACTGCATGATGGTCTCATCCCTGAGCGACATGAACCCATGCGCCACTCCTGAGGGGACGTAGACGCTGTCTCCTGCTGTGGGAGACAGGAGAAACGATGCGCACTGTCCGAATGTCGGCGAACCTGTTCGCAAGTCGACGATCACATCAAGCGCTTCTCCGGCTACACAGTATGCGAGCTTGGCATGATCAGCGGGAGAGATCTGGAAATGCATACCTCGCAGGACGCCTCTGGCGGAGACCGAGTAGTACTCCTCGCGCCAGTCAGTCCTCAGGCCGAGCTCCGCGAACTTCGCCTCATGGTATGTCTTGACGAAGCGACCGCGTTCGTCCTCCATGACGTTGCACCGGACGAGGTAGCAGCCCGGGACTATCGTTTCCGTCAAATCCATTCGGGCTCGATCACGAGGGAACGCCGAAGAACTCTTCAAGCCTGCAACCCATATAGTCAAAGTGGCTCGCCTCGAGTGCAGGGTACGCACCCAGCCAGAAGGTGCGGTTCATGATCCGGTCAGTGTTCGTGAGTTCGCCGGCGACGCGGTGATGAACTCCCCGGAAGTAGGGCTGCCGGGTGAGATTGCCGCCGAACAGCAGCCGCGTACCGATCTTGCTCCGGTCCAGGAACTTGAGCAGCTCGAGCCGATCGACCCCAGACTCTTCGCGCAGAGTGATCGGGAAGCCGAACCACGCAGGATCGGAGTCTACCGTGGCCTCTGGCAGGATCAAGAAGTCCTCCAAGCCGCCCAGACGAGCCTTCAGCAGGCCGAAGTTGCGCCTGCGAGCGGTCAGAAGATGCTCGATGCGCTCCAGCTGGGCTAGCCCGCAGGCCGCCTGCATATCGGTGATCTTGAGGTTGTAGCCGATGTGGGAGTAGACGTACTTGTGGTCGTACCCGTCGGGCAGGTCGCCGAACTGCTGGGCAAAACGTCGGCCACAGGTGTCGTCGCGGCCTGGCGGGCAGTGACAATCCCGTCCCCAGTCCCGAAAGGATTCGACTATCGTCCTGAGTGCGTTGGAGCGGGTGACCACCGCACCACCTTCACCCATGGTGATGTGGTGCGCAGGGTAGAAGCTCAGGGTGGCCAGGTCGCCAAAGGTGCCGACCGGTTCCCCCCCGTAGGTGGAGCCCAGCGCATCGCAGCAGTCCTCCACCACCCACAGGTCATGCTCCTTGGCTACGCGAACGATCTCACCCAAGTCGAAGGGGTTGCCGAGAGTGTGGGCGACCATGATGGCGCGGGTGCGTTCGCTGATAGCCGCCTCGACCAAGGAGGTATCGACGTTGTAGGTGGGGATGTGGACGTCCACGAACACCGGGACTAGACCGTACTGCAGTAGGGGATTGACCGTGGTCGGGAACCCGGCCGCCACGGTGATGACCTCATCACCGGGCTTGAGCGCGCGGTCGCCCAGCTTGGGAGACGTCAGCGCAGCCACGGCGAGCAGGTTCGCCGACGAGCCGGAGTTGGTCGTAAGAACGTGGGGCACGCCCAGGAACGCGCCCAGGCTCTCCTGAAACGCGTCATTGAAGCGGCCGGTGGTCAACCAGCCATCGAGCGCAGCCTCTACCATCAGCTTGAGTTCGGGCGCTCCGATGACCTTGCCGGAGGCTGGGATCGCACTCTGGCCGGGATCGAACGCTTTGGGCGCCAGGGCCACGTCGGCGTACTGCTCGACAAGTTCGGCGATCTGCCGGCGCAGCGCTTCGGGGGTCATGCGGGGATCCTGTCCGGCACGCCAATGTAGTCGGCGATCTCTTTCAGGCAGGCAGCGCGCATGTCCTTGCGCTGCAGCCAGTCACGATGCCACTCCACGGTGCGCGCCAAGGCGACGTCAAGATCCCATCGCGGCGTCCACTTCAGCCGGGCGCGCGCCTTCGAGCAGTCCAGTCTCAGGAAGCCGGCCTCATGGGGGTGCTCCTGGCCGTCCAGCTCCCAGCTGGCTCCTTCTCCCCAACGCTGGACCATGCACTCCACAATCTGCTGCACCGGCCAGGCGTCAGCATGGCGCGGGCCGAAATTCCAGCCTTCCGCGAACTCCTGGCCACCGCGCCAGAGCGCTTCCGCGAGCGTCAGATAGCCGGACAGGGGCTCGAGCACATGCTGCCAGGGGCGGACCGCCTGCGGGTTGCGAATGAGCACGGGGGCGAATTCGTCGAAGGAACGCAAAATGTCGGGGATCAAGCGCTCATCAGCCCAGTCTCCGCCGCCGATCACGTTGCCGGCGCGGGCCGACGCCACGGCTGGACCCTCGTTGGCGTTGAAGAACGAGCGCCGGTAGGCGGAGATCAGCAGCTCGGCGCAGCCCTTGCTGCTGCTGTAGGGGTCGTGTCCTCCCATGGGCTCATCTTCCGCGTATCCACGGTCACGTTCCTGGTTCTCGTAGCACTTATCACTCGTCACGCAGACGATGCAGCGTGCGGTGTCGACGTGCCGTGCGGATTCCAGCACGTGAGCCGTGCCCATCACGTTGATGGCGTAGGTCTCGACGGGCTCGCGGTAGGAGAGGCGCACCAGCGGTTGGGCCGCCATGTGGATCACGATGTCGGGCTTGAATGCGGCCATGCTGGCCTGAAGAGAAGGCAGGTCACGAACGTCGGCGATCTGCGACTCCATGCCCTCCGCCACCCGCGCGACCGTGAACAGCGCGGGCACAGTCGGCGGCTCAAGGGCGTAGCCTTTCACCTGGGCCCCTAGTGACTCGAGCCACAGCGACAGCCAGCTGCCCTTGAACCCTGTATGGCCAGTCAGAAACACGCGCTTGCCTTGCCAGAAGCCCGGCGTCATTGGCCGCCTCAGTCCCAAGTCTTCCAGGGCGCCCTGCCGGTGTTCCACAGCGTCTCCAGGAGATGCTTGTCCCGCAGGGTATCCATCGGCTGCCAGAACCCGGGATGCTCATAGGCCATCAGTTCGCCGTCGCTGGCGAGATTCATCAACGGCTCTTGTTCCCAAGTGGTCGCGTCGTCAGCGATGTAGTCAAGGACTTTCGGCGAGAGGACGAAGAAGCCGCCGTTGATGAAGGCCCCATCGCCTCCGGGCTTCTCCTTGAAGCTCTTGACTCGTCCGGCCTCGACGTCCAGCGCGCCAAAGCGGCCCGGCGGAACGGTGGCCGTCAACGTGGCCGCCTTCTTGTGGGCTCGGTGAAAGGCCAGGGTGGCCGAGATGTCGATGTCGCCCACGCCGTCTCCGTAGGTGAAGAAGAACGCCTCTTCAGACTCTATATACCCGGCAACGCGCCTAAGACGGCCCCCGGTCATGGAGTCCTCGCCGGTGTCTACCAGAGTGACGCGCCAGGGCTCGGCCCGCTTTTGGTGCACTTCCATCCGGTTTTCCCGCATATCAAAGGTCACGTCCGACATGTGCAGAAAGTAGTTGGCGAAGTATTCCTTGACCATGTAGCCCATGTATCCGCAGCAGATCACGAAGTCGTTGACGCCGTGGCTCGAGTAGATCTTCATGATGTGCCACAGGAGCGGCTTTCCGCCGATCTCCACCATGGGCTTGGGACGGAGCGCCGTCTCTTCGCTCAGGCGCGTACCGATCCCACCAGCAAGGATCACGGCTTTCATGCGCGCTTCACCCGCCCTGCCTCAGATTCGTTCCACCCCATGAAGGCGGCGTAGCTGCTGACTATCATGTGCCCGGTCACGAACTCCGCCCTCCCCGTAGTTGCCTCACAGCTCGCACCCCTTCGTCGTAGCCCGCCCATTGTACCTGCTCCAGCGACCGGCGCGCGGGCGGCGCCAGCCACGCCAGCCAAGCCACCCACACCTCGGAGGTGGCGTTACACCTTCTTGTCGCCGGGCGCATCAACCCACGGGTGTAGTTCTGCGCCCGCTATGCGTGTCGCGTCTCCACTCACGGGCGGAGTCGCTCCCTGAGTGAGTGCCAGGCGTGGCACCCGGGCAGCCGCCGCCATCGGGAGCGCGACACTGATCTGCTCGAAGCGCCTGTGTGGGCGCCCTACTCCGTTCTCTCATTCTTGGGTGAGCAGAACTGCCTCGGCTCGGGCGCATTGATGTTCAGGTAGGGCGGTACGAGGCCGTCCGTGAACCAGAAGAGGCGGCACTCGGCCTGGTGAGCGAACGTCTTCTCCTTCAAGAACAGCGGCACGTGATCCGCCGCCCCCGGTTATCGTACCGAGCAGCAGCTGTTGGTCGTAGGTCGTCGTCCCATCGGGCGCTGAGTGCATTACGTCGACGAACCCGAGGTCGCGTTCGATGCTCCTGAGGTTCTGGTACAGGCACAGACCCTCCGCGCCACCAGCGAAGCCGAAAATGCGCCGTGCAACTGCCTGTCCGAAGGCCACCTGGACAGCCTCCCGCACCTGCGCCTCAGCCTCACGGTCCAGTATCTGGCCCACATTCACGGCGGGCAGAACGATTCGTCCCGTGGGGCCCGCAGCAGACAGATCGGCGTACACGGTGCGCACCGTGCCGAACAGCACCGTCACGGCGTTGTAGACGAGCACGCGTTCCCAGTCATCTGGGCGTTCTTGCTCGAGCGCGCCCGCGTCGAAGAGCTGCGCTACCACTACTGACGCGCCTACTGCCGAGCCGCCTCAGAGCTCGCGATACACGCCGCCGCGCGGCCCGACCCTGACCACCAGTACCCACAGCTCGCTGTCGCTGAAGG
>Ga0209744_1000095_pt1 | contig 27064 bp, 20 predicted proteins | sample BarGraNGADG00311_2_FD_184494 | JGI IMG/M metagenome (GOLD analysis project Ga0209744, IMG submission 184494) | Arctic peat soil microbial communities from Barrow, Alaska - Barrow Graham LP Ref core NGADG0004-311 (SPAdes) (version 2) | ecosystem: Environmental > Terrestrial > Soil > Wetlands >... | reverse complement strand
AACTAACACTTACAAAGTCAGCGTTAGAAACTATAATGGCAGGGGATGAGTCAAAACTATTATGGTCATGGGTACAAGTACCGCCACCTCCACCAATACGATCAGCACTGCCATTATTATATGACACGGAATTTCTAATAAGAGTTGGGCCTGCATAGTTAAAGTTAATACCTTCTCCATTTCCATAGACTACCGTATTATATACCTCAACTCCTATATATCCATAATCATCTTGTGCTGATTCCATTCCTGTCCAACGATTTTCAAAAACCAAACAGTTTCTGACAAATCTTCGGGTATCACTTCTATTAGTAACAATACTATTACCTAACTTTAAACCTTCACCATCACCCCCTTTTGTTACGCCATCTTCTCTATACCCGTTCCAAAATGACCAACAATTTTCAAGAGTAAATATTCCATCAACTGTTCTTATATCCCAACCGTCATCGCTATTACTCCATGATCTGCATCCACGAAAAGTTATACCCGTTGCTGAACCTTCATTTTGAAATCCATCAGCACCCCCATAAGAATAATTATCGCCACTTCCGGGGTCTGCATTATTATGACTATCACAATTAAGATACAAAAGATCATGCACACCGGATTGACCCCAATTACTTATACCCCAACCACCAATGTGATCAGTTTCCATTCGTTCAAAGGTGCATTGGCTGACATTACTGTTTATACGTAACCCATATTGATTAATGTAATTAGAACCATTCCATGCCTGAGAAATACGGGTTACTCTTATGCCTTTGAGATATAAATAACTTGCACTGGAAATAGATATACCGATGAGTTGGCTACTACGAGCCGTACCCATATAGTCTATAACCGGATATTCGCCCGGATATGCCAAAATGCTTATTGGGCTGCCTGCCGATCCATTCTTTCCACTTAATGTAGTTCCTGTTGCACCATAATTATAAGTTCCTCCACGCATGTAGATAATATCTCCGGCACCAACAACCGTCCATGCTTTATTTAAAGTAAAAAACGGCTGACTGATAGTGCCAGGATTTGAATCACTTCCGCTAGGTGAAACATAATAGGTAGCTCCTGAAAGGGTTAAATTAAGTAATAGCAATACAAGTACAGATGAAATTTTCATAGTAATACGTTTTTGACGAATTATTGCTAATTATTGACCAACACAGATATTTAAACGTCTAACCCGTATTTTTGTTACACTAAAATAAATGAATTTCAGATTTTTTTTAACATTAGAGTGTTAACTCTCAGAAATTATTGAATGCCAATACTCTGCATAGTTTGGATTGACCAGGATAGTACGGTAATCTTACTCAGGTTATCAGGTTTGGTGTTCTGACTTTAAGATTAAGAAGCTACAGTTTAGCAGGTATTCAATTTGGAATTTTGCAACAAAACCTGCATATATTTTGTTTTATCATTTAGATTTAATAAAGAATTGGAAAATGTATGATTTTTTATGTCCGAAATGTAAAGAGCACATCCGTGTGGGTGATAATATCATCTTCAAAGTGAAAAACAGCAAGAAACAATCTGCACTGCTTCTCTTAAGCCCACAGATAGGAAATTATACCAGCCATAAACACCCTACATTCGAGATTCAAACGGGTGAGTCTCTTGAGTTTTATTGCCCGCTATGTAATGCTTCACTAATTTCCGATATCCACAAAAATCTTGCTCATGTTATCCTGCAGGATCAAAAAGGGAAAAGCACAAACATCTATTTTTCTCAGATCGTTGGTGAACATAGTACATTTACAACAGATGGAGATTCAGTAAATGTTGCCGGTGAAGATGCCGGCAGATATACCTATTTCAAAATCGGCGATAAATTCAAAAAGTACTTTTAATGACTCAATTTTACCCCGGTTTTTTATAATTTTACCAATATTCGATCACTCTAATCTTAAATACATAATTTATGAAAACGAAAACTATTCTTACTATCCTTTTCCTGGTAATAGTTGCCTCTTCCTTTAATACTATTGCTCAAAAACCAGATTTTTCAGGTGAATGGAAATTGAACAAGGAAAAAACTGTCCTTCCGGAAAACCAGCTTTTCCTTTCTGCAATCACAATTCAATTAAGAAGCGACAGTTTGTTTACGCAACGTGTTTATGAAAACGGGAATGGAGACGAGTACCCTTTTATTGAGAACCTTTCGCTGGATGGCAAGGAGTGCAAGATGGTTATTTATGAGATGCCCAGAACAACAAAAGTATCGCGCTCAGATAATGACGGATCGCTTATGTTTGAATCATCAATAATTTTCCAGGGTAATAATGGGGCAGATACTCTGACAGCAAAAGAGACTTTAAAGGTCGATACTGAAGGAAAGATTCTTACAATGGATTTCACCAATAAATCATCTGCCGGTGAAATAACAGGAACAAACTATTACAATAAAGTAAAATAAAAGTTAATTCAACTCCAAAAGGAGATATTTAAATAGTCAAACTCATTTAAGAACCAGTTCCTGGTCATTTACATTCCAGCCTGAGATTTTGATTGTTGGCGTTTTGGTATTAAGTGTTGCCAGAGGACAGCTTACAGTTACAATTGTGGATTCTGAAGGAGCCAGGGTAAAATAACTGGTTGACCAGTAGCTTGGTAATACCTCTTCTCCATCAGATATCAATTGCGGGCGAATGAAGAAAGCCATCTTATTGGTTGAATTTGTAATCTGCATCGTCCAACTGTTTTCATCCTTAATTTTTGTCCTGGTCAGCACTTTAGCCAGAATTGTGGTTTTCGGCATATCATTCATTGATTTAAAATCTCCCTCATTCGAAAGCCAATATACATTATGAGATATTACCCGTCCTGTTGAATTCTTTAAATTAAGTACAACAAAATTTACTCCTTTTATGGCCTTTAATACCGAAGATAAAGAAGATGCCTCTTTTACATCTGTAGCTGAGAGACTGATATTCTTTTCTTCATGAAATAATGATTTAGAATCCAGATTGAAAAGATCGATTTGTGCAATAAGTCCAGGCACCGGGCGATATGTCCTGTTAATTGCAAGTACCTTCAGGTCATTCAGATTCAGCTGAATATGAACCGGTTCACAAGCATTCTGCATAAAATAATAACCAGCGTTTGGCATGAGAAACCAGTCATATACCTGCCAGACAACACTTGGAAAAGCAGCATTAAGCTTCCATAGCATAACACCACCGATGTCGTTAAGCTTATGCCCGGCTGCTTCAAATATGCCTTGATAACCAATGGCATTCATCAATTGCATTTTGTTACAGAAATCCTCCATACTTGCAGGTTCACCATATCTTTTTACCATCTCTTTATAATACAGATCCCATCTGCCATTCCCCGTTGCGGCATCGTGATAACCCCATGTATTATTTAAAGGGAAAGGTAACTTAGTATCCCATACCAGATCAGGAATAATCTTTGACATTATATTATAGGGTGGCTGTGAAGGGATTCCGGTTTCATCTTTAAAGACCCAGTCCTTGCCTGCTATGGCCCTTTTATAATAATTTAACGGATCCTGCCATGTGTAAGGCCCCCCGCTGTAAACTCCCGGAGGCAGGTTATCAGGCCATGCTCCCTTCCAACCGGCAGGTAGTCGTGCAAATCCCGATGAACTTGGTATAAATGGTCGGGTTCCATCAAGACTGATAATACTTTCCCGCATCACATCATACAGTTCTTTTCTGGCATGACCTTCGTTACCTCCTGTCCACACTGCCAGGCTGGGATGATTCCTTATGCGCCGAATAGTGCTTTTAACGTTATTATTAAAAATATTAGCGTCAATCGGCCATTCCGGTGATCCTTTAAACTCACCCTGTGTATCTCCGGTAATCCAGAAATCAGACCATACCAATAATCCATACCTGTCGGCAGCTTCAAAGAACTCATCACAAGGAGTTACGCCTCCACCCCATATTCTGACCAGATTTATATTTGAGTTTCGGCAAAGATGCATTTCATAATCATATCTTAACGAATCACGGTTCAGCATCATATCAGGAACCCAGGCTCCTCCAGTCACATGAATGCGTTTTTCGTTTACGTAAAAATCGCGGCGATAAGTACCATTTACATTTACGGCTTTTGTACTGATTGTCCGGATACCAAACACGAAAGAGGTATCATCGGAGATCCCTGTACTGTTGCTATATTGTAATTTTATACGGTACAGGCCTGGTTTACCATATCCGTTTGGCCACCATAAGCCCGGATTTAAAAAATTGAATTCTTTTGTGTTATCTCCATTGAGATCAACAGTAAATGAGCTATTTTTTGTTATTGCAACACTTTTTGAAAACTGTACTGTTTTACCTTTAAAATTTTCCGGGAAAATTGTAACCGTCAGTTTTCCGTTATCGTCGGCCTGGTTGTGATTTAAAAGTTTAAGATTCAGTGATAATCGGGCTATTGTAGTATCAGGAAGTTTTGGAAGTTCGGTAACCAGCTTTGGATCTGCTATTGTTATTCCTCCTGTAGTTCTCAGATAAACAGGAAGCCAGATACCAATATTACGGTCTCTTACAGGTGGGATCCAATCCCATCCAACCGAACAAAGCATTGTTACATTCTTGCCAATATCTCCTGTAGGGCCACCATTTGGATAGAAATCATCAAGGGCTTTCAGCTGTTCAGTAGACGGTAATCCGGCGAAATCGAGGGGATATATTTTTACAGCCAGCACATTGTCCGCACCTGCTTTTATCAGCTTGCTGATATCAAGGCTGTATTCAGCAAACATTCCAGCCATCTGTGTAGAATCAGTAACTTGTTTCCCGTTGAGCCATACAGCAGCCCGATAGTTTATACCTTTGAATATCAACTGAAAATGACGACCATTATCGGCTGTTGGAACTTTAAAAATCGTGCGATACCAGTAAGGTTTATTCCATGGATTGGCATTGTTGGGCAGGTGGCTGTATTGCTCAAGGTTATACTTTTTATTAAATTCATCCGAAGCATCCGGGATCAGCATATTGTTCATCCCGGAATAGGGATCGGGGTAAATTTTATTGGCAACAAGCCCTGTGAGAACGGTACATGGTACCCTGACCGGGAACCAGTAAACTTTAGACCTATACTCCAGTGTTGAGATCTCCGCTCCTGAAGAGGGAATCAAAACAGATGACTGCAATTCGAATCTGGTAAGCTTTACTTGTTTTACTGAACTGTTCTGATAATTAGCCGGAGTTGCAGAAACATATAAATTTATCAAAATAAAAGTTACTGAATAAAAGTGTTTTTTCATGATTTATCTGTTAAGCAGGCTGAATAAAGAAAATTTTTATATAAAGTAATACATAATCTTTTGCTCAATGTTTCTCTAGCACAATTATTTCCGGCCTTTTCACTTCTGAATATCTGACAATGTAAACTCCCCCGACAAGATACTTGAGATCGGCTTCAAGTTTAAAGTTGCCGGTTTTTTTTACTGTTTCTGTAAATACTTTTTCTCCCCGGGTATCATAAATATTAATTATCGTTGGAGAGTTCTGTATACCAATGAATTGCAAATTGATATTCCCGGCCGAAGGATTAGGATAAATCAAGAGTCCTGACTGAGTCGGTTTTTCATCTTTTGTAGAATGAGTTGTCTGCAGAATAGCTACACTCCATTTTTTTTTTATCAGACTATCCTTCGAAATAATGTTATATACTACCGGAACTGAAAAATCAACAAAACTTATTTCACTTAACTGTTCCTGGTTACCAATAAAGGCTAAAGAATTCTCGGATATCGAGAATGAGGGTTTTAATGAATCTTTTAACATTCCCTCATTAATTTCAGCCTTTATTGTATGTTTTTGTGTATCGATAAGAACCGATTTAGTCAGTCCAGGAATTGAAAAAGACAAGAAATTACAATCAGAGTTTTTTGTATTACGCACATTCACTGTCCATTCTTTTATTTTGTCCCGGTTTTCTGCATAAACCGTGTAGGTCAATGGATAATTAAAGTTGTTAATTGTACTTTTACTTACCTGCATACTACCTGCAACTTTTGCATATGCTCCCGGGGAAAGTGAGTAGGTTGCGATAAGTGCGCTTTTATCAGTTCCGTAAGGCATCACTACCGAAATCCTGGAATTGAGATAATCAATTGAAGAGGATTCTTGTCCAGCCAGGCTGAATGATTCGATATCAGCATATACTGATCCTTTATGCCAGTGAATAGGATGAAGAAGGATTATGACCCTGTCTCCTGCCTGCAACTGATTAAGATCAACCATTCCAATATTCCATCTTACTCCATTTATTTTAGTCGCATCTGAGAACGATTTGTTATTATTCAGAAAATATGCTTCATACTCCAGATCAAAATCAGGAAGCTTTCCTTTTATAATAGCAATTGACTGTCCCCCTATCGAAACTGTTACATTATTATCGAAATTTGGCACAACCGGCAAGGTACATTCCTCAAAAAAATAATAGTTAAGATAATGATAAACCTTACAGTAATTTGATCCATGAGACGCTGTGCCAACAATATTTATTCCATTTGATCTGAGCCATTTCAGTTCATTGTGGAAGAATGTAACAGGATTGATATTATAGATCAACTGCAAGGTAACCAGATCATTATGCCAGCCTATTTCGAAATGCTTCTCATTCTGCATCTTTTTCAAAATAGGAATAATACTTTCAGTATGAACAGCCATATTATTTGAATTAGCCAGATAATATGGTGCAGAATGCAAAATGAAATAAGTGGAACGGAATCCGAGCTTAGTTTCCACCTCTGAAAACTGATAGGCTATATTTAGGTCATTGTCAACATCATGTCGTAATCCTATAATGATTTTTTTGCTGTTGAATGTCTGCCGGAATTCATTCAGTGGCAGAACAATATATTTACTTGTATCAGATACTTTTTTAAGAAATGAAGCATATTTCTCCCATGTAAAATTTGTATCAGGTTCCGCAGTCAGAAGATTCCTCTTTTTAATATCAAGAGTAGTATCTTGTTTCAGGCCGAACTTTTTTGCGACCGGGTTTATACCGGCAGGATCGTTTTTCTGACCTGAAAGCGTAGTGATGAAACAGAAAAAGCCAAGAAATATGATAAATACTATACGTAAAACTCTGCTATTTCTAAGAATCATATTCCATAATTAATTATAATGTATCCCAACAAGATTTTGCAAAAATATATTATTGAAAGCTATTTAAGTAATTTTTTTATATTATATAATTTATTCAGAGCTTCAACCGGAGTAAGATTATCAATATCTATTTCCAGTATCTCATCACGGATCTGTTTTAGCACGGGATCATCTAACTGAAAAATACTCAGTTGCATTCCTTCCCTGTGGCCTGCCAATTCAGCAATTGGCTTTGTAAGTTCTTTTTTATCGTGACTCTGTTCCAGTTCCTTAAGAATTTCATCAGCACGGTTAACAACACTTCTGGGCATACCTGCCATTCTGGCGACATGTATCCCAAAACTATGTTCACTCCCACCTCTCTTAAGCTTTCGGAGAAAAATGACTTTATTATTAAGTTCTTTAATTGAAACATTATAGTTTTTTACCCTCGAAAAGGAGTTTTCCATCTCATTAAGCTCATGATAATGAGTGGCAAACAATGTCTTTGCCCTGAGCTTATTTTCATGCAGGTATTCTACCATTGCCCATGCAATGGAAATGCCGTCGTAGGTGCTCGTCCCTCTTCCAATTTCATCCAGAAGTACAAGACTGCGGTCAGAGAGGTTATTCAGGATACTGGCAGTTTCATTCATCTCGACCATAAACGTTGACTCCCCCAGGCTGATATTGTCCGATGCTCCGACCCTTGTAAATATTTTGTCAACCATACCAATATTAGCAGCCCTGGCTGGAACAAAACAACCCGTTTGTGCCATAAGAACAATAAGCGCCGTTTGTCGCAAAAGGGCAGACTTTCCTGACATATTCGGCCCGGTAAGTATAATAATCTGCTGATCTTCAGTATCAAGTATCAGGTCATTTGGAACATATGACTCACCTACAGCTAATTGTTTTTCGATAACCGGATGGCGACCTTCAGTTATATCCAGTATTCTGGAGTCATTAAGTGCAGGTCTAACATAATTGTTTTCTTCGGAAATAACTGCAAATGATTGCAAACAATCAAGTTTTGCGATCAGGGTCGAGTTCAGCTGTATTGGCGGGATATATTCCAGGATAGCTAACACAAGATCACTAAAAAGTTTTGTCTCCAGAGTAATAATCTTTTCTTCAGCTCCAAGAATCTTGCTTTCATATTCTTTAAGCTCCTCAGTAATATAACGCTCAGCACTCACAAGGGTCTGCTTTCGGATCCATTCAGGAGGAACTTTATCTTTATGGGTATTTCGTACTTCGATATAATAGCCAAAAACATTGTTAAAGCTGATTTTAAGTGAAGTAATTCCTGTCCGCTCGCTCTCGCGCGCCTGCAATTCTGCAAGATAATCCTTGCCACTATATAATATTTTTCGCAATTCATCAAGTTCCTCAGATATTCCTTTGGCTATTGCATTTCCTTTATTAAGTTGAACAGGAGGATCATTATTAAGTTCTCTGTCAATTTTATCAGCTATTGACTTGCAGGGATTTAATTGCTCAGCAATTTTAATCAGGGGAGTGCATCCACTTTTATCGCACAACTCCCTGAGTGGGGCAATAGCTTTAAGTGCTCTTTTCAGCTGGACCACTTCCCTTGGATTTATCCTGTTTACGGCAACTTTGGAAATAAGTCTCTCGAGGTCACCTATATGACGGATCAGCTCTGCAATTTCATCTTTCGATTGGCAGTTCTCAACAAAATACTGTACAACATCAAGTCTCTCATTGACAGGTTGAATATCTTTCAATGGCAGAGAGATCCACCTCTTCAATAATCTTCCGCCCATCGGGGAAATAGTCCGGTCCATGACATCGATCAGAGTTCTTGCTCCTTCGTAAGGAGAGTGAAATAGTTCAAGGTTCTTAATGGTAAATTTGTCAAGCCAAACATACCTGTTTTCTTCAATCCTTGCCAGGTTTGTAATATGTCCAAGTTGTTCGTGCTGAGTAATATCCAGATAATATAGAATCGCACCTGCTGCAATTATGCCGAAATTGAGATTCTGAACCCCGAATCCTTTTAAGGAACTGGTTTCAAACTGTTTCAGTAATCTGTCATTTGCTGCTTCCCCGGTAAAGATCCAGTCATCCAATTTAAAGGTATAGAACTTCGGACCGAAATAATCAAGGAATAAATCTTTCTTGCCTTTTTCAAACAGTACCTCCTTCGGCTGGAAATTACTAAGCATCTGATCTATATATTCAACCGTACCTTCCGAAAGAAGGAACTCTCCAGTGGAGATGTCCAGAAATGCAACACCTGCTATTTTTTTATCAATATGTACGGCGGCAAGGAAGTTGTTCTCTTTGTGATTTAAAACATTTTCATTCAGTGATACGCCGGGAGTCACTAGCTCAATTATTCCTCTTTTAACAATTTTTTTTGTGAGCTTTGGATCCTCAAGCTGTTCGCAGATAGCTACTCGTTGCCCTGCTCTGACAAGGCGAGGCAGATAGATGTCGATGGCATGATAAGGAAACCCGGCAAGTTCAACAAATGAAGCCGAACCGTTTGCCCGCCGTGTAAGAGTTATCCCAAGTATTTCGGAGGTTCTGATTGCATCTTCTCCGAAAGTTTCATAAAAATCACCTACTCTGAACAGTAATATCGCATCAGGATGTTTAGTCTTGATGTTGTAATACTGTTTCATCAGTGGCGTTTCTACATACTTCTGGAAATCAGACATCTGGAATGTAGCGATTTAAAATGTTTTCTTTCGGTTCAACTTGTACCTGGCAAAGATACATCGATGGTAATATTAATGAAATAGTTTTTGAGTTTTATTATAACCGTGAAAAGAATTAAAAGTAATATTCTTCTCTGTGAACCTCTGTGTTTCCTCTATGTAACTCTCCCGATAAATCGGGACAAGTTGTGTCAGATTATCTTATTTTATTGTTACACTGAGAACCACAGAGAAGACACAGAGTGCCACCGAGATTCAATTTGAGTATTTCCATCTTATAAAGAAGCGTTTAAGTTAATTATAACATAAGTTATATCATCGAAGTTGTTAAAGAGTTTTTTTAACTTGCTGATAAAAATTATATTGTTTTAATAAGTATTAGTTTATAACCTTTCCCAAACCGCTTGGGGTTGGGGAAACGAAGAAAATCAATAAATATGAAAAAAGTCTTAATACTTGGAGCAGGATTAGTAGTCAAACCGATGGTTGAATACCTGCTTAATAATAATTTCAGTCTTATGATTGCATCTCCAATGCAAGAGAGGGCAGATGAAATGATCAATGGAAATCCGCTCGGGTCTTCACTCGACTGGTCAATGGATGACTCTGCAATGCTTGAAAAACTTGTTTCTGAATATGATATAACAGTAAGTCTTCTGCCTTACCGGTATCATTCCGATGTTGCAGTAGTTTGTCTACGGAATGGGAAATCTCTTGTTACCACATCATATGTCCAGCCTGGTATGAATGACCTCAGTGAGACTGCTAAGAATGCTGGTGTTTTATTCCTGAATGAGATTGGTTTGGATCCTGGAATAGATCATATGTCGGCAATGAGAATTATTGATAATATACATAATAAAGGTGGAAAAGTGGACGAGTTTTATTCACTTTGCGGAGCTTTGCCGGCTCCTGAGTCTGCCAATAATCCTTTGAAATATAAGTTTTCATGGAGTCCAAAAGGCGTAATCCTCGCAAGCAGGAACAGTGCACTGTATCTGAAAAAGGGAAGAAAAGTCTTTATAGAGCCTGCTGATCTCTTTAAAGACAGGTTTAATTATAATTTCCCCGGTATTGGTGATCTCGATGTCTATCCAAACAGGGATTCAATAAACTATATTGATATTTACGGTATCCCCGAAACAAAAACCATGTATAGGGGTACATTCAGGTATAAAGGGTGGTGTGAAGCTCTGGATTCAATGAAGAGTCTTAATATGCTCACTGATACTGTACAGAATTATCAGGGGAAAAGTTATGCCGGATTCCTGGCAGAAAGGAGTGGATTAGAAATCAGCGATCTTAAGAATAATTTGGCGTTAAATCTCGGAGTTTCAGGTAAATCAGTGACTATTCAATCACTTGACTATCTTGGTTTTTTCAGCGATGAAAAACTTCAGTATTGCGAGACAACCCCTTTTGAAATCACATCTGACAGGATGATAAAAAAAATGTTGCTGTCTGATAATGAACGCGATATGGTTATATTGCAGCATATCTTTCTTGCTTCATATCCCGATGGAAAGAAGGAGGTCATTAAATCATCGATGCTTGATTTCGGATCGCCCTCCACAAATACATCCATTGCCAGAACAGTTGCACTTCCTGCTGCTATTGCAGTTAAAATGATACTTGAAAAGAAAATTGAAGTCAAAGGTGTTCACAGACCAGTTATCCCTCAGATATACAATCCTGTTCTTGATGAATTAAAGACTCTTGGTATTGAGATGAAGGAGGATTTCGGATTGCCGGAGAGCGAGATGATACAGTAATCAGAACTTCAGGTAGAAATCCTTCGTGAGATTGATATACTCTTCAGTGAATTCATGTCTTCTCCCGTATTCAATGGTGAGGAAGCTTTCTGAAGGTTTTTTCTGAATTTTGCTGAATTCCAATATCAGCCTTCTGATTTCAGAAGATGGCAATGGCCTTATTTTTAGTATGCTATTACAATATAATCCGTATTTATATGCCTCAGCTATTAAAACATTCCCTTCAACATAAGGCATTACTAATTGAAGCCGCCCTTCATCTTCAAGTAACCTAATAGTACCCTCCAAAATTTCATCAGTGGTTAATGAATCATTATGCCTTGTAAATGATTTTCGAAGATCAGGGCTTTTCAGGGAATCGGAAAAAAATGGTGGATTGGTTACAATCAGGTCGAATTTTGCCTTGCGTGCAATAAAGTTTTGAAGGCTGGTATATTCTACTTTTATCCTGTTATGCCAATCACAACGGCTTACATTTTCACAGGTCTGGATGTAAGATTCATAGTCGGGCTCTATGGCTGTTATTTCGGCATCACATCTTTGGGCAAGCATTATTGAGATAATTCCGGTGCCTGATCCGATATCCAGAATTCTTCTGACACCTTCAATATCAGTACAGGCTCCAAGCAGAACACTGTCTGTACCAACTTTAAAAGCTGAGTTATCCTGGTAAATTGTGAATTGCTTAAAGCTGAAATAATTATTGGCCATAATCAGAACTTTTCATTCACACCCAGACCAAAAAGTGCAAAGTCATATTTCACAGGGTCTGCCGGGTCAAATTCCCGCAGGATTTCCGTAAGTTCTTCCACCGCTTTCCAGTCATTCATCTTTCTTGTCAAAAGCCCGAGACGCCTGGCGGTATTACCCGAGTGAAGATCCAATGGAATATAAAGCATTGCAGGATCAATCTTTTCCCAAATGCCGAAATCCACTCCAAAATTATCTTTGCGCACCATCCATCTTAGAAACATGTTTCTACTGACTATTAAGGCAGCATTATATTCAACCATATTTCCTTAACTTTGTGAGGGCCAAATTACGGATATGAAGTTAAAAAAGGAAGAGCTGAAAGAGTTTTTAGATGAAAAGGTCGAAAAGTATAACCGGCTTGACTTTATTGAACATGATCCTATTAGCATCCCGCATCGTTTTGCAAACAAAGAAGATATCGAAATTTCAGGTTTTTTAGCAGCAACAATCGCCTGGGGTAACCGAACCATGATCCTGAGAAATGCAAATCGTATGATGTCTTATCTGGATGATTCACCATATGATTTTATATTGAACCATAGTGAAAGTGACCTTGAAAGAATATCAACGGTCATCCACAGGACATTTAATGCTGCGGATTTTATATACTTCATTAAAGCGCTTAAACACATCTATACGACACAAAACGGATTGGAAGGTATATTCAACCAATGCCGGACAAAAGATTCCTTGCAGCCAGCTATTCATCAATTTAGGAGGATGTTTTTTGAATTGCCACATGATAGCCGGACAATGAAACATATTTCAGATCCGTTTAAAGGATCAGCGGCAAAAAAAATAAATATGTATCTGAGGTGGATGATAAGGAAAGACAATAGAGGTGTCGATTTTGGCATCTGGAAATCAATTCCACCATCGATCCTGTCATGCCCACTTGATGTTCATTCAGGCAATGTTGCCAGAAAACTCGGCTTATTGACACGAAAGCAGAATGATTCAAAAGCAGTGTCGGAGTTAGACAAAATTTTACGAAAACTGGATAAAGAGGATCCTGTCAAGTACGACTTTGCATTGTTTGGTTTGGGCGTTTTTGAGGGATTCAAATAAACACGTCGTTTCTATATCTCTTTTACACTTTTGGCACTTAATTAATGGCATATTTAAGTATTTGAACAATCAAATTTAAGCAATACGATTGAAAATGGATATAACCAAACCCTATTAGTATTTCCATTTTATTTGCATCTCACCGTGATATTTCTGAAATTTGATAAAATGAAACATCTTATATTTGAGAAACCTACAATTGCTCCTCAGCTCATTAATGGCATAATGATTGATTTTCCATTTAAAATCATACAGGATGGGAAAAACTATGAAAGAGATATTCAAACAGATCATGTTTTTAGGTTGGGCTTGTCTACTTTTTTATTAATTGGATGGGGATTAAACATTCATGAAATAGCGGAAAGTAGTATTGTTAAAATGGCTTATCCATTTGTAGAATCAATAATTATTGACAAAACGAATGATGGAACTATTAAGGAGTATGATGAAAAATATTGACCAGAGAACTAAACACTATCCCTTACCCATATGATATAGATAAAGTAGGTGAAATTGAAGGAAAAACAATAGACTTTGAGGAACCTTTATCTACTATTGGCGAAGTCATAGAAACAAATCGATTAGCAGATGAAATTGTTCAACTCAGAGATAATATAAATACACTTTTCAATGATAAGTATAAAGAGAATCTGTTGTTTTTAAATGAAGAAAGAGGGATATTAAATTTTTTCCGTATTGTACATACAGAAGAGGATTTTACTCATCGACTTGCTTCATTAGGAGAACTTATAAAGAATATTAATTCTAAAAAACTCAAAAGTTTATTAAAGAAATTTGAAAAAGATGATGGAAGTGTCTTACTCTTAGAAAAGTTTATTCTACAATTAGGTATAAAAGATTTTGAATTAATTAGGATTCTTCGCAATATTAATCGGATTCGACAAGGATTTCCTATACATACGGATAAAGCAGGGATAATTACTTCGTTGAAATATTTTAAGTTGAATTTTCCAATTGATGATTATTCAGGTGCTTGGAAAATAGTTATTATAAACTATAGAAATGCGCTTAAAGAATTAATGGAAATAATAGAAAAAGATAATGTAGGTTAACATTTTGTGCTGATATTTCTTAACATGAAATGAACTCTAAGATTGCTTGGAATTATTTACTAAATGACAAGCCTTTTTATTTTTTGAAGCTCCTTTAAAACAACCAAATGTTCAGCATGGCGAATTTAACATTCCTTTGGATCGACCAGCACACAGGTTCTCAGGTATAATTTTGATGGTATTGATCTAGATCTTGAGGGGAGCGACATTGATGATAATTATGAAGTATTTGTTGTGGAATTGGCCCGCGCACTAAAGCTTCAGCAGAAACTGATAACCTCAGCGATAGCGGTATATTATAAGGACCAATTTTCCGACGAGGCCCTGGCCCAGTACGATTTCGTAAATGTTATGTGTTATGACCGCACAGGGCCGTGGCGGCCTGAATTGCCCGGACAACATTCCTATTATGCTGATGCAGTGGAAGACCTTGAGTACTTTGGGACTGAAAGAAATATACCTACCATAAAAAAGAAAACAGAGCTTGCGATGGAAAAAGTCTCCGGGATCATGATCTGGCAGGTGGGTGAGGATGCCCGGGGATCAAAGTCTTTGCTTAAAGTCATATATAGAACGGCTTGTGAAAAGAAGTAATACATCAGTTGATTGCCTGGTGTTTTTGAAAAAATTATTTCAATAATCCAATAAATGATGTCATGTTAAAGCGAGCTACAATACTTTTTATTTGTTTTACTGTTTTTTTCTTTGGATGTAAACGTGAAGTTGATCAACCATTGAATTTCACTCCAATCGATCTGGATCTTTTCAGTAAAAACCTGAAAGGGTTTAATCTTCTGGGAAAATTTGATGTCTCCTGGTCTGATTATGGCTACTCGGAGGAGGAGTTTATCATACTTCATGATCTTGGTTTTAATTTCGTTAGGCTTCCTCTCGATTACAGAACTTACACACAACCCGGCAACTGGGATATTTTTCTCAGCGACCAGGTTGCTGAAATCGATAAAGCCGTTGAATGGGGTAAAAAATATGGTGTGCATGTCTGTATCTGCCTCCATCGGGCTCCGGGATATTGTGTTAACCAGTCAGCTTTGCCGGCCAACCAGGACCTAAACCTGTGGACAGATGCCACTGCACAGGAAGCCTTTGTTAACCATTGGGCTTATTTTGCAAACCGTTATAAGGGAGTGCCGTATAATGAATTGAGCTTTAACCTTTTGAACGAGCCTGGCGATATGGATGAAAACACCTATGTTAAGGTAATGCAAAAGGCTATCGATAAAATTCAACACATTAATCCTGACCGTGTTATATTTGTTGATGGTATTAATTATGGCCGTGATATCATGCTGTCACTGAGGAACACAAAAAATATTATTCAGGCAATCCATGTATATGATCCATTCCAAGTGACACACTATAAGGCAAGCTGGGTTGAAGGATCCGACACCTGGCCGGTGCCCGTTTGGCCTATGACCAATATTTCGCAATTCCTGTACGGACCTGCAAAAAGCGAATTTTATTCCCCTCTGGTTCTGGAGGGAACCTTTTTAAAAGACACAAAAATCACCGTCAATGTTCAGCAGGTATCTGTTCAGTCAACTCTGCAGATTAAACTGGATGATTCTGAAATATATAACAAGGTGTTTATTTGCGGCTCTGATCCGGGGGAAGACTGGACCCAAATAGTGCCTACCCAATGGGGTTACCAGAATATATCAGGGAAAGATTATTCAGTAGTTTTGCCATCTCAGGGAAGCCGTCTAACGATAACCAACACGAATGGAGACTGGATGACTATTAATAAAATAACCCTCAAATCGGGAACCGGGGAACTTGTAATTGTTCCATCGAACTCCGACTGGGGATCGAAGCAGGTTACTTATAAAATCACATCCGAAGGAAAAATAACAGATGTAAACGGAAATCCGGTCCTCGCATTAGGTGGTCTTATCAGTACGCTTGAATTTGCCAAAGCTGAGAATGTTCCTGTGATGATCCAGGAATTCGGTGTTTATAACCAGACGCCACACAATGTTACAATTGACTATTTAACGGATGTGGTTTCAGTATTCAATAAGAACCATTTGGGATATGCGATGTGGAACCTTATAGGTACTATGGGTATTATCAACAGCGAACGTACCGATTTCACCTATGAACTATACAGGGGAAAACAATTGGACAGGGAAATGACAACAATTATGCAAAGTACAGGCAAATAATCCATCCTTAGCTCACAGTTTGTATAGGGAGATGCTGACCGGGAAATAACGACCTGAGGATAAAATAATATAGAATTTGATGCAAAAGAACAGTATTTTTGATTTATCATTAATTATTTGCAATGGTTTACAAACAATGGTTTAAATAATTTATTAATATTCAGTTTGTTGAATCGAAACATCATGAGAACTCATATTCTGATTTTTCTTATTACCCTAATGTTACCTGTATTCTCCATGGCGCAATCGCAACCTGAGGTGATTCACCTCTGGGAAAAAGGTGCCCCTGACTTCGAAAACAGGAAGGATATTGCTGAAGAGTCAAAGGACTGGTGGGTACGCAATATTAACAATCCGTCTGTTACCGTCTTCGTGCCACCTAAGGATAAGGCTAACGGTTGTGATGATGGACTCTTTCGAAAAAGGTGATGGTGATCCTAATGCAGCGGATTTAACTGAACGTGTCAATGGGCGTCCCGACTAAAGGGAAACACGCTTTCAATATGGGAGACAGATCATCTTTGATAACAGTGAGAACCTGGCCGCAACGATTAGCTGATTGGCTTTATGACAGCGGTTTTCTTAAACCAGACAGTGCTGCAAACTCAGGAAGTTCTCCGTCACATTGATACAGGAAGAAATTTGAAACCGGATCAGAATTTTATTTCTTCCTGAAGAATATTCCATCCTTCAATTACCAGTTTTAAATCATTACGGATGTCAGTACTTTTATCGGAGTTATAATCAACTTCAACCTGTTTTTCATCACCAGGCAATAATGTGAAATAATTGTCGGTAAAAAAAGAGGGTAGAAGCAGTTCCTTATCTGTCTTCATGATCTTTAACCGGATGAAGAATGCTGTCTCGTTATTGGGATTGGAGATTACAACAATTGCGTGACCTTCTTTGCTTTTTTTAATGACAGTTTTTACTGCCACTTTGCCCAGGTCGTTCAGTTTTTCATAAGAACGGGGTTTGTTCGAAAGCCAATAGAGGTTCTCATCCAATACTTTATCACGGCCTATTAACTGTAACCTAAGAAAGAAAACCTCATTGTTGTCTTCAGGTAAAACAATCTTATTCAGTAATAACACATTCTGGGCTTCCAGAGTAACCGGATCTTTCTTTTCAGAAATCAACTTGCCGTGCAGATCATACAAACGAATCATTGCATTAATACTGTCTATTTTAAAAGATGTCTGGTTTACCACACAAACCAGCGAATCATTCAGGTTAAGTTGAATATGAACAGGAGTTGCCCCATGTTTATATCCAAAATATCCACCTGTGTAATCAAGGAAATAGTCATAAAAGAAACCCCGAAGAGCTGTCCATGGATTCTGATTTTTCCACACCAGCATTCCCGAATACCAGTCCCACATCTTATAATTGAATCCCTCCTGAAGAGCCCGGTATTGCTCATAGCTTACCATTTGTGCCTTGAAGCAAAAATCATGTATATCTTTTACCTTTCCATACCGATCGGGAAAATCAAGCAACGGCAGATATTTATGATATGCCCAGGATTTAACACTCCTGGGTGATTGAGGAGGTACCATTTCATCTTCAGGAATAATTTTCCGCAATCCATCATAATTGGGAATTCCTATTGAACCTGTCTCAGGATTGAACGGGAATGATCTTTCGGTGAAAATCATTTCCGGCTCCCTGATACCGTAAGGCCCGTCTCCAACACCTCCGATAGAGTTTGTCATGAGTTTGGAAGAGGTTGACATTTCAAGGAAAAATCTTGCCGGATCGAAGTGGGGAAATATGTTTTCTTTCAGAGCTTTCAGGATATCAGCAGGTGGCAGAGTTTCATTTCCACCGCACCACAGGTAAAGGCTTGGATGATTTCTAAGCATTCTTATCTGATCGATGGCTGATTCAATGAACAGGTCATGATTGTCGGGATAAGCTTTCCGTCTGGCCTGCGAATCTTTTTTTAATGGATCAAGCCACTCACCGTTACAATCGCCTGAAACCCATAGATCCTGCCATACCAATATACCATACTTATCGCATGCATCATAAAATTCGGGGCGTTCTGTGAGACCTCCTCCCCAAACCCTGATCATGTTCATATTCATTTCGGCATGAAAGCGTACCTCAGCGTCATACCGTTCTTTTGATAAACGAAGTAAAGCATCTGAAGCTATCCAGTTACCACCTTTAATAAATACTTTCTGCCCGTTAACGGTAAATACCTGTGCTTTGATTTTATCATCAAAATAATTACCGGTTTCCCTGATTCCAAAAGAAACCAGTTCTGAATCCATAATTGTTCCCCCCTGCGTAATGAAATCAATTTTCATATGATATAAAGGTTGTTCACCCATCCCATTAGGCCACCATAACTGAGGGTTTTCAATTTTAATTTCAGGAAACCGGAGAGTCTTTTCTTCGGAGGGATTAATTACAACTTTCAAATAACTTTCGCTGTTTTCCAATTCAATTCTGAGGGTACCCTGAACTATTTGTGACGATGCATTTTTCAAATCAACAGATGGTCTGACAAACGACGGGGCCTGTTTTTTCCCGGGAAATCTTATTCCCGGAACCCTTGTTTCGACAAAAGGATTTTTGATATCAACCGCTCCTGTAATTTCAACACTTACCTGGTCCCAAATACCTGTATTCCTGTCGCGGATAGGGCAAATCCAGTCCCATCCTGCTGTACATTGCATTGTTATGTTCCGGCCAATTGTTCCATCGCCACCCTGGCCGGCATAGGCATTTCCAACAGGATCAGGTGGCGCTACCCATACTGCCAGTTTATTTGATTTTCCTTTTTTCAGGTAAGGTGTAATCAGGTATTTTTCCCTGAAGTACATACCCTGATGTGTTTTTGAATTTACCCTCTTACCATTGAGAAATATGTCGGCGAAATAATTTATTCCCCTGAAATTGAGCCAGACTTCCTGACCATCTTTAATTTCAGGGGTTTCAAACTCATTAAAAAACCAGTAGGTATAATAATCCCGTCCGGTATTATAAACATCAGGAATAAGATTATTATTCATTCCGTAAAAGGGATCGGGAATCTGATTATTATGCAGAAGAGTTGTCAGGATGGTTCCTGGAACTACTGCCTCGATCCATCCTTCAGGCTTGAAATCTGCCCCGGTTATTTCCGTTCCATCAGCCGTTATATCGATTGCTCTTTTTGCTTTCCAGTTATCCTGAAGCAGTAATTTAGCAGGTTGTGCCAACACATTTAACTGCAACAGAATAAAAACAATAAGTGATAAGGGAATATTTTCCATGATAACCGTCTGTTTGAGCGCACTCCTGCTCGTGATATTAAAATTGATTAAAGTAATTCAGATAGCAACACCGATTTAAATTTGAATTCAAATAACAACAGTAACTTTTTGATTAGTAAATTTAACAATACAAATTCAACCCAGCATATAAAACAGTAATGTATTTCAGGCAAACCTGATGTGCAATTTCTATACGCCATGTTCCCTTAAGGATGAAAATGGATTAATTAAAATAAATTTGGCTTATATTGAATTTGTCCAGTAACTTTGTTTAAAGTTGTAATTAAACCCGGCCCTGAAAAAAACAAAAGTAGTGGATTTTTGTTTTAGAGATTAGTATGCTGTAACACCTGATATTCTTAAACCTGCATTTTTAAAGCAGGGATTCGCTAAAATAGAGTAATTTTCTTGATTTAAATTAGTGATGTTAATCTTAGAGAACAGATCCTGAGGTAATTACTATCAAACCTGAAAAACTATATCAAATGGCAAATAAACTGATTCTCATTATAATTTTTATTTTCGGAAGCTATGTTTATGCACAGCAATACGAAATTAGTGCAACTCAGAGTGATCTCTCGTCCATGAGAGCAGACACAACTTTTCAGGACGGTAGAAGGAGAAAGGGTAAAAATATTGGAAATAAGCCTATGCCTCAATATAGGGTAATAAATAAAATCTATGTTACCCGTTCTTCTTTCCAGAAGGTAGGCCCGGGTAATGAAGTAAGAATAAAAATTATGCAGTTTGGTTCTGACAATACAGATATTGAAGATTTTTCACTGGCTTATGAACGCGGGAACGAATATCATTCAAGTAACGTTTATGGTATTGAAAATATTACTTTCCCGTTTTATGTAAAAGTCGCATATCGTTCATGGAATGCATTCCACGCTGTCCAGTTTGATGTTAGATTTGAATTTACCATTTATGATCCGGGGGTCTGGAATGTAACAATATTCAATTAATAGAAATTTTCATTATACGGCTGGTTATCAGATTACCGGAAGGTGTAATGACTCATTATTGGTTTCTTCCGGGATGTTCATAAATAGTGAAAACTACTGATTGACAAATAGTTAAATCTTATTAATTTTAAGAAAAAACCCCGAAAAAGCTCTGAACAGCTATAAATCGGGGTAATTTTCTTAAAATGCTATGAGAAAAATACGAAGAATTTACGAAACTACCCAAGAAATTAATTTCATTTCACCACAAAAAGAGTTTTCACTCTACTGGAAATCATTTCAATTGTCAGAGTTGGGAAGAATCTATCAGGCCATACCCTGGTTTGAACTAGCTAAGATTTTAAAGATTAAAGAGAAAAGGAAGGGACCTTATCGGATATTCAGTCCTCAGGGGATGCTTGCCTTGATGTTTTTAAAGTCCTATGTGGATGTTCGGAGCCAAAGTTAATATGATCCAATTTGATGGGATCAACTTTAGCGAGCATCTTAGTTTTAATGCTTTCAATGAGGGAACTAGGCTTGTAAAATCAATACGTTATGGACGGAGCTTGTTTGGCAAGATCACCCATATATCGGCTGATAGCATTTATGCTACCAATGCAAACCGTCCAGGACAGAGAAAAATGAGATCCTTTGGATCTTCTTCGGGGTTCACACAGCAAATGCTGTTCGGATAGCAAAACGCTTATCTGTCTCAAGGGTCGAACTAATGGCATCTTAATCATTGTAAATGATGGACAACAAAAACATCATTGGGATTATTTTGTCCTGGAATTAAGCTTTTGTGTAAAATCAGACCACAAACCTATCATAGATATTATTAAAATGAAAAAATGAGGAAGAGAGAAAAAGACCAAACGCAGGTACGACAAGCCCTCTTTTATTGTACCTGAGGCTTTCATACCCTGAACTATAACGTCTTCCATACTTCCAAAGCTGGCATATATATTCCTGAGACCTTTAATAAAGTAAATACAATCGATACCATTAAAAGTCCTGTGTACAAACCGGGAGAATCTTATAAGTTCATTTTCATTTGCTGCCATAATAAACTCATGAGGAGAGTTATACCATCATTTCCAGCATTAACCGGCTGCTTCTAAGAATAAGGTCCCTGCGACCCCAAGCAATTGCCGCTGTAAGAAAACCTGATATCTCCATGTCCCGGTTGTCAGAGAAACTGTGAGGAATAGAAATCGGATCACACTCTATAAAAGAAGGATTGTTATACTGAAGATATTTTTCTTCAAGAAATGCCTTAATATCAATTGCAGAAATACCGTTGTATGATTTCTTAAGACTCATTTACAATAAGGCCGTCTTTAATCTGAAGAATTCTGTCCGACATGGATGCCAGCTGGCGGTCGTGGGTTACTATTATAATAGTCTGGCCAAATGTATCCCTGAGTTTAAAGAAAAGCTTATGAAGTTCATTTTTATTCTCTGTATCGAGATTACCGGATGGTTCATCAGCAAGGATGACTGAAGGATTATTTACCAAAGCGCGTGCAACAGCTACGCGCTGTTGTTCTCCTCCGCTTAGTTCTGAAGGTTTATGATCAAGTCTGTCAGCCAGGTTAAGAAATCCAAGAAGTTCAGAGGCCCTTTTTTCAGCTTCAGTCTTACTTTTTCCGGCTATATATGCAGGGATACAAACATTTTCCAGAGCTGTGAATTCAGGAAGCAACTGATGAAACTGAAATACAAAACCGATATTGTTATTCCGGAAGGCTGCGAGAGTCCTCCCTTTAAGATGGCTTATATCAGAATCGTTATAATAAATTGTGCCGCCATCAGGGCGGTCAAGTGTTCCAATTATCTGTAAAAGAGTTGTTTTGCCGGCACCACTGGCACCTACTATGGAGACTACTTCCTTTTCTTCAATCCGGATATCAATCCCTTTAAGAACCTTAAGGTTTCCGTATGCTTTTGTAATACCGGTTGTCCTGATCATAATGTTCTATGAAGGTAGATAGAATTAGTAAATCATTTGTTGCTAGTCACTCACCTCTTTGTAATATCCGTCAGAAATATCGTTGGACTCTTTCCTGAGATTATCTTTAACTTCCTTTTCGTCTTTTTCGATATTTTCTTTGGTTTTGGATTCATCCGCCTGGATATTTTCTTTTGCTTCATTCCCGGCATTTTGGATGTTTTCTTTTATCTCATTCACATCATTATGAATATTATATTTCACATCATTCATATTCTGCCGGACTTCTGAAGTAACATCATTCATATCGTTCTTAATAGAATCCGAAACTTCATTCATATCCCTGTTAATTTTATCCGAAAAAGAGGTTACATCTCTCTTCACTGACTCAGTAACATCGTTCAGATCATTCCTGATATCCTGGGTGCTGGTTTCAAGCTCTCTCCTTATCTCATCAGTAGCCTTCTTAAAGTCCCGCATTCCTTTTCCCAGGGTCTTGGCAATATCCGGCAACTTTTCGGCACCAAAAAGAAGCAGAGCTACAATGATGATAACAAATATTTCCTGTCCGCTCATAACAATTTGTAATAAATGTTCCTCCCATATGAAGAGGCAAAGTTAGAAAAGTTTAATGATATTCATATAGATTAAATTTCCATATAAAATTATACAGTGATGGGTCAATTGGAACATCACAATTTAAGGTCGGTGCTAAAAAAAGGGGTGTCCTTTTGAAACACCCCTGTTTATTATTTTTTTCAGTATCTAGGCTTTAATCTTTGCCTTGGGCTCTTCTTCAATACTACTCTTTGGAGTTGTATCATACATCAATGCAGTTGCCACGAAGACAGATGAATACACTCCGGTTCCGATACCCACCAGAAGAGCAAACATAAATCCGCGGATAACTGCACCACCGAAAATGAACATAGCAACAATCGTGAGGATCACAGTTAAGGTTGTATTTATTGTTCTGCTCAGGGTTGAGTTTATAGCCATGTTCAGAACCTCTTTCAATGGTCGCTTCCGGTACAATGGTATATATTCCCGCAGTCGGTCAAATACGATTACAGTATCGTTCACAGAGAACCCGATAACAGTAAGGATCGCCGCTATAAAAGCCTGGTCAATCTCCATCGAGAAAGGCATAAGACCCCAGAAGATTGAATAAACTCCAATAACAAGCAGAGTATCATGGGCTAATGACATAACTGCCCCGAATCCATACTGCCAGTAACGGAATCTCATGAAGATATATAAGAAAATTAGTAAGAGTGCTACGCCAACCGCATAGAATGCATTGATTTTAATATCAGCGGCGACAACCGGACCTACAGTTTCAGAACTTTGCCTGTACTTACTGAGAAAATTCTCTTTGCTGATTTCACCACCCACAACTCCTTTTAATCCTTCATATAATTTAGTATCAACTTCATCATCAACTCCTGTTTCATTAATCTTGTATTTAGTTGTTATCTTAACCTGGTTGGCGCTTCCGAAAGTAACTACCTGAGGAAGTTCTCCGAATGCTACATTTAGTCTGGCTGCAATATCTTCCGTAGTAACAGGATTATCAAATCTTATTACATATGTGCGTCCTCCGGTAAAGTCGATACCGGGATTAAGACCTCTGACAAATAATGAAACAACACCTGCCAGCAGGATACCTCCTGAAATAAAATAAAAATATTTTCTCATCCCGATAAAATCTATCTTTGTGTGTTTGAATAGATTGGCAGTAATTTTAATCGAGAAAGTGAGATTTGCATTTCTTTTCAGAAGAGCCTCATAAATAAGTCTGGTAATGAATATAGCCGTGAACATTGATGTCAGGATACCAATTACAAGAGTTGTAGCAAAACCCTTTATGGGGCCTTTTCCAAATATATAAAGTACAATACCTGTGAGAATTGTTGTAACGTTTGAGTCGATAATTGCCGAATAAGCATGCCTGTAACCATCAGCAATTGCAAGCTTTATTCCCTTACCGGCTCGTAATTCCTCCCTTATACGTTCATAGATAAGCACGTTTGCATCCACAGCCATCCCCATCGTGAGCACGATACCCGCTATTCCCGGGAGTGTGAGAACTGCGTTCAGTGAGGCCAGCACACCAAAAAGGAGAAATACGTTGGTAATAAGTGCAATATTTGCAATTGATCCTGCACTCTTACTGTAGTAGAAAATCATAAAAGCAAGAACAAGAACAAATGCTATGATAAATGAATAGAAACCCGAATTAATTGCTTCTTTACCAAGGGTTGGACCAACAATTGTATCAGATATAATATGTGCAGGTGCAGGTAATTTACCCGATTTCAAAATGTTAGCAAGGTCGTCTGCTTCCTCAATCGTAAAGTTACCTGTTATTTCTGTGTTACCACCTGTGATCTCATTCTGAACTGTTGCAGATGAACGAACATAACCATCGAGAAGGACTATCACGGAACGTCCGATATTATCGCGTGTAATTCTTGCCCATACCTTTGAACCCTCTGAATTCATCGACATGTCGACTTTTATTTCAGAACCCGTAATCCCTGATGATGTTCTTGCAGAAGTAATTACATCTCCATCAAGAGGAGGACGCCCATCGCGGGTGGTAATTTTTATTGCATGAAGCTCATAAAATGATTTTGTAGGATCATATTTATAAGGATTCTGGCTCCATGCCAATCTAAGATCGCGTGGGAAAAGAGATTTGATCTGATTCATTTTGAGTATAGCATTTACTCTGGCAGTATCTTTTGAACTGGCAAGGCCTACCATACTTGATGGCAAGGGCTGACCCTGTTCATTTACACGCGGGTTAAGAAGACCAAACAAAGGATTCTGAAGTGCAAACCCTTCGCGGGTAGTTGCTGCAGCAGCTTTGGCGGTATCTTTTTCAATCAGATCGAGAAGTGACTGATCTTTTTTGGTAGTATCAGTAACAGCACTTTTTTGGACTGCTTCAGTAGTTTTTGTATTTGCTTTTAGGGTATTGGCCTGAATTTCTTTCAGAAGATTGTTTGCCTGGGAGAGATAGCCAATGATCTCACTGTTTTCATAACACTCCCAGAATTCCAGGTTTGCAGTACCTGAAAGCAGCTCTCTAACTCGTTTGGGGTTTGTCTGACCAGGCAGATTAATTAAGATCTGGCCTTTTGTTGACAGTTGTGTAATGTCTGGCTGAACAACTCCAAAACGGTCAATTCTGGTACGAAGGATATTAAAAGCATTGGTTATAGCACCTGAAACTTCACCATCAAGTACTTTTAAGACCTGTTCGTTTGTTGAATTAAAGTTGATTTTTTCCTTCAGCTCGACAGTTCCAAATACCGAAGCAAGCTTGGCATTAGGATCAATTTCCTGAAAAGCTCTGCCAAAAAGAGTAAGATAATCTGACTGGCTCTGTTTCTGTAGTTCTTTTGCGCGGGTCAGGGCCGCATTAAATGTTTTATCAGGATTATAGTTTGAAAGAGCTTTCAAAATATCTTCAACAGATACTTCGAGGATCACGTTCATCCCGCCTTTCAGGTCGAGACCGAGGTTCAGCTCTTTTTTCTGACAATCTTTGAATGTGTACCCCAGGAAACTCCATTTTTCCTTGGGTAAGGTGGAAATTGAATCGAGGTATTGAGTTTCTTTTACCAGGCTTCCTTTTGCATATGCTCTCGCATCTTTTTTTACCTTATAGGTTGCACCTGTAAATGAAAGCTGGTATAAAGATACCAACCCTAATGCAATTGCCAGAACGATGATAGCTGCTTTATTCTGCATTTGTCTAGTCTTTTGGGATTATGAATGAGTTTTTTCCTTATTCTTCTTTATTGAGGCGCAAAGATATTAATTTTTTGCAAAAACAGTGAGAATTATACTATAATCCAAGTATTTTTCCCCCCTTGGGGGGAATTAAAGGGGGTTTTCCGATTAGTAGGACCTACTAATGTAATTCTGCTCTGCTTGTAAAACCCCTCTGTCGCTTCGCGACATCTCCCCCAAGGGGGAGAAAATTCACTTTTCTTAAGTTGAATATTGTAGGGATACAAAGTATTTTCCCCTCCTTTGGAGTGTTGGGGTCAAAATTTTACAGATTGGGGTCCTGTATTATTGAAGCAGTTTTTCATAATCAGTCTCAAGAGGTTTTCTGTTAATGAAGTCAAACAAAGTAAGACTTCGCATATTATAGAAATAATTCCAGTAATCCTGTAACGACTGGACATATGCTCTTTTGTTCTGATCTTTCCGGCTATCTGCATCATTCAGGTCAAGTACTGCAATCTTCCCGATGAGAAAA
>Ga0209744_1000094_pt1 | contig 27133 bp, 23 predicted proteins | sample BarGraNGADG00311_2_FD_184494 | JGI IMG/M metagenome (GOLD analysis project Ga0209744, IMG submission 184494) | Arctic peat soil microbial communities from Barrow, Alaska - Barrow Graham LP Ref core NGADG0004-311 (SPAdes) (version 2) | ecosystem: Environmental > Terrestrial > Soil > Wetlands >... | reverse complement strand
AACAATATAGTCTTTGAGGCCCTGCAGAACAGCTATTTTCCCCGGAGAAATATTGAAAATATTACCTTCATTGTCATAGGAGAATATATCTCCCCTCACTAATGAGTTTCCCTCTTTATCTACAGACTCCAACGCTAACTACAAAAAAGTGTCATCCCGAGCAAAGCGAGGGATCTCTAAATCATATAAAGCAAATATTGAATCAACCTAAATAAACTTGAAGTTCAGAGAAATACTTCCAGGATGAAGGAAGAGTAATCTCAAACATAAACTTTGTAATTTGATTATATAAATAGAAAAGGCTGCCCTTTTGAGACAGTCACTTTCAATAAAATTGGTTAGTTATTTATTTTTTAGGAGGGTTAATTCCTCTTTGTTTGGCTGCAGCTTCAAGCCGCTGCTGCCATTTTGATTTTTGAAGCGGTTTCTTTTTATTCTGCTCCAGTGTCGCCAGTACCACATCAGCATTAATAAACCTTTTAGATATCATATTCTGAGCATACGTAAGCATATTTGCCAGGAAATAATAATATGTTAAGCCTGAAGAGAAATTATTAAGAATCAACATAAACATTACGGGCATCATATACATCATTACTTTCATTCCGGGCTGATCGGAACCCGGAGAAGAACCTGTCATCTTCATAGTAAGCAATGTTGAAGCTGTCATGAGGAGTGTAAAAAGACTTACATGGCTTCCATACATCGGAATTGTGAATGGAAGTGTAAGAATTGAATCATAGGTTGATAAGTCAGTTGCCCACAGGAAGTGTTCCTGACGCAATTCAATCGAAACAGGAAAGAACCTGAACATTGCGAAGAGAATAGGCATCTGAAGAAGCATTGGAAGACAACCTCCCATTGGGTTCACTCCTGCCCTCTTGTACAGATCCATAGTAGCCTGCTGCTTTTTCATTGCATCCTCTTTCTTGGGAAACTTTTTTCCCAATTCTTCAACCATCGGCTTCAGAACCTGCATTTTTGCCGTTGACTGGTATGATTTAAAGGTGAGCGGGAAGAGAACAACTTTAATAATAATGGTCAGAATAAGAATAATTAAACCAAAGTTGCTGATAAAATGGTTAAGCCAGTTAAAGATCGGGATTATAGCAAACCTGTTGATCCACCCTATAATATTCGCGCCAAGGAAAACAAGTTTATCGAGCTCAAGCCCTTCTTTTTTAAGAATAGTATAACTATTTGGCCCATAGTACAACTTCATGCTGATAGCATTTGAAGAAGCAGGATTATAAGGGACACCGACCTCAGATGTGTAATATCTCAAATATTTTTTGGAAGTTAATGTTCTTGTCGACGACAGAGATCCGTTCAGGAAGAAATCGTTGGATACGATAACTGTCGAAAAAAACTGATCCTGAAATGCAACCCAACTAAGTTTTGTTGTTATATCAACTTGCTCTAATTCCTTACTTTGTCTTCGCTTTAGGTAGGAAACATCGTCCTGATAGTATTTATAAGTAACATCAGAATAAGTCTCCTCATTCTGCCTTCCTTTTTCCTGTTGCGGCATATACAATTTCCAGTCCAGAGTAATGCTTTTTTGATTTGAAGCTATTATGCCTTCCATGGATTTGAAAGTTACATTAAAGTCAACAATGTATTTATCAGGAGCAAGAGTATATTGATATTCAATGTATTTATCTTCACCTGCCGATAACCTGAGGATTACACTTTGGGGCTGAGAACTCACAAGGTATGATTTCTGATCAGTTACAGGTTTGAAGAAAAGATTGTTAGTCTGAACAGCTTTATTGTCTATGGTAAAGAAATTAAACCCAAATATAGTTGAGTCGCCTGAAAATAAAATCAGAGGTTGTGAATCAAAGGTCTTGTAGTCCTTCAATCTTGCTGAATATACCCTTCCACCCTTAAGGGAAATTTTTAGTTCAACTTTGTTATTCTCAAGTGTAATGAATTCATTCTCACCTGTTGCATTCTTGGCAAAAACGCCATATTGATTTACATCTGTCTGAGCATCCGGCGATTTGGGTACAGGAATGCCTGGTTTTGTCTGCTGTAATCTCAGAGAATCAGAGTTCTGTTTTTCCGGAGTGATCCCAAGTTTTAGATTGATCTCATTAATTTTTTTACTGATAGCTTCAGCCTGAGTTGGTTTATTAAATCTCAGGGCATTGATATATAGAGTTCTGGCAGTTTCAAGATCCCCTTTTGCGTAATCAGCTTCCGCTGTAGCCAAAGTCTTTTCAAATTCTCTATTCGTCCTGCCACTATTATAAATACTGAACCCTATAAAGATTACAAAAATCAAGATAAGGCCTGTTATTGTATTTCTATCCATTCTTTCCGGGTAATTAAAATTATTTGGTTTTAAAAGTGAATATTTTATTATTAATATTTAGATATACCTTGCCCAGAGTATCTATCCGATACAGGCTTTAACAAAGCTTACGAATAACGGATGGGGGTTGATTACGGTACTGCTGTATTCAGGATGAAATTGAACTCCTATATACCATTTGTGACCTGGTATTTCAATTATCTCTACCAGCCCTGATTCAGGGTTAATTCCGACAGGGATCATCCCTTGCTTCTTGAAATCATCATAATATTTGTCGTTGAATTCATATCTATGTCTGTGTCTTTCAACAATTTCCGTTTTCTGATATGCTTCGTATGTCTTTGAATTTTTGTCAATTATACATTTATATCCACCAAGTCTCATCGTACCTCCCTTGTCGATAATACTTTTTTGTTCTTCCATGAGATCGATTACCGGGTATTTTGTTTTATGGTTTATTTCTGTAGAATGAGCGCCCTCCAGATTCAAAACATTCCTGGCAAACTCAATAACTGCGCATTGCATACCAAGGCAAATTCCAAAAAAAGGAATATTGTTTTCACGTGCATACTTTGCAGTCAGTATTTTACCTTCAATACCCCGTGAACCGAAGCCAGGTGCAACCAATATGCCATTAAATCCGCTTAATCTGTCAATCACATTTTTTTCAGTAATATCTTCCGAATGGATATATTCTACATCAATTTCGCATTCATTCATTGCCCCGCTATGGACAAATGATTCTGCAATTGATTTGTATGCATCCGGTAGTTCAACATATTTTCCCACGAGGCCAACTTTTATTGAATGTTTCGGATTCTTCAGTTTGGTAAGGAATTCTCTCCATTCGGTCAGAGGTGGCTCTGTATCAAAAGGAAGTGCCATTTTTCTAAGGACTGTCCGGTCAAGTCCCTGTTCAAGCATTTTTATAGGTACTTCATAAATTGTCGAAACATCAACTGACTCTATTACAGCATTCTCTTCTACATTACAGAAAAGAGCTACTTTTCTTTTGATGTCTTCATTAAGGTGTCTTTCTGTTCTGAGTACTAATAGATCAGGCTGTATTCCGGTTTCAAGTAGTTCCTTTACAGAATGCTGAGTTGGTTTTGTTTTTGATTCTCCTGTTGATGAAAGATAAGGAACCAGCGTCAGATGAATGACAATGCAATTATGCGCTCCAAGTTCCCATTTTAATTGTCGGACAGATTCAATATAAGGAAGTGACTCTATGTCACCAACAGTTCCTCCTATTTCAGTAATAACTATATCAAATTTATTACCTGAGCTTACAAGCTTGATCCTTCTCTTTATTTCATCAGTTATATGAGGAATAACCTGAACTGTTTTTCCAAGGTAATCGCCTTTCCGTTCCTTATTAATAACAGACTGATAAATTCTACCGGTTGTAACATTATTTGCCTGACTTGTAGGGACATTTAAAAACCTTTCATAGTGACCGAGATCAAGGTCCGTTTCGGCACCATCAAGAGTTACGTAGCACTCCCCGTGCTCGTAAGGATTTAGTGTTCCCGGATCAACATTTATGTATGGATCGAGCTTCTGAATTGTAACAGAATAACCTCTTGCCTGCAATAATTTTGCCAGAGAAGCTGATATAATACCTTTTCCCAGAGAAGAAGTTACTCCCCCTGTAACGAATATATACTTAACGTCTGCCAAAGCGAAGAAAGTTTATTTGTTAATTTATTGATTCCATTTCTATTAATCATCAAGACCTGACTGGTCAATCATCCTGACTTTTTCCTCCAGCGTTTTTATCATTTTTTTTGCATTTTCGATTTTATCTTCCACTTCTCTGATCATGGTATCAGCGTTGGTGGATTTTGCAAAAAATCCGATATTATTCTCCCATAAAACTATATCGCTTTCAAGCTGTTTGATCTTTGTAAAAAATTTATCACGCTCATTCCTGACTTTTCTTGAAGCTTTCGGATTTGCTTTAAGATTGTCAAGTTTGGTTTTATATTTAAGGATACTTTTATCCTCATCACCAATTTTCAGTTTATCAAACTCCTTATTTATTGCAGCCCGATATTTATTGGTGATTTCATCTTTCATATTAAACGGAACGAAACCAATCTCGGTCCATTTCCGTTGCAATTCTTTCAGACGTTCGAAAGCAGATTGAACATCAGCTCCCGGTTCAAATTTCTCAAGTTCATCTATAATGGCAAGTTTTGCTTTTAGATTATCTTCGTAAGATGTATCGAGTGCTGCAAAAAACTCAGTCTTCCTGTTAAAAAAATGATCACAGGCTTTCCGGAATCTTTTCCAGCATCTTTCAGATTGTTTCCGTGGAACAGGACCTATGTCTTTCCACTCTTTCTGCAGTTTTATAAGAGCATCAGAGGTTGATTTCCAATCTGTGCTTTCCTGAAGACCTTCAGCCTGAATGCATAATTCAGTCTTCAACTGAAGGTTATTCAGCTGAATCTCTTTATTATCTGCATAGAAACCTCTTTTCTTTTCAAAGAAAGCATCGCACGCTTCTCTGAATCTCTGATAAACCTTATTATTTTGCTTTTTGGGAGCAAAACCTATTGTCCGCCACATTTTCTGCAACTCAACAACCTTATCTGCTCTTTCATCAAATTCCTTGAAGTTTTTAATTTCAAGCAGGTTTATAGCATCTACCTCTTCGCAAAGAGCTATTTTTGCCTCAAGATTTTTTCGCTGGTCATCTTTTTGTTTTTCAAAGTATTCATGATGTCTTTTGTTGATTTGAGAGGTAGCTTCTTTAAATCTTTCCCAAATCTCATTTTTTGATTCCTGTGGAACAGGCCCTATCTCGCGCCATTGGTTATGAAAGTCCTGTAATAATCTGAAGGCGTTAACCGGATTTGGTTCCAGAAGAAGCTCTTCCGCTTTTTCGCATAATAAAACTTTTGCCTCGAAATTCTTTTTAAGGTCAAGGTCTCTTAACTCTTTATTAATTTTAATATAATCATAGAAAATTTCCACATAATGATGATAATTCTCCCAAAGATCCTTCAGCGAAGTCTGAGGTACTACGCCAATAGAATGCCATTCATTCTGAAGAGCCCTGAAGTCATGAAATGTTTTATTTATTGACTCTTCCCTGTTTACCAGATCCTTGATCTTATCTATTATATCATACTTTTTCTTCAGGTTATCATATTTTTCAACTTCCTGAATCTTATTAAAATCAGTTTTTTTCTCTCTATATTTTTCGAGCAGATGCTTTACGCTGGCATCGTCAGGGTCAACCCATTGTCTGTATTCTTCAATTTTGCCTCCGCCCTCAAGAAATTTGGCTTTCCTTTCTTCTGCTTCACTCTTTAATTTTTTATAGAAGAGTGTTTTTATACGTTCTACATCATCCCTGATTTCAATAGTAGGCCTGTTTTCTATAATCAGACCCAATGTCTCAACAAGTTCATGCTTGGAAGATCCGGAATAATCAACCTGAGGTAGTTCTATATTTTCAAACTCATTAGTCTCCTCAATTACAGGTTCTTCCTTAACCTCTTCAACCACAGGTAATTCATCTGGCTCGTACCCTTCATTTTCAGTTACCGTCCCTGTTTTACTTTCAATGTCTCCAATGTCAGCAGGAGATTCAGGTTCTTGCGCGTTGTCCGCTTGTGTGGCATCCTCAGTTCCGGTGGCTTTTTCAATTGCCCCGGATTGTTCATTATGAACAGAGTCATCCGGATTTTTCTTGGTCATAATCAATCCTTTTATAGTTCAGCTCTTTATCAGAAATTTACACACCATGGCAATCCATGGAATTTTCAGAGTACGAAAATATTGAAATATTTAATAAAACTCAAAGTTTTGACATAAATAAATGTGAGAATCAGATATTAAGACAATCTAAACATGGCTGTAAAAAATATTATATCTGACAGATTCTTCTTTTGGTTTAACAATCAGAAGATATTATGGAGATAAATTCTATATTTGAAAATTAATTAAAGATTTTCTGAAAGTAGAGTTAATTATAATTAATTCGATATCTCGTATGGATAAAACTCAAATTATACTTTTTTCTGCCGCTATCGCATTTCTGGCAGTGAGGATATATAAGAAATATATAAAAAAGGATAAAACAAAATCAGGAGGTGAAAAACCTTCTTCGGGCACCTCGTTTCCGTCCTCTTCAAAGGATGAGGAATATGAACCCTATTCGAAAAAATAACACCGGATTATTTTCTGTTTTTCGAGACCATGTAACGAAACGGATTAACGATCTTTTGAAGCAGTCTGATCTTTTCAGTAATGATTTCCGCTGTACCCTGCATATTCTGATTAAAATCAAGTTTTTTCCCATATAAAGTCGTAAGACCATCAGGCAATTCAATTTCTATAACATAAGCATCACCGGAGGGGACAAGTGATTTTGATTTTACAATACCTCTCACGATCCCATATTCCAGATAAGGATAGCCACTTAGTTTGATATTAACTTTTTGATTGGTTTTAACTTTGCCGGATCTTTGCATTTTAAGATATATTCTGCCCAGATAACTGCCTGTTGACAGAGGAACAATACTTACCACCGGTTCATCTTTGATTACAGACTGATTGGCACTCCAGAACTTTGTAAATGAAACAATACCATCAATTGGAGAAATAAGAAGATAAGTGTTTTCCCATAAATTGATTTGAGCCTTAAGGTTTAAAAATGATTCACGTAAAACTGAAATTAGCTTTTCCTTCTCATCCACCCGCGTTATGCGATAATCCTGCAATAGTTGGCGCTTTTCTGCAATCTCAATTAATTTTGCTGAATGGTCAAGCCGCACTTGTTGAAGTTCTATAGTAACTTTCAAAAGAGATTGATGTGATGTCTCAAATTCACTTTCAGGTATAACCTTACCTGCGTTGAGAGAAGAATCTCTTTTGAACTTTTTTGCCTCAATCCGCCGGTTTTCAGAATAGAGATTTTCTTTTACTTTTAATCTGCTGATAAATTCCTGAATTCCGGTTATCTCATCGTTTATTGAAGCTATTTTGCTTCCATAAAAATCATTAGTAATATAATTATTTAAATCAGAGAGGTTTTTCAGAAAAGAGCCATAAATTCCCTGAAGTTCGCCAAGCTTTGAGAATAGAGGCAACAATCGATAAGACAGTAGTTCCGGCCGCTTTATGGTATCAATTGTCTGTTTAAGTAAATTTATTTCCTGCATGGAAGCTGTTGTTTCCATCACTGCAACTAATTGTCCGGCTTTTACTTCTTCCTTTTCTTTTACAGAGAAATAGTTTATACGTCCAGTAATTTTACTGACAAGAGTCACAGGCGGATTAGTTGTGGTAATTTCGACCGGAGCAGGAATTATATCCGGATACCGGATAAGCCAGGCAAACAGAATAAACAAAACAAATAGCAAAAGCAGAATAGTTGTTCCCCACCTGAGAATTCTCCCTGGTGGCCTTCCCATAATTTCTTTTACAGGTTCAGAATATAGTATTTCTGGCTGCTGATTCTTCATAAATCATTGCTAATTACCCAGTTCAAGTTGATTTTTTACCAGATTGTAATATGCTCCCCGTTCCCCGATAAGTGATTCGTGTGTACCTGTTTCTATTATCCTGCCGCTATCGAGAACAACAATTTTGTCAGCATTTCTTACAGTACTAAGCCTGTGTGCAACAACTATAACTGTTTTGTCCTCAAAGAATTCTGTAAGGTTTTCAACAATTACTTTTTCGTTATTTGCATCAAGGGAGTTTGTTGCTTCATCAAAAATTATAATATCCGGATTCTTATAGATTACCCGGGCAATCAGCAGCCGTTGCTTCTGTCCTTCACTCAGACCATGACCATTTGCTCCTATCCTGGTATTATATCCCAGCGGCAGAGATTCGACAAATCCTTTAATATTTGCTATATCAACTGCTCTGACCAACTTTTCCTCATTAATATCTTCTGATCCGGGAGCAATATTAGCTACAATTGTATCAGGGAATAGGAAACCATCCTGCATTACAGCACCGACCTTCTCCCTCCAGACTTTTAGGCTAAGATTTGATAAACGAGTGTCTCCAACAAGTATTTCACCGGCTACAGGATGATAAAAACCAAGCAGCATCTTTAATAAAGTTGTTTTTCCGCTGCCGCTCGTACCGACAATTGCAGTTATTTTTTTTCCTTCGATAACCAAATCAATATCTTTTAAAGCAAATGGTGACCGGGGTCCCTCATACTGATAGGAAAGACTATTAATATATATATCCTTTTTATCAGGAAGCTTTCTTACTTTCATCTCCGGTTCAGGCTCCTCTTCCTCCAGGTTATGGACTTCAGCCAGCCTGTCGAGACTCATTTTTGCATCCTGTGACATACGAAAAAACCCAATTATCTGGCTGACAGGCACATTTAACTGACCTATAATAAACTGAACTGCGAGCATCATTCCCAGGGTCATATCACCTTTCAGAACTGCAGTTGCTGCAACTATAGTTATCAGAACGTTGGTGATTTCATTTATGAATGTGGCACCTGCTGACTGATACTGAATTATGCTCAATCCTTTTATCTTTAATCCAAACAACGTTGCCTGTAGCTTTTCCCAATCCCATCGCATACTCAATTCACTCTGAGTCAGCTTGATCTCCTGCATTCCGTTTACTATATTAATAATCTTGTTTCCTGAAACAGACATTTGTTTAAAACGCTGATGATCAAGGATGGCCCTCGATTTCATGAAAATTGAAACCCATAATATATATAGCACTGACCCTGTAAGAAACAGAGCAAGGATTTTAATACTATATACAGCAAGAACAATTCCAAATACAACCAGATTGAAAAAAGAGAATAAAATGTTAAGGCTGGCAGAAGTAAGAAACTCTTCAATCCTGTTGTTATCTTCAATCCTCTGAAGTATATCTCCGGTCAGTTTCGTATCAAAAAAAGCCACAGGCAACGACATCAGTTTTTGAAGAAATCCCGATATTATGGCAACATTCACCCTTGAACCGATATGCAGAAGCAACCAGCCTCTTATGAATTCAACCGACATCCTTCCAAATACCAGGGCAAGTTGGGCAAAAAGGATGAGATAAATAAATCCTATATCGTTGTTATTCAAACCAATATCTATAATTGATTGGGTCAGAAATGGTATAACCAACTGAATACAGCTTCCAAGTACTAATCCCAGAACCAGCTGATAGAGATATTTCCGATAGAGTCGAAAATATTTAAACAGGAATTTAAAACCTTTTGTTTTATCAGGTTCGTTCTCATTCTTAAACAGTGCCGGTGTGGGTTCTATGATTAATATCAGTCCTGCAGGTTTTCCATCAACAACAGTAGATGCCCAGTTCTGAACAAATTCGTCGCGACTGAATTTAATCAATCCGACGGCAGGATCGGCGATCCAGATTTTGTCATTCTTAATCTTATAAACGACAACAAAATGCTTTTGTCGCCAATGTACAATACAAGGAAAAGGGACATTTTCATTCAACACTTCAAAATGGACTTTTACTCCTATGGTCCTGAATCCCAAAGAATCGGCAGCTTCAGAAAGTCCTAAAAATGAGACTCCTTCCCTGGTTATGTAACACTTTTTTCTTAGAGATTCAAGTGAAAAATTCATTTTGTAAAACCCTGCTACCATCTTTAGACAGGCAGGTCCGCAATCCATTGCATCAGGTTGTTTTACAAATGGGAATGACATTTCAGACTTATGGAAAATTGATTTTTAACCAAAGTAAAGATATTTATTTTGGTTAAGATTATCCCACGTTTCAGATAAAATCAGTACCTCATGGGTTATAACAGGAGTTTTGACTTTTGAAATACTATATTTGCCATTTGATTCTTCTAAGCACACGGGGTTGTTTAAAAAAATTTCTGATATTGATATACTTGAGGGGGTACGCAATCAGGATGGTAAGGTCCTGAATTGGCTGTATGACAATTATTTACAATCTGTCAGGAAACATGTTCTTAATAATAGCGGATCTGTTGAAGATGTTTCCGACGTATTTCAGGATACAATAATTATTCTCTATAACCAGATATCAGAAGACCATCTGAATCTGACAACCGACCTTAAAGGATACTTTTTCGGAATCGCCCGTAATGTCTGGAGTGCACAACTTAGAAAAAAGCAAAAAACACTTGAACTGGAATTTGAACTTGCCGACGAAGAGGAATCGGAAGATCGATACGATCCGACACTGGAGAGAATTGTAAGCAGGGTATTTCAAAAACTAAAACCTGATCAACAAATGGTACTGAATTTGTTCTCCGAAGGTCTTTCCTATGAAGAGATCGCGTCGAAAATGAATCTTAAAAATGAGATCTATGCCAGAAGAAAAAAATACCTGTGTAAAGAATCTCTTCTGGAGCTTGTGAAAGAAGATCCTGAATATCAGGAGTATTTGCGTTTTCTAAAATAAAATCCTAAAAATAAAAGTATGACTGCAACGGGTGCTGCAATAAAAATTTTCCCTTTGTTAGAATAGTATAATGGTTTATTATTACCATAAACAACCAGAGCAGACCAGAAGTAAGGATGTGATCTTAACCTGTCGGCAGTTTTTAAGAAACCAATTCTTGCCTTTCTCAGTGAAACACTTTTCGAATATCCTTTTTTGAGATTTTTATAGAACATTTCAACAATCTCGGTACCCGATTTATCTTCGATTTCCCACATAGACATTACAACTGACTGACTTCCGGAATATATAAAACCCCTGGCAAGACTTAAAATACCTTCACCGGAATTTAACAACCCTGTTCCGGTATTGCAGGAGCTAAGCACCACCATTTTGGCTTTAAGAGGAATTCCATAAATTTCAAATGTCTTGAGATACCCGTCTTCTGTAGAATCATTTACCCGACTGAAGATCAAAGTTGAATGCATAGGATCTTTTTCATTTACAAGAGTATGCATTGCAAGATGAATTATATCGTATTTACCTGATTCATTTTTATAAACTGACTCCTTAGCTTCACTGTTTTCAAAGAGAGTTCCTCCTGTTATTTTTGATACATATTCTGCCTCCTGGCGGGCATATGGCAGATCGTTAAGCACGCCCATTCCTGCCTGCCTCGACATAAATACTGATTGGATATCAATAGGTTCAGGGTAATTTGGAGCAAATGCAATTAGTTTATTCCTCCTGTTGTATTCTTTTTTTTCTGTTTCTGCCAGGAAAGTAGCAGAGTATGTATATGAAATATCAAAATCATTCATCATGTAATTTAAATCCCTGTATATAATTCCCTCTCCCTGAATTGCAGCTGTCGGAATAGTTTCAAATGGAAGATATGAAAGAAAACTATCAGGCGAGATATATACCTTGTCTGAAATAAGGTACGATCTGACCGGATCTATCAGGATTTTATATAGCCTGTATCCTGTTGACTGAAATTCTTTAAATTTCTCAGAGGCATTATCCGAGGGAGAAGGTAGAGATAACAGACTCCTGAACCTTTTAATATCATTGAAGAATGATGTGTCGACAGGGATTGCAAGCAGTTGTTGATGTTTCCTGTTTACGACAAAAGTATACAACACAGTGTCAGATACTACATAATTAATATAATTTCCATTGTGGCCAATTATCGCCGGAATATCCTTAAGACCAACCATTTGAGTGTTGTATTTAATTGCATAATATTCCGGATATTGTTTTTCAAATACCAGGATGAGGGAATCTCTTTTTCTTATATCCTCAAGAAGATCTTCCTTCCATTTTGCTATTAGAACAGTATTGGGGGTTTTACCGGACGATTCTTCGGATATACGGACATTGAAGAGACTGATTTCACGCTGCAAATCCCTTTCAAAGTCTCCTATCTCTAAAGGGATATGAAACTGGGTTGCCTTTAATTCCCGGGTTGAAGTCAATAAAATTGCAACTTTGCTTTTTTCTGAATATTCAAATGCCTTTTCACGGAAATATGGATCAGCAGTTTTAATGTAAAGAAGATTAAAATCGCGTATCGCATTAAGATATGACTCCCTGTACTTGTCGCCCAATATTAATCTGCTCTCTTCCTCACTGATATTTATTCTGACTTTATCGAGTAGCGAAACAATTAATTCTGAAGTATTTGATGCAGCTTCAAGGATTCTCTGTTCATGCTTTATTTTATAGATATCCCATAAAATATTATATTTTAACTTGAGAATCTTCAAAGATGTAAGGTCCGGTTTCAAAGTTTCGAGCCCTGGATTATCGAAATTTCCACTTAAAGTGGCATTTCCCCTTTCAGAAAAAAGCAATGACTGGATTATTTCCAATGCTATTTCGGGTTCGCCTTCTTCTTCTAATGAACGAGAATAACCTATATAAACAGATGTTTTTAAAAATAGGTCCTGAACATTCTTATGAACATAATCCATGCACTCCAGATAACATTTAATTGATTTTCTATTGTCAATCCTGTAATCCCTTAAATAAGCTGCATAATTATTTAAAACTTCATAGTAGTCCCGGGGATATTGTTCATATAGGGCTTTTGCCCTGTCAAGAGTATTTTTCAGCAACTTTTCACCCTTTTTTTCTTTGTTATCATTACCAAGAAAAATACAATAGCTGTTAAGAAGGTTAAAGCCTAATGATGAATTATTGGAAACAGCAAGGGCTACTCCCTTCTCATAATACTTATCTGCTTCTTCTTTAAGACCAAGAGAATAATAAGTTGTTGCTAAACCGTTCAATAAATTAATATAATTGTCATTTTGATCGAGGCCTGATGTCTTATAGATTGATTCTGTTTTATCAAGGTAGATTTTTGCTTTCGAAAAATCAGCTAACCTGATATAACAAACACCTATATTATGATAGAGATCGGCCATTATCGCAGGAGACACCTTATCGGGATTTTTATTTGAGATTGTCAGCGCAATATTTGAATAACTTAATGCCTTTTCATATTTTTTCTGCTCAACGTAAGCAGTAATCAAAGATAAATATGAACTTACAAGATCCGGATTTGATTCACCATAAATTATTTTCGCGATCTCAAGAGATTTCGAAGCATACTTTTCAAACATATTTAAATCTTCGAGACTGGAGTATGCAACGCTAAGATTATAAAGTGCCCGGGCATAGCGAATATCATGTTCATTGTTTTTCTCTTTAATAGAAATGCAACGATCGAGGTAATCTATAGCTTCATTATAGCCATGTATCTTCAAAAAATAGATCCCGATTAAGTAATAAGACTCGGATAAGATACGATCACCAATACTGTTGGCACTTATCATTTGCAATATGTTATTGACTGTTATTCTCCCCTGTGACTGATCACCGTCTGTAAGAATGCGCTGAAGAGACTCATTAAGATTTTCGACTTCTTTCGACCTTTTGTCGATGGAATCAGGAGCTGAACTTATACTATGATTAATCCGTGCAAAGCTGATAAGAGATCGTTCGTTACCATGGATAACAGATGTATGAAGAGATCCGGTTGAGATAAGAACAAATAAAATAAATCTTAAAATTGTATACCTGGAATTCATTAATTGATTTAAAAATTTTAGGTTCTACCCGCATTTTTCCTGATCAAAGATAATAAAACCAAATCAAATTCATTATTCATGAAAAATAACAAGCTCTCTAATCAACTGATTATGTGCAGGTAGTAAAATAATTTAAAAATATATGGTTTTTTCGTGTCACAAAATGCGATCATCTGACATGTAGTTGTGTGTAATCTGAATTACAAATTATCCAGACTAAGTATAAAAATAAAACCGACAGATATGAAAACCGAGAACTCCAAAATGGCAATTGACAATTTCAATAAATTTGCACTTTCAAATGAAGAGATGATTAACATTCGTGGTGGAGAATGTAGCGAAGGTGATGTAATAGTAAAAGTAATAAAACCCCCGATAATTATCTGACAACAAGAATATTTCCTGTTTTAGCGAAAACGGGAAACGTTAATTTAATTTACGTAAGTTAAGTTAAAGAGGACAGGGCTTATAAAACAATGCTCTAATCAATTAGTGGCATTGTGGGAAACTGTACATAATTAAGAAATATACTACAGGTGTAGAACTTTTTATCTGACTATAAACAGATTGAAAACTATATGCCAGTTAAAAGAAGGATTTAATTTAAAATGAAATAATATTTTATCTCTATGAAAACAATTGATTTTTCATATTTCATCGAAAGGCATATTGCCGGTGAGATGAGTGATGCTGAAAAACAGTGGTTCCTGAAGGAGCTTGATGGTAATGAAAAACTCAGAAATGAGGTCAATCTCAGGCAGAGAACCGATAAAATTCTCAAGAATCAAAACGTAATGTCGTTAAGAGTCAAGCTTTCTGAAATTGAGAAGACCAGAAGCGAAGTAGTTAAACCTGCGAAAAACTCCAACAAATCAACTTACATTAAATATGCAGCTGTTCTTGCGGGACTGGTTTTTATTGGAAGTATAACAATATTTTCGGGGAAGCATCTTAGTAATGATGAAATTCTGAAACGCTATTATAAAGCATATGAGCCACCGACAAGTCAAAGGTCAGCTAATTCAGAAACTGATGCAGATTTCACTCTGGCGCTTGAATTTTATAATACCCGTGATTTTGAGAAAGCTGCAATTCTTTTCAATAAAGTACTGGAAAAAAAGCCGAATGATATGCAGACTGTTTTATTAAAAGGTGTTTCAAATTTTGAAGAGAAAAAATATCCGGAAGCGAAACAATCATTTAGTAAGGTAATAGACAACAAAGACAACCTTTATGTTGACCAGGCTCAATGGTTTCTGTCCTTATGTTATCTGAATACCAATGAAAATGACAAGGCAATACAACTATTGAAAATAATTGTAATAGAGAACGGTAATTATAAAAACGAGGCAAATAAGATAATCAGGGGATTGAAATAAATCTCCTGAAGCTTCATTATATATCAAAGTAAAATGAAGAGGATGATTCACAATTGATGACGAGCGACATGGATAACGTTTCTAATTTATCGAGTAATAATATGGTAAATTGTCCGACAGTTTTAATTGGGATTTCTCATGAGATGAGAACACATATGAATGCAATTGTAGCGTTTTCATTTCTCATGAAAGATAGTTGCTGCAACGACACGGACCGCGACGAATTCAGCAATCAGATACTAAGTTCATGTGAGCAACTAATTGGTTTATTCGATAGTTTTCTTGATTCGGCAATTATTGATACGGGTAATTCAAAGGCTGATTCAAAAATATGTAAACTCGACAGTTTACTCGATGACCTTCTTTCAGAATTCAGGGAAGAGTTGCATAAAGACGGTCATAAAGAGCTGGAACTGGTAACAGAGATCCAATCCTCTAATTCTGTTGAAGTGAATATAGATAAGAACAAGATCTCAAGGTTACTTCGCAGCTTGTTTCAGAATTCAATAAAAAACACCAAATCTGGGTATATAAAGATTGGGTACTTTCTCAGGGATGATAAATTGAATTTTTATGTTCTCGACTCGGGACTGGGCTATTTCAAATGCAAGGAATTTCTTCAAACTGAGGATCTGAATGAATCGCTTAAGGTATATAATGATACGTATACTGCGATTAATATTATCCTGGTCAAAAAGCTAATTCTTATGTTAGGTGGAACAATTAGTATAGAATGTAATGGTCTTACAGGAACTGGAATTTATTTTTCTATACCTGCCAAAATAGTAGCAAGTTCCAATATTAATATCAATAAATATTTAAATACCATGATCGCAATCTGATACGACAAGGGTTATTTTTCAATGTCTGAATTCAATCAACATGAGAGCAAATGGCTGTTTTACCAATAGACAGCCATTTTTTTATTTTTTTAAATCGACAATCTTTGCCTCAGTTCTTCTGTTTAACTTTCTACCCTCTATTGTGACATTGTCGCCCAGCGGTGAAGTGTTCCCATACCCTTTGTACTTAAGTCTGTCAGAAGAGATCCCATTACTGATAAGGTAATTAACTACTGATAATGCGCGTTTTTCCGATAAACCAATATTATATTCTACCGATCCGGTTGAATCTGTATATCCTCCTATTTCCATTACCAGGTTTTTGTTCCCCGATAAAAGGGTTACCAGATTATTAAGTTCGCTCATAGATTCCTGCTTCAATTGCCACGAGTCAATTTCATAAAATACATTTGCGAGTTGCATCTTCTCTCCTACTTTAATAGGATTTAAAATTATGCTCTTAATAAAAGGTTTAGAAACAGTATGCATACCTTCAAACATGAAATTTTCGGAGTAGAAAAGGTACCCCGGCTTACTTACATTTATACCGTAATTATATCCCGAAGGCAGACAAACCAAGAAATTACCTGTCTCATCGGTAACACTTTTTACAATTATTTTTCCTGTTGAAAGATTTATCAGCTCATAATCGGCTTTTAATAACTTACCGGTCTCTTTATCGAACACCTTACCTTTCATATACGAAACCGGATTGGGTCTTGCCGATTCGTATAAATTAAAAGAGAAAATATCTTTCCCTTTTGACTTATCTCTTATTGATGAAAAATATGCCTTTTGTCCGCCCGATTCAATTATCAAACCCATTTCGTCATTGAAGGTGTTTATCGGATAACCAAGATTCTTTGGTTCTGTCCATGTGCTGTCATTCTGCAAACGTGCCATAAATATATCAAACCCGCCCATTCCAACCCTTCCGTCAGAAGCAAAATATAAGGTTTTTCCATCGAAATGAATGAAAGGTGACATCTCATCTCCAACAGTGTTTATGACATTTCCAAGATTTTTTGGTTTAGTCCATACATTTTGCTCATTCAATCGTGAGAACCAGATATCCTTACCACCAAAACCACCAGGCCGGCTGCTTGAAAAGAAAAGTGTTTTGCCATCGGCGCTAATTGAAGGTTGCGACTCCCATCGGCTCGAATTAACAGGAAGTCCAATATTAGAGGGTTCTGTCCATTTGCCGTCTTTATATGCTGAGAAGTAAATATCACAGTTTCCTAAACCTCCCGGTCGGTTGCATGCAGTAAAATACATATAGTTGCCATCAGAAGACAGAGTTTGCGCCCCTTCATTTTGATTAGTATTTAACGGAGACCCTGCATTAAAAGCTTTTTGCCATTCATCATTCTCAAAATAACTTATATAGAAATCCTCCTGGACTAATCCGATGAAACCAGGATTGTTGGACAAGTTAGGCTGGCGGGTAAACATCATTGTCAGACCATCAGCAGTTATTGAGGGCCAGTATTCATCATCACTTGTATTTATTCCTTCTCCTACACTGACAGGACTAAAGGGAACAGGTTTTTTTACCGCGTTCAATGCAAATTCACAGTTTTTTACATCTTTGGCAGCCGAAATCCTGTTGTTTTCAGACATGCCGGTCTGTGCAAGATAGACTTTGAAATGAATACGTGCATTAAAATAATCTCCAGACAGCAGCTCTGCATTAGCCAGATTGAAAAAAACCGGTCTGAAAAATAGCGAATCAAGCTTTACTGCTCTTTTGTAGTTAGCCGAAGCTTCAGAATACCTCTTTTGTTTTGTCATTAATTCTCCAAGCATAATATACGCTTCATAGAATTTTTTGTCAATTGATATAGCTTCATTAAAATCACTTTCTGCTTTAACGAAATCGAGATAATCGAAAGCCGTAACTCCTTCATTATATATTTTCAGAGCCTTGTTGGATGAAGTATGAAAATTCTGTGAATATCCATCTGATGTTAATACACAGAAAACAATGAAAATCAATATGGAAAAAATGTTTTTCATACGGTTATCAGGGGATATGCAGATATTTATGAACCTGAAGTGAGATTCTCCAGATTGGATTATTTTTGATATATTCAACAATATCCGGAACAATGATTTCAAATCTGCTCCATTCAGGTTGAAGATATAACCGGCATTCATTACTAACCATTCCATGATATCTTTCTGCCCACTCAAAATCACCTTTATCCTGGACAATTATTTTCAGTTCATCGGCAACACTACAAATTTCAGTAACCGGTGGCATGTTTCTCTTTGGCGAAAGGCATATCCAGTCCCATTCTCCGCTTAAGGGATATGCTCCTGACGTTTCAATGTAAGTATTTATATTTTCATTTTTAAGTCCCTGGCACAAGAAATTAAGTGACCACGTTAGCGGCTCTCCTCCTGTAACGACTACAGAATCTGCACCAGATTGAACAACACGTTCGACTATTGCTTTTGTCTCAACCATAGGATGTAAATCGGGGTTCCATGCAAAGCGGGAATCACACCAGCTGCATCCGATGTCGCACCCTCCCAGCCTGATGAAATACGCTGCTTTCCCGGTCTGGAATCCTTCACCCTGCAAAGAAAAAAATTCTTCCACTACCGGAAGACTGGTTCCGTTTGATACTAAGTTTGTTTCCTTTTCCACTCGGTTGATTATAAATTCTATTTGTTGCCTCCAAATAGTAAAGCATAGTCACGGGAATATGCTGCTTTTACCCATTTTTCCGGAATAATCTTCCAGTTATCCAATGGTTCCGGGCTAATTGATTTTTTGGCTTCAAATGACTTTAAAATATAATATCTTAAATCACGATCGGTCGAGGAAATAAGTCTTTTTCTGAGTTCATCCTTTTTTATTCCTGCACCTTCCGTAAAATGTCCGCCTCCTCCGTTGCCACGATATGAGTTAACGGCTACCTTATAAAATTTATTTTTTTCAAAAGGTCTGCCATCTGTAAAACCTTTGATTACTATTCGTGCTCCTTCAGGTTTACTCACATCAACTGTATAATAAATTCCTGCTGCCGAATCAAAATTATACGACTGGTTTTTGAGCCATGCTTTGTGATTTGTAATCAGAGGTTTACCATCTTTTCCTGTACGAAACTTCAGTAACCTGTCAGACGAACCTTTCATTGTATTCAGCCATCCTGAATATGAATACTCGAGATATTTTTGAATCTCATCACCTGACATACTCATTGTATAAAGCATATTTTCAAATCGGTAAAGCTTAAACATATCTCCAACTGTTACCGGACCTTTGGAAATCTGAACATCAAATGACAATGGTGCAGCAAATGAAATATCAGCACCTGTAATTTCCAGTTGAATCTTATGAATCATGTCAATAAAAGCAGAAGAACCAAAGTAAGCATCCCTCGATGTGATTGTTGCTGATGAATTGGCAATTACTCTGTTCACATATTCATCAATTATTTTATGCTCCGGTTTGAATTTGGCAATGAATTCAGGATCAGGCTGGAAATCCGCAACATTTATAATCCGACCAGATATTTTTTTCTGTCGTCTTCCGTTGGTCTTCCGGGAAGTGAAAGTTACATCTGCCTCAGCCAGCTTTTCCGATCTGCTGCCACCATCGAGAATCACTATAGTATCACCTGCTGAATTGACAAATTTTTCATTTGCAACTTCATGATCATGCCCATTAAAAATTATATCAAATCCCGGAACATTGTAAGCAACAGCCGCTGAGCCATTCTCACTTAATTGATCAGTGTTCTGTAATCTTCCCTCAGACCGGTCCCACCCAGAATGAAATAGTCCGACAACCAGGTCCGGTTTTTCTTTTAAAATAACCGGCATCCATATCTTCGCAGTTTCAACCATGTCCTTAAATTCAATGCCTGAATAGAGTTCCGGTGGCAGCCAATTAGGAACTGCAGGCGTAATGAGTCCGAAAACAGCAACTTTAATACCTTCTTTTTCAATTATCTGGTACGGCTTAAAATAAGGTTTGCCGGTTTTGATGTTTATAGCATTCGCTGCAAGCAACGGGAAATTATATTCTTTGACTAATCTGTCGTATACAGAATGACCGGTTTCCACATCATGATTTCCAACAGTACCTGCATCATACCCCATATAATTCATCACTTCAGCTAAGAAATGAGGTGAAACAGTATCTATAAAATTATAGTAATACACTTCCGGCTGACCTTGAAGATTATCTCCATTATCAAGAAGTATTGTTGTAACTTTTTCCTTTTTGATCGTCTCAATGTATCTGAAAGAGGAAGCGAGAGAAACATTTAAATTTTGTTTTTCTACGAAATCATAAGGAAGTATGACTCCATGAACATCTGTTGTTTCAAAAATGGTTATTCTTTTTTTACCGGTTCCTGAACATGAAACCAGAAGTAGTACCAGAGGTAAATAAAATGTCAGCCGGCTAAGTGTTTTTTTAATCATATTTAAAAATGTTTTAACTGTCAAACTTATAAAAGAATAACCATTTTTAATTATTCCGTTGTATGTTATAGATCATTTGAGCCTGTAATTATATATTTGCTCATAAAAACTCATATGGTAATTACAGGACTGGAAGTTATATTAAATAAGTTTCCAGTGAAACTAAAAGGGCAAAAAATTGGAATTTTATGTCATGCTGCGAGCATAACGAGGGACTTTGAACATATTTCTGATATCTTTTTCAGGAGGAAAGATTGTAAAATTGTTGCACTCTTCGGCCCACAACATGGCATTCATGGCCAGACACAGGACAATATGATTGAGTGGCAGAGTGAGAGACATCCTGTTTTTAATATCCCTGTTTATAGTCTTTACGGCCAGCATCGTATGCCGACTCCGGAAATGCTCAAGGGAATTGATGCATTTTTAATTGATTTGCAGGATGTTGGAGCCAGACTATATACCTATATCTGGACAGTAAAATTATGTATTGAAGCTTGTATGAAAGCAGGGATACCGGTCTGGGTACTTGACAGGCCTAATCCGGTGAGTAAACTTCCCTTTGACGGACCGGTACTGAAGAAAGAGTATTTTACATTTGTGGGCGGGGCATCAATTCCTTTATGTCATCGTATGACAATCGGTGAATTAGCACTTTGGATCAAAGAAAAATATTGGCCCTCCTGTGAACTGAATATCGTATGGATGAAAAATTGGAAGAGGTCGTCATTGTTCTATGAGACAGGTTTGCCATGGGTTTTACCCTCACCAAATATGCCGACAGTAAATACTGCTATGGTTTATCCGGGAACTGTTCTTATTGAGGCCCTTAATCTCTCAGAAGGAAGAGGTACCACTATCCCGTTTGAGCTTTTCGGGGCCCCGTTTATTGACTCTGAAAAACTTAAGAAGAATATTGATGCCAGAAAAATTAAGGGATGTGCATTCAGACTTCACGACTTCATTCCTACATTTCACAAATACTGCGGGAATCTATGCCATGGAATGCAGATACATGTAACTGATGTCACCCGATTTAAACCTGTTGTATCTGTTTTGGAACTTCTTGATGCAATTATTGAAACTTCCGAACCTGATGCTCTCAAATTTAATCTTCCACCATATGAATATGAATACAAACTTATGCCATTTGATATTCTTTCAGGCGATTCAGGAATGAGGGAATTATTAATTGCCCGAAAAAATGTCGGAATTGAAAAAGAAAGATGGGCACATGAGATTGAAGAATTCAAAAATGATTTCCGGCAAATTGAAGCTTACTCAGAGTAATACGATTTCAGGTTGCCCTGCTAATGTTCACTGCGCTTAATATTTGCAATCATTTTTTCTATAAGATTATGGGAGAGTATGGGTTTTATAATGTAATCAGTAAACCCCGAATTTAGAATCTTCTCCTTATCACCCAAAAGTCCATAAGCTGTTTGTGCAATAACTATAATATTCTTTCTGAACTCCCTGATTTTGCTTAAAGATGTATAACCGTCCATTACAGGAAGCTGAATATCCATCAAAATAACATCAATATCAGGGTTATTTAAAGCAACATTAACTGCCTCTTGTCCATCACTGGCATTAAGTAATACAGCCCCAGCCCTTTCGAGTATTTTATTAAGATATAATCTACTGGACAGGTCGTCTTCGACTATCAAAATTTTTCTTCCTTTTAAAAATTCATTTTCCATATAAAAAAGTATTATTCAAAAAGTCCGTCATCTCTCAGAAGGAGCAATATTGCCGAATGAGGTACAACTATATATTTTTCCTTATTAAATTCAATTTCAATAGCGCTGTTTTGGAGATATACGGCCTGATCGCCCTCCTTTGGCTGAAGTGGTACATATTTAGGTTCATCTGATCTGTTTTTCCATGGTTCGTCATTATCATTTACTGAAGGTATAGGATACCCCGGACCAACTTTTACTACATACCCGATCTGGACCTTTTCATTTTCGTTTACACCCGGAGGAAGCAGCAAACCGCTTTTTGTCTTTGATTGGGGTACTTTTGGTTTAATAAGTATCCTGTCGCCAATCACAATGAGCTTTTGCAGATCCTTTTCATCTAATAATACACCCATATAGAACTTCTGTTATGACAAAAGTATTATTTTTTACAACAATCAATAACCACGAAAGATAGAAATTTATAATATTGTCTTGAATGTATAACCATTTAACAATCTTCTTCTGTTACCTCTTCCCCCTGCCCCCTTCTCCCAGGAGAGAAGGGGGTAATTGAGATATATTATTCTGTTTTGCCCCTCCCTCCTGGGGGAGGGGTTGGGGAGAGGCATTAAATTAAAACAGAAAACACTATATTATGAATCAAGGAAAAGTATTAATTTTCGACAATGGAATCTGATACTTATAAAACGATATCGTCATCTTCCCGGGGAATTTATAAAGAAAAAGGAAGCCGGTTTGTCTCTTTTGCATTTCCTGTATCAGAACAGAAAGAAATAAAACCGATCATAGATAAAATCAGAAAAGAAAACCATGAAGCACGGCATCATAGCTTTGCCTATATGATTGGATTTGAAAGAACCAATTACAGGGTAAGTGATGATGGCGAGCCATCAGGCACAGCAGGCAAACCAATTCTCGGACAGATTAATTCCTTTGGTCTGACAAATATATTAATAGTAGTCAGCAGATATTTCGGAGGAACATTATTAGGTGTCAGTGGATTAATAAATGCATACCGGTCAGCTGCTGCTTCTGCTATTAATAATGCAGAATTAACAAAAATGACACTCCGGGAGTATTATGAGATAATTTATCCATATACTTCAATGAATGATGTAATGAAAATACTCAAAGAGGAAAACATCGGGCAATCAGAACAGATATTTGATCTTGAATGCCGTATCAGAATAAACTTCAGAGAATCTCTCAGAGAGAAAATTTTCAGCCGTCTATCCCGGATAGAGGGTTTGAAATCAACGTATATTGAAACTCGATGAAGAAGTCAGAAGTCGGAAGCCAGAAGTCGGACTGATTATTTATAAAATTTTTAACTTCTTATCAACATATATCGGATTTAAGACAATTCTTGACTAAATTTGTTGCCGGATCAATCAAGTGGTGCCAATGCGCCAAAGTAATGAAAAACAGAAGTTTGGTTTCAATAGATGATTTTTCTACAGAGGAGATCCTGAGGATTCTTGATCTGACCGAAGAATTCGAAAAAGAACCTACCCGTAAATTACTTGAGGGTAAGGTCATAGCAACTTTATTTTTTGAACCCTCAACCCGTACGAGACTAAGTTTTGAAAGCGCAATCAGCAGATTAGGTGGAAAGATTGTAGGGTTTTCTGATTCTTCGAGTTCAAGTGTCTCTAAAGGAGAAACATTGAATGATACGATCCGGATGGTGAATAGCTACTGCGATCTAATAGTAATGAGGCATCCGATTGAAGGCAGTGCCAGATTTGCAAGCGAGATTTCCTCAGTCCCGGTTATAAATGCAGGTGATGGAGCAAATCAGCATCCGACTCAAACACTACTTGACCTCTATTCCATCCGCAAAACCCAGGGTAAGCTCGATAATTTGAATATTTTTATGGTGGGTGACCTTAAATATGGCAGGACTGTTCATTCACTCATGATGGCAATGTCGAGGTGGAATACCACTTTCAATTTCATTTCGCCCGAAGAGCTAAAGATGCCTGATGAATTTAAGCTATACCTTGACAATCTTGGTCTTAAGTATTATGAACATAACGATTTTACTGATATTATTTCAAAAGCTGATATAATTTACATGACCAGGGTTCAAAAGGAGAGATTCTCCGATCCCATTGAATACGAAAAGGTTAAAAATGTATATGTTCTCAGAAACTCCATGCTGAAAAACACAAAAGCCAACATGCGGATTCTTCATCCTCTTCCCAGGGTAAACGAGATACATCAGGATGTGGATAATAATCCGAAGGCCTATTATTTCGAACAGGCTCTGAACGGAGTCTATACACGGCAGGCAATAGTGTGTTCACTTTTAGGAATAATATAGGAAAGACCAGAGCGATGAAGGAACCAAAACAGTTGAGTGTCAGCGCAATCCAGAACGGAACAGTAATTGACCATGTGCCCGCAAAGAACCTGTTTAAAGTTATACAGATACTTGGACTGGACCGCATTGATAATCAGATTACATTCGGGACAAACCTTGAAAGTAAAAAACTTGGAAGAAAAGCTATTATTAAGATTTCAGGGGTATTTTTTGAAGACGAAGATATTAACAGGATAGCATTGGTAGCTCCGGAAGCAAAACTGAATATTATCAAAGACTATGAAGTTGTTGAAAAAAAGGTCGTGGAAGTGCCTGATAATATAATTGGAATTGCAAGGTGTATGAATCCCAAATGCATCACAAATTTTGAATCTGTAACTACAAGATTCAAAGTTGTTTCAAAGAAAAATGTAGCTCTGAAATGCCATTACTGTGAAAAAATAACCAACCAGGAGAATCTGCAGATAATATAAATGGCCCTGGCAGTTTAAATAGCCCTTTGTGAACCTTAGTGATAACCTTAGTGATAACCTTAGTGTTCCTTTGTGGTAAAAGATAAATTCATTTAACCACAAAGGATCACAAAGTAAAACAAAAAGTAACTCAAAGGAAAAACGCAAACTACCTTAAACGATCATACGATTTCACCAGCAGGTCATCTTTCCTTATTCCCATGTAAGCTAAAATCGATAAGACAAAGAGAAGAATTGGCAGTATCATCTTAATACCGGGAATTATTGTTGCATCAAACTTTGAAATAGTACCAAATGATACATAGATTAAAGCAGCTACAAATATTATAATGAGAATTATCAAAATTAATGACAACCTCATTTGAATTTTTCTGCTTTTGAAGACAAATACTGTGATGAGTGAAATCACTGGAATAAGAATAATTAATGCAGAAAGTGGTAACATCTTTTCAATCAAATCCGGGTTCTGGCCCATATTATCGCGAAAAATCCCATTAAAGGTAACTCTAATAAAAGATCCTGATTTTTCCGAAAAAACCAAATAGCTTCCTTTTATAAATAACAGTGATATTAGTGTTATCAATGAAAGATACAAAGACTGAATACGCTGAATCATTTTTGCAGATATTAATACATCCAAATTTACTTTCTTTTCATTTAAATTGGAAGCTTTAAACAAAAGATTCATTTTATGAATATTTAACATTATTTTAGAAATGGCAACCACCTTCAGATATAGAATTTACATACATTTGTGCGATCTAATCGATCTGACACCATATAATGTATAATATCATTCATTAAATCACTACTTTAAAATAAAATCTTCGCTAAATTTTACATCATTATAACAATCTCATTATAAATTAAAATGAACAAAAAACTACGCTTAACCATAACTATTCTACTTGTAATATTTCTTGCACTTATTGCATTTTATCCAAAATATAAACCTTTACTGGCAAAAAAAATTAATGGGGAAGGTATTGCAGGAGCACCATTGAGAGAGTCTCAGCAGAAATTAAATGCGGTGGGCTATATTATCATTCCAACGCATTTAAGTGAGCTCATCAACCAGTCAGGAACATTGAGACCTGATGAAGAAGTTGATCTCACCTTTGAGACTTCAGGAAAGATAGTGCAAATAAATTTTACAGAAGGAACCCGTGTAAAAAAGGGAGATCTCCTTGCAAAAGTTAATGACAAGCCACTTCAGGCTCAGCTTGAAAAACTTGAAGCAGAGTTAAAGATGACAGAGGCTAAAGAGTACAGACAGAGAAGCTTACTTGATAAAGACGCAATTAGTCAGGAAAGTTATGATCAAGTCCAGACTGATGTACAGACCATAAACGCAGATATCAATCTTATAAAAGCAAATATTTCGCAGACTGAACTTAGGGCGCCATTTGATGGAATCGTAGGATTAAGGTATGTGAGTGAAGGAAGTTTTACAAACGCTTCAACCAAAATCGCAAAACTTATAAAAATCAGTCCAATAAAAATTGAATTCTCCATATCTGAGAAATATGCCTCCGAAATAAAAATAGGCTATCCGATAACCTTCACAATCGTGGGCAATGATAAGGTATTTAGTGCATCTGTTTATGCAATTGATCCGAAAATTGATTTAGATACAAGAACAGTCCTTTTGCGTGCATTATATCAAAATAAAAATGAAGAACTAAGACCAGGTACGTTTGCGAGTGTTACATTAGAGTTATCAAAAATAGATAATGCGATTGCTATTCCGACTGAAGCGCTGATACCTCAAATGGATGGTGAGCAGGTCTTTATTTATAAGGGAGGAAAAGCCAGTTCTGTAAAAGTCAATACAGGTCTTCGTACTGAATCACATATACAGATTACAGACGGACTTAAATTTGGAGATACATTGATAACTTCGGGGATCATGCAATTGAGACAAAACCTTCCGGTCGTGCTTGACACAGTGATTCTTAATCAATAACAGGGAATATTAATATGAGTTTATCATCAGTAAGTATTAGCAGGCCCGTTTTAGCAACCGTATTTGCCATTGTTATTTTGCTCTTTGGTGTTGTGGGCCTCACCTTTTTAGGTATCAGGGAATTCCCGAGTGTTGATCCTCCGATCATTTCCGTTGATACACAATACCCGGGTGCAAACTCCGACGTTATTGAAA
>Ga0209744_1000093_pt1 | contig 27513 bp, 50 predicted proteins | sample BarGraNGADG00311_2_FD_184494 | JGI IMG/M metagenome (GOLD analysis project Ga0209744, IMG submission 184494) | Arctic peat soil microbial communities from Barrow, Alaska - Barrow Graham LP Ref core NGADG0004-311 (SPAdes) (version 2) | ecosystem: Environmental > Terrestrial > Soil > Wetlands >... | reverse complement strand
GGCGTCACATCCACGAACGCCAGTAGTTGAGCCCCTATGAACTCCGTGTAGGCGGGGGGGATGGCCTCTTTCGTGCCGTGCCAGTCGGCCCAATCCATGCCCATTGCGTCTTGAGCCTCTTCCAACGTCCGGGCAATGCGCATCTCGGAGCGTCCCCTGCCGTTGCCGTTGAGGCGCGTGCGGTGGTGAGTCTTGCCGCGGGGTCGTGAATCGTAGACGCCGATGGGCTTCTCTGTCCGCCGTTGGTGGGGAGCCAGAATCAGCACGTTAGACTCGAACAGCCGGGCGCGGTCGACACGCAGGCCGAACATGGCTCCATGTAGAAGCAGGGTCGGATGGAAGGCGTCGCACCTGCCGGCCCCAACGACGTTCTCGACCACCCAATCCACTGATGCGGCGCGAAACCGCGCGAGAATCGGGGTCAGATAGTCCTCGTATCCGTCGTTCACGCCCTGGGCACGCCAGCTTGCCCTCATCTGCGTGAAGAACTGGCACGGCGGACTCGCATGTACCGCGTCGAACCCTTCCAGCGGCCACGTCATCGCGTCGCCCTGGTGGAATTCGAAGGGGTAGTGAGGCTGCGGCTTGATGTCCACGCCGACTACCTCGAACCCTGCGCGGTGGTAGCCCATGGCCGCCCCGCCTGCGCCGCAGAAGAGGTCGAGCAGGCGTGGCTTGACGACTGCCGTCACTCCGCCGCCCTCAACGCCAGCAGCTCCACCAGGCTATGCACGACCGGGATGCCGATCTTGTCCGCCTCCGCGATCTCCGCCGCGACGCCGCCGGATACGCTCCCGTTCCGGTGCTTGGTGGCGACGACGAAGACGGCGGCGCGGCCACGTTCCAGGGCTCCGAGAAGGCGCAGCAGGTCCATCGAGCGACGCTGATACTGTTCCAGCGTGAGCGGCGCCGCGGCCATCAAGCCCTCGAGCATGTCGGCCGCGGGGTTGATGGGGCAGAACTCAAGCTCGATCAGGCGCCGGCTCATGGCGGTCATCGCCGCCACGTTCGCGAGGTACTGCGGCGGCATGTCGCTCAACGGTCCCGCTACGTAGATGTATAGGAGGCGGCCGCTCACGTCATCGCCTCCCACAGCGTGCAGGAGCACTCGCCGTCCTTCTCCTTCATGTACTCCCGGAACGCATCAGAGAAGGACTCGCACCTGTCGCCTTCGACGTCCAAGTTGCCACACGTCCAGCACCGCCGCGCAGTCAGTGCTGCCAGCGCGGCCTCCAACTCGGCGACGCGCTCGCGCTCGGTGACAAGCAACTGCGAGAGCCGCGCTGATTCACTGGTGCCCATGGCCTCCAGCTCGGCGATGCGCTCCACATCTAGCTTTGACTGCCCCTCATGCCATTCAACGTGGTCCTCCAGCTCGGCGACGCGGGCACGGGCCACCGAGAAGTCGTAGTTGTGGCACTTCGGATTAGCATCGTAGGCGGCGACAATGCGCTCGTACTCGCTCACGGCAGCTCCCCCTTGGTCGCCCGCGAAATGTCACATAGTGCCCGCTCGACGCGGCGCAGGCGGGTGTCGAGTTCGCGATAGACGTTGAGTAACTCTTGACGATGACTCAAGGTTCCCTCGACAACAGGTAGGGGCTCAACGTCGCTGAGCCTGACGTAGTGCTCGCAGCGGGGCATGTCCGCCCCCACCTTGGGACAGTCGCGGTCGAAGCAGGTGGTGCAGGTCTGGGTCATGCGACCTCCTCAAGGACGCTGGCGGGGACGATGCCTTGGCCGGCGAGGTAGCGGGCGAGGATGACGTACTTATCGAGCGTCCTGCGGGTATGGGTTTTGCGGTGCAGCGTTACGGCGCAGGATGCGGGATTCATCTTCAGCGCCCGCGCAATCTCCGGAACATCCACACCGGCACGCTCGATGTGGGCGGCGAGCAGGCGCACCTTCCAGCCCGGTACATACGCCGTGTTGTCTACTGAGACGCCGAGGATGCTGTCGCGCGTCCGTGTCGTCACGTAGGCGGGCTTGCCGGCGGTGATGTCCGTCACGCAGTCCACGCTAACCCCGGCCTGTCTCGCGATTCCAGCGGATGACATGCCTAGCGTCTTCATCCTGGCGATGTGCCTCTGCACCTCATCAATCTTGTGGCGGCACTTTGGTTCCTCGCCGCTGTGCTTAGCCGCGTAACGTTCGCGCGCCTTCGTTGCCTTATAGGCACGGCAATCAGCACAGCGGCATCCGTGTCTGGTGTAGGCCGTGCCTGTGCCGTGTTTCACGTCAGCGCCTCCTTCACAGCCCACGCCCGAAACTCATCACACTCGCCGTGCGTCAGCTCGCTGTTCCCGCGCCCGCCGAAGCGCTTGCGGTACTGCTTCACGGTCACGGGGTTGAGGCCGGCCAGCGCCTCGCTGAGCTTCTTCTTGTCGCTGTTGCTCGCGGACCGATTCGGATCGTCAGCGGCGAAGAGGGCGCCGCGTCCGGGAATATCGCCATCTGGCGCATCTTCCTCGGCGGAAGCGTACGGACCGCCCTCGTCCACGGCGTCGCTGATTTGGGGCCTCTGCGTTGACGAGACGGCCTCTTCCGGGTGCGGCGCCTCGTCGGTGAAGCCGATGTCGTCGTCGCCGACCTCACCGGTGACGGGGTCGAGGGCGAACACCTTCTCGTAGGTCGGGTCGACGGTGGCGGGGGGCTTGGCGGTGGTGGTGCCGGTGGGCTTCAGCGTCACCTGATGCGGTTGCTTGCGGCTGTTCTCCTGGAACGGGAAGGACAGCGGCTTCTTCAGTTCCGGCGAGCCGATGACGCGAATGCCACCGACCACGTCCTTGCCGAACTTGACATTGGGGTCATAGGCGATGGTGACGAGGCGGCCCACCCAGTCCGGCGGGAATTCGGACCCGTACATGCGCTCCATACACTCGCAGTTGGTGTTGTTCGTAACCCATGTGAGGCCTTGGCGCGTCTTGTCGCGCAGCGTCAGGATCAGCCGCGACTTGGCATTCTTCTGTGGGGCGGCCTCTTGCTCGGCCGTGATGCGGAACGTGTCACCCTCGCGTGACAGGTCGGGACCCTTCAGGTGCTCGGTCTCCATGTATGCGCGCCATGGGCGCTTCTGCTCAGTCACTTGTCCCCCTTCGGTGTCAGGCCCTCAAGCGCCATAGCGTCGGCGCGTTCTCCCTGCGCGTAGAACCACGCCGGAAGGTCGAATGTGTCTTCGTCCGGGTAGGCTTCCGGCCATGTACCAGAAGCGGTGCAGTCGGCGACCAGGCGTAGCAGCCGGGCCACCTCTTGCTCGCCGCAGTATCTGGCGTCTTCGGTTAGCGGCCCACAGCGAACGGCGTGTCGCGGTGTGGACTTGACTACGATGAAGACGAATCGCCAGTCTTCGCCGGTGATCGCCTGCATCCCGTTGAGGTAGTGAGCCGCGCTCATGTGGTACAGCAACTTCTCGGTCTGGTTCTCGAATGCATGTGGGTCGATGTGAGCCGCCGTCTTGAGGTCGACGATGACGTTGTCGGGTGTGACGAAGTCGATCCGCGCCTTGCAGGGCAGGTCCGTGTCATGGTCGACCCATGTGATCGTCTGCTCGGCGAGGCCGTCCAGATCGAGGAAGCTAGCGGCGTAAGGATGCGCCCGCACGGCGTCGCGGGTGGCGAGCACGTCGTCGTACTCAGCCGGCGTCAGAATTTCCAGCCCGGCATCGGTTGCGCCCTCTTCGAACTTCAGCCAGTCCTTCCCGCGCCGGGCATCCCTCCAGACCGTGTACCGTCTCGGGAACTCGTCGGGCTCCAGCGTCGCGCAGTGGATGGCCCGGCCCTTCGCCATGGCGGCCGTATCGGGTCGCGCGTGGGTCAGGTCGTAGTGGTAGTCTGCGGCCGAGACCGCGGCCGACTTCAGGCTGCTGGCGTTCACGGCGTCGAGTTGGCAATAGGCGGCAAAGTTCACGTCGTCACTGCCTTGCGCGCCGCCTGCCGCACCCTGTAGTAGGCGTCCATCTCCTCAGCGGCCTCGTCCTTGCTGTAGTGGAACGTGCCCACGAGCATCCCGACGGCGATGTCCAGCTTGTCCTCAAGCTCGTCCCGGTAGGCGCACAGTAGGTTGACCTGCATCTCATGTTTGGCCGCCGCCCGTTCGTTGTGCTTTTCGATATCGCCGAGTTGGCGGCGGATGGCGTCGAAGCGCGTCACGATGAATCCCTCCCGCATCCGCTCAGTTCCAGAAACGCCCCGGTGTCGAACTCGGCGCCGAGCCCCTGCTCGTGCAGGGCATTCGAGAATCCGTCTGCCGTGCCGAAGGCCAGCTCGTGGCGCATGTCGTGGTCGCCTATCCTCTTGAACAGGGCGGCGCATTGGCAGGCGATGTCTTCGAGTTCCCGGACGGCCCGGTACGATTCGCACTCAGGGACGCCGGACATACTGGCCCGGCACCGGAACGCGCCGGTGTCCGTCTCGGTGTCTGCGTCGGCACAGGACTCACAGGGTTCCCGCGTGATCAGCGGGGTGGGTAGCTTCGGCAGGCCGCATAGGCGCGCGGCTTCATCCATAGTCAAAGTCATGGGGTCGCCTCGGCGCAGGCCGGGCAGACACCGCGCCAGTATCCAAGCCGCCTGTCCGTGTAGTCTCCATTCAGAACAGTTGGCTTGCCACAGTGCGGGCACGGCACCGTCCTGTCCACCAGCCCCGGATGCGCGGCCTCGAAGGCGTCGAGGTCTGCGTTGATGCCGTCCCGTATCTCGCTTGCGTTGTAGTCGATGAGACTGCCCCACCCGGACACAAGCGCCTCCCGCAGTTCGTCCAGGCTATTCATGGCCTCGCCTCCCGCGCCGCTTCGCGCGCTCCGGCCGGATTGCACATGGGACAAGGCAGCTCGCCCGATTCGTGCTGGATGGTGCCGGCGTCGTGGCAGGCCGGACAGGCGGCGGACGATACTCCCCATCTCGCGACGGCGGCCTCGTAGCGGGCTCGCTGCTCGCGGCGTTTGCGGATGGTGTCGGTCATGACGTCACCCGCGGCCGGCGATCGGGGTGCTTGCCGCACCAGTCGAGGCTAGGGACCACTTTCGGCCAGAAGCTACCCGCCGTATGGATGGTCACGGGGTCGGCCGTGTACGCCCCCCGAGTGTTGCGCGTGGGGATGAGGGTCGGCGGATTCTTCCGGCACCTGTCCTCGTCGCACCACGGGCACGTGTTGCAGGTCGCGTCGCCCATCACGTCACCGCCTGCAGCGCGAACAGCGCGAAGATGGCGAACCAGCCGATGAAGCCGAGCACGGCGATGAGGACGGCCCACCAGGGCAGGGCGGTCACGACGCATCGCCCGTGCAGAGCGCGCACCGGCAGCCCACGTAGTGCTGCCAGCCCCGCGTCGGCTCAAGCATCCCCGTGACCTCGCCGCCATAGCGGCTGATGGCAAAGACGCCCAGGCCCGGACGGTACTCATAACGGCTGTAGGATTGCGCTCCTGTATTGCGGAATGCGCGGAGCCCCGCGGCCTTCACCTGGTCCAGCGATAGACGGCCTCTGGGGTTCATGATTGCGTCGCCCCTCTTGCGACCACGAGCCCAACGAGAACGAGGCCGCCAAGGATGACGACGGCCGTGGGCACGTGGAAGGCTATGTAACCGACGAGGTAGCACGCCGCTACCACGAAGGCCACGAGGAAGAGGGTGAAGGCAAGTCCAGCGAAGATGCCGCGAGCGGCGGCTAGGGGGTCGATGTGGGGCCGGCCGGTCATGGGGCCACCTCCGCCTTGGTCGCGCTCACTGAGCGCAGGAAGGCGATGAGGTCTTCACCCCACACGACAAAGTTGCGGGTGTGGCGCAGCCTCGGAAGCTGACCGGCCGCTTCCAGCTCACGGACCTTGCGGTCGCTCACCTTGAGCAGGGCGGCGGCTTCGGTGAGGGTGTAGACGGCAAACGGGATTATGCCGTTCTGTGGCGCGTCTGCGGCCGAACGCTTGTCAACCTTTGTCGATTCTGCTACAGTACGTCGAGCGGCGGGTTTGGTTCGTGACTGTTCCGGATTCTCCGTTAGGCCGCCCTGGCATTCCAGTGCCATTGGGCGGCCGCCTTTTTGCGCTCTCAAAATATCCTCCTCTACGGAGCGCCATGATGGGTCAGTTGATCAGGTTCGCCTCCCTTCTTCTCTGTGGTGTCTCACGAGTGGTCGCGCAGGTACGCTTCAAGGGCGCGAAGTCGAACGCGGCGCGCTCCACCAGTGGTACGGCGAGCGCCAAGAAGCCCCTCGTCTATGCGACGCGAAACGGTCCGTCTGGACATCCGGAGCCCGTGCGCAGTCAGCCATTCGGCGGCCTGTGCTGTGGTGAACTCTTGCCTCTCCGGGCGGTCGGTCAACGCTCCCTCCCTCCTGCTGTGTGATGCCATGGGGTCATCATACACCTCTGGCCACATCTGTCAACTATACCCCGCGCCATAACCCCGATGCCCCCGGGGGGTATCTGACTAAGTGGCGCTTACGGTAGCAGGAGGGTCGGACGGAAGATGCCGGCGACGTGGTGGACGCCAGTCCGGCCACGCTCGTGGACGAGTTCCGTTGCCCACGCGGGATACGCCTGCGGGAGTATCATGGGGGAGTGAATAGGCGGGGTAAACCGGGGCCAACTTTGGAGGGGCAATGAAGCGCATCACGCTATCCGTATGTCTCACGCTCGTATTACTGGCTGTCGCCGCCGGGTCGGGGTGTGGAGGGAAGGCGGACCCAATCGTCGGCGACTGGAAGTCGCAGGACACGACCGTAGATATGTCCTTTCACGTTGCCGCTCCGTCCGGTGGTGTCTACGCCGTGACCTGGGCGAACCCATCGCAGGCGACAGCAGCGACCCCCGACCCGTCCGCGTCCACGATGGCGCCCGTCGTCACATTCCAGATGAAGCGCAAGAGCGACACCGTCTACTCTGACGACCAGGGGTCGATCTTCACCTTAGTCGGGGGCTCGGTCGTGAGCGTCGAGTTTCCAGGAACGGACGGGTCGACGCAGCAGCGCAACTTCGTCCGGGCGGACTGAGGTAGAGACGACGAAACGCCCGCCGCCCGGATGGAGGCAAACCGGGGGCGGGCGTTTCTTTTGGGCCGGGATGGGCCGGGGTGGTTACTTGAAGTCGGCTAGGAACTTGGAGAAGGCCGAGCGGAACGTCAGGGCGTAGCCGGAGATGATGACCATGGCGGCCTGCACCTTGTCCGGCTCGGGCGCGACCCCGAAGTAGGCCAACACCGCGTACACGATGATGGCGATGGACAGAAGATACGTCTTCTTGCCGTCTAGCCAGTTGATGAGTGCCTGCATGCTACCTCCTTTCGGCGCGTAGGTGAAGAGTCCCGTATCCTCGTCTTGAGACGTATTTGCGGTACTGATTAGCAACCGATGTTTCAGCACGCCCTCCCCTTCGCCGCGGCGTCGTAACCCGGATTGGCCGGCACCCGCTGCAACACATCCTCCATCGCCCCGCGCAGGGACGCGCGCATGAACTCCACGCGGCTCAGGATGTCAGCGGGGTCAAACGGCATGTCGTCCTGCTCCATCCCGGCTACTGTCGTGGCGATGAAGTCCTCGAGCGCTGCGTCAAGGATCTGAGTCGCGCCCCGCATCACGACGGCGAGGACGACGCACGATTCGCACTGGATGAGGGCCAGGTTGCGGTACCGGGCGAGGGGGGTGGTCACTCCGTCTCCAGCGCATACTTGAGAATCGCGAGGTAGTCAATCGCATCGTCGATGGTGTCTGCTATCGCTTCGTCCTTCACCTTCGCCTCTCTCTCCAGCAGGTTCCCGATGCGGGCGAACTTGTCGGACAGGCGGACCATGATGCCCTTCGTGAGCGGCACACCGAACTTCTGGCAGGCGCGGAAGTTGGCGAGCGGATCGCCCGATGAGGCGTAGTCGGCATTCTTCGCGACACTGATCGCCAGGCAGGCGTCGAAGGTCGCGCGCATGTGGTGGTGCAGGGAGTTGTGTCCCTCTGGCCATTCATCGGGGCAGCGCACCTCGTCGCAGATTCTGTCCACCTCATCCCCGTCCGTGTCCAAAGTCGGGTCCAATGTGTCCAATGTTTTGTCCACCCCCCCCATACACCTCGTCGTAGCAGTGCAGGTGGTAGACGAACACGCCGCTGTGACCGTAGACGACGGCGAAACTTTCGAGGCCGGTGGGCAACTCGCAGTGGTCGCAGAGGATGCCCTCGTCGTTTTCCAGCTCGTGCAGGCAGACGGGGCACTTCGCAACGTGTACGCCGCGCAACGTGTACGCCGCGCACCCTGACGCGCAGCATTCACTACTCGCGTTAGTGATAACTGCGCGCTCCAGCGGCCACGCATCCTCGCCGGTCGGGTCGGGCTCAAGTTTTCTTGTTGTAGAACTTGACACTTCAGGCTCGGTTCCGCTGTCATTCTGAGCATGTAAAGTGGCAGAATCAGGTAGGTTGCGCGCGCCCGTTGACAGTGCCTCTTCCCGCATCTGGCCGTACTCGTGATCGGTCCCCGCGTTGGGCACGTAGCACTCGTCCAGCCATCCCCATGCCGGCGGCGTCGATGTGGTCACGTAGCCTCCCCCAGTGACTCGTCGGGACCGAGATGGAACGTCTGCTTGAGCCAGGCGTTGAGCACGATGCCGGACTCTGGCGCGGCATCGGCTCTGGCCCATTCGTCGTACTCGACGTCGGTGGTGAAGTCGACGGAGCTCCAGACGCCAATGTCGCTGCCGGACTGCTTCTGTTCGGGGCCGTAAGGCACGACCACCCAGCCGTCATACTCCATCCATCCGCGGACTTCGGCCATGTCCGCGATGCGGCCGACGACGAACTCCCAGCCCTCATTCACGTCATTGTCGATGAGCGCGTCTTCGAGGGCGCAGAGCGTCTGCCACTGAGGGAATCCCTCAAGCTGGTAGTGAACGAAGCGGCCTCCTTTCCTCGACTCGACCATCCACCCGACGATTGTCGCCGCAGTCGAGATGCCGCCGGAATGCTGCTCGATCTGAATCAAGTCGTCAAAGTCGTTCGCGCAAGGACGGTTACTCATCAGACACCTTCTCCACCCTCATCTCGTCCATCACAGGGAACCACCACTCCATAACCTCCAGGTCCTCCTCTACGCCGTGGCGACGCTCCGCCCAGAGGCTCCACAACCGGACCCCCGTGCGCGTGCGGCGCATCTTCACCACGTCGGCGTCGGAGCCGAATACCAGGTCGCCGCCACGGAATACCTGCACGGAGCGCGTCCCGAATAGGCTGCGGCGGATGCGGGCTTCAAGGATTGTCACGCCGAAACCTCCCATAGCAATTTGTCTTCGGTCGGATGCTTGTCGACTCGCGGGCGACTGGGACAACTCCACGAGCGACCTCTCACCTCATGCACGACGCGCCATCCAGACGCGATCATTGCCCCGCCCGATTCACTGGCGAGGGTGTATGTGATGAGGCGGCGATAGCCCATCGCCCGCGACGCGCGCCACGCAGCTGCGTAGAGTTTGGAGCAAGCATTGGGCACGTCGTCTAGAACGCAGCAGCGAGTGACCTCGGCGGTGTAGCCGTCGTCATATCCGCGAGCAACGGGGCGGCCCACGACGACCACGCCGACGACTCGATGGCCGTCGTTCAACCCGATGCTGAACTTGTGCCCAACGGGGGGGATGTGGTGCCGATGGTGCTGTGTCACAAACGCCGATGCCTCAGAGAATGTGATGGGCTGAAGATGGAGACTCACGGACCCCACCACGCATCGTTGCTGGTCAGAACTCCGTACAGCGCCGTCTCCAGCGCCGAGATGGTCTTGTGCCTCAAGTTCAAGTTCATGCTCGCGTTGATGGCCTCGATGACCTCGTGCAGGAGTACCGACGCCTGCGTCTCGGCGTGCATGTCCGCCTCTATGGTGATGTCCTGGTCGTCGTTGCTACAGGAGCCGATGGCGCCGCTGCCCATGGGCTGGACGCTGACGGAGTAGGTGCGACCACAGATAAGAATTCCTGCCGGAATCACGTCACTACCTCCAGCCGCGCCCCGTACCGGCTCGGGAAGATGTCGAGCCGCGCCATCCCGATGTCGATTGGGTCCAGGTCCATATCCTCGGCGTAGTTGTCCTCAAAGGATTTGCCGTAGCCACCAGTCAGGATGACGAAGACGCGCCGGTCGTGGAGTTTCTTGTTCCGGCGGTCGGGGACCATGCGCTTCTCGCTTGTGTGGCGGCACCAGTGGCAGTGGCCGCGCGCCATCACGTCGGTCGTCGGCCAGAACCGCATCTTCATCCGCAGCCGCTTGAGTAGCAGGTCCGGGTCGCCCGCGTGCGTTCCGTGGTGGACATTCAGCATTACCTCGCAGGCGTGCCCGTGTTCGTCCGTGAACAGGAGTTGTACCTGCGCCATCGCGGGAGCCCAGAGCTTGTCCGCCAGGTCCTTCCCGCCCAGCGCCTTGAGCTTGAGTTTCATCGTGTTGGTGTGGTGCATCCGGTCGAACTTGTTAGCGTGGTTCGACCCGAGTTGGACGACGCAGCGATCTATGACTGGCGCCTCGAACTCGGTCAGCCAAGCGACCTGCACGTCGCCGAGTTCGTCAAGGTCTTCCAGCGCGAGCAGGTCGGGGTCTAGCTGGGACGCCTTGAAGCGACGGTCGTCGTGCCCGATGAAGTCCGCGTTGTCGCCCATATTCGCGTACAGGGCGTTGGGCGTCGTGCGGATGATCTCGCGGTCCTTGTGAAGCTCGCCCTTCGCACACGACCGGTTGAACGTGTGCCAGTCGCCCCAGAAGAAGAACGGATGACACTCGCCCTCGGTGAACTGGCGGCGGATGGTGAGGTGCCTCACTCCCGATACTCCCCCGCCGCGATGGCCTGACGCACGGCCTCGGCAGAGTTGCCGGCCGGATCTCGCCATGCCTCGCAGGACTCGAGGTCCGGCCGCTTCGCCTTGCGCGGGGCCGGGGAGATGCCGACGCACACGTCCTGGATGCCGAGGCCGGACTTGCGCTTCTCATAGCGATAGTGCGGCTGCGGGGACTTGGCGAACCTGAGGCGGCAGGACTCGCCGCCGAGGCCGCAGGACTGGCAGCGGGGAGAAAACGTCACGGCTGCCGAGCCAAGTCGAGGAGCCGTTCGCTCCAAGATTCTGGATGGAAGTTCGCGTGTGGCCACCGTGCGGCGTGCGTGAACTCGCCATCGTTGAGCAGCCGCAGGACGAAGCGGGCCTGTGCCGCCGGTCCCGCCGCGAGTTCTCGCAGCCCGCATCCGGGCGCACTATCGCGAGCGACCCGGAGCGCCTCGGCCATCATTCCCTCGGTCAAGGCTCCATACGTGAGCTTGGCGCACTTCGGGCACTTCGGGCACGTCAGAACGTCCTCGAAGCCCCAGTGGCCGCTGTACTCCGTCATCGCAATCTCGGACTCTTGAATCAGGGTGCCGCAGTCGGGGCAGGTGAATGTGATCTTCACAGGTACGCCCGCGCGGTCTCGAGAATCTCGTCGTAGGGAAACCCCGTGCCGGGATCTGTGTGACCGCCGTAGACGTGGAACACTCGCGTACATTGGCGGTGCGTCGTCACGCCCTTGCTGCCGGCCTTCACCTGCTCGTCGGTCAACCTGCGGATCGGGATGCCGAGCTTCTTCGACTTCTGCGCAATGAGCCAGGCGGTCCGGTCCAGCGTGCCGGCGGCGAGCTTCTTCCACTCGGCATCGGTCCAGCTTGCCTTGCCCATCTGCTCGATGTGCAGTCCAGCCGTGTTCGCGTAGGGCGCCCCCCACGGGATGATGCTGTCCTGGAGGTAGCACTGGATACTGTTGTTGTCGACCCCATAGTTGGTCGAGCCGCCGGATGCCTTCGACTCGAAGTAGCGGCCCACGGCCTCGGCGGCCTCGTCGTACAGCGCCACCTCCATGTCGTGAAGGACGATGAGGTGAACGGCCGACAGCGGTCTGCGGCCGGAATTGTGGATGGCGTGGTAGTCGCTGCGGACGGCGTACTTCGGCTCGGGAGCAGGGAACAGCGCCGCGACCAGCTCGGGCGTCTTCTGCTTCGACTGCCGAACCGGCTTGCCGTGCGCGTGCAGGTGGCCGGATACGCGCCAGGCGAGCTGCTGCTTGCCAGTGCCCCAGAACGGGTTGATGAGGCTCACGGGCGGGACGTCGATGGCCCCTTTCAGACACTTCTCGTGGCCCTTGGCGTAGAAGATCATCTTCTTCGTGACGGCGATATTCGTGGGCACCTAGTGCCTCCTGTTCGGTTGACTACAGCCTAGGCGCGCGCCAACGCTTGTACTACAAGAGGTTGTGTGGTACCCGCGCGCGTCTACAGCGTCAGTGGCTGAGCTGAATGATGATCGAGACGACGGCGACGACGGTGGCGACGGCGGCCGCGATGCCGTAGGCGACGGCCTTCACTCCCGAGTCGTGGCCCAGGTCCAGGTCAGAGCGACGGCTGAGGTCGCTGATCCGCTCGTCCTGCTTGTCGTAACGCGCCGTAGCGGCCAGCTCGGCCTTCAACACGGCTTCCTTGGCTGCCGTAAGAGCAATCAGGTTGGCCTTGTCCGTTGCCGCGAGTGCCGCCGTGGTGGCCTTGTCCATCGACGTGAATCGGTCGTCTGTTCGCTTCCAAAGCGTCTCGATGTTGTTGCTGACGTCATCTCTGAGCATGTCGACCGACGTCGTGAGCGCCGCCACTTGGGCGATCATCGCTTCTCTGAATGCTGTATCGGTCATCGCTTGCCCTTCATCGCTTCCTCGCATGGGCGCCGGCCGCGACCTTCGCCAGCCACCGCGCGAACTTCGCCGGCGCTACGTCGAACTGCACGTCGGCCTCCCACGTCAGCGGGTGCAGCGTGACGCCCGTAACCGGCAGGTCGTGGCGCACGCCCCCGGCCCCGGCGATGGTCACGCGGTCGCCGGGCCTGACGAGCAGCGCATCGCCGAACGAGGTCGATTCACCCTCGACGTGCAGGCTGCCACTCACCGACTTGGCGTTGTGGTCGCGCAGGTAGCGTTGGCCGACCTTGATTGCCGCCTTCTCACTCTGCACGCTGTCGGGTGCCGTGATCGTGTCGGCCTTGACGAGCGAGCCGAGCGCACGGGAGTCGAGATGTACGATGGTGTCGCGGGCGCGGCCGTATTTGTTCTGGTAAAGCACCCTGCAGGCGTTGAACGTGTCGTCGATGTTCTCGGCGAAGTTGAAGCTGATTCGTGGATCGTGGACGTCGGCGACGCACCGCGTCCCGGTGTCCGGTTCCTGCAGGTTGATCTCGCCGTCGACCCAGCAGGAATAGCAGTAGCCCATCATGGCGTTCACGTCGTCGAGCGCTTCGGCGCAGGTCTTCGGGATGTCCGAGAAGGCGAGTTGGTCCAGCATCAGCGTCGAGTTCGCGCCGGTGACCGTGAAGTATTCCTCGTTGCCGCCACGCACGATGTCTTCGATGACGTGCCGCACGGTCACGTCCCGCACGCAGTCGGAGGCGTAGAGGGAGTAACTCTTGAGGCACACGCCCCAGGACGGCGGGTCGGCGGTGCTCGTCTGGTCGTCGTATGTGTGGGTCGCGGTGGGGTCGTCCGGAGGCGTGAAGTCCGCGGCGATCTCCTCGAGCTTGAGCACGATGCAATGCACGTTCGGCGTGTCGATAGTGCGGCCCACCGGCACCGTGACCCAGGGATCGCCGGCGGCGCGCTCCACAACCCGACGGAAGATGGTAACGAGGTTCGGTTCGTCAACTTGCCTGCGCCCGTAGATGCTGACCTGGTAGTTCGTGCCGAGGTCGGCCTTCTCGCCGCCAATCTTCAGCACCATGTCGATCGCACGGATGCGCTGGTCCTGCGACTCGGGGTCGATGCCGTCGAACAGCGGGTAGTAGACGCGGGCGGATGCGCGAGGGGCGTTCGTCGGGGCGGTCATCGCCCCGCCCCCAGGGTGATGCCATCGGCGTCGCGGCCCACGGAAAACTGCGGCGCGGCGTTGTCGCGCACGGCGATGCAGATGCCGGCGCTGTGGCGGTGGACGGCGAAGGCGACGCCGGACGATGGAGCAACGGTCAGCGTGCCGGACGCAGTGAATGTGTGGACGGTGTAGAGGCCGTCATAGGTGATCGTTCCGCCGGTCGCGCTGCCGGCAGATGTCAGGTAGCGGATGACGACGATGCCGGGATTGCCGTACCCGCCGGCGCTGCCGTTGCCGCCACGCTGCGCCCCGGAGTTCCAGTTGCCGCCCTGCCCCCCGACGCCATAGGTCACGGACGAGCCCGTGATTGAAGACAAGACCCCGGCACCGCCCGCGCCAGAGCCACTCGGCGATCCGGCGGCGCCACCGCCGCTCGCCCCGCCGCCGCCGCCGGAAGGGAACGGAGAGCTGAGGTAGACGTTGCGCCCGCCGTCGTGCCCTTGCTCGGCGGGAGTCGCTACACCTCCAAGCGAGTTGATGCCCGATGAGTAGCCCGCGCCGCCGCCGGAGCCGCCTGCGCCGCCCGGCTGGTTGTTGCCTCCACCGGGTCCGCCGCCCTTGGCGGTAAGAGTCCCGAAACTGCTGTCTTGTCCCTCGCTGTGATTGATCGGCCCCGGTGCTGCCCATGGACCGCCGACTCCGACCACGACGGGCATGATGCCCGCAAGCGTCACCGTCCCTATAAGGAGTCCACCGGCGGCGCCGCCGCCGCCGGCGTCGCCCGATACGTCGCCGCCCGCCATGCCCGCTCCCGCCAATACAAGGGCCGTTGCCGAGAAGGGGATGCTGGCCCCCGGCGCCGAGATGCGCAGTTCCTTACTCACGATGCCGTCACCTCGAAGACGTTGGCGCTCGTATTCGGCCCCTGGTCGGTGCGCCAGTTGTCGAGGTCGGAGTCGACGTACACGCGGCGGAAGGCGCGATGGTCGCCGAGTTGCTTGATGGGGCCGGTGAACGTCAGCGTGTTCGCCATGTCGCTGCCGAGGTCGAGGCCGCGCGCTTCGAGGCGACCCTTGAAGAGGCGCTGGCCCAGGTACGTCACCACGAGCTGCGACAGCATCGGCGTGGCGGCGAGGCGCACGTCCCGCGCCAGCGTCATCGTCGCGCTGATAGGCCCGCCGCAGTCGGACAGTTCGATGGTGAGGTCTTCGATGAGGGCGCGGTTCACGTTGTGGCCGCCGAGCGTCACCGTAAGCCCCTGCAGCGCCGGGGCGGTAACGTCGGGGGCCGTCCAGCCAAGGTCATCGGTGGCGGGCAGTGCGGGAGCGCCGACGTAGGATAGGCGCGCCCGCTTCGTGGCGACGCGGACGGTGACGTGCGCTTCGAGCGCAGCCGCCGGGACCACGTAAGAGAGTCGCGGCAACGGGTAGGGGTCGGCGACGCTGACGGTGACGTGCGCTTCGAGCGCAGCCGCCGGGACGACGGGCGATTCGTAGTAGAGTCGCGGCAGCGGGTATGGGTCGGCAACGCTGACCGTGACGTGAGCTTCGAGGATGTTACACCACCCCGAAGTGCAACTGCCCCACCGGGAACTCCACGGCCGGCAAGTCGGCGGTGATGTGAATCGGATCGGCCAGCTCCTCGTACCAGAAGCGCGTCCCGGCGCTGGCTGCGCTCCATGCCTCGACGTACCAGGCCCAGTCATCGCCTCCGGTCGGCGTCGGGAACGTGACGACGTTGGCGCCGTTCACCAGGTTGCCAACGTCGTCGCTGTCCCAGTTCGCCGCCGTCCATGCGACGGGGGCGTACCCGGTATACACGACCGGCGTCCCGGCGACGGACTTGGTCGGCGTGTCACTGCAGAGCCGCAGATAGATTGTGGCCGGCCCCTGGAACGGCGTGCCGCCCATCTCCGCAACGGCGATCTGATTGGCGCGGTATTCGGTGCAAGGCATGGATGCTCCTTATGGCAGGCAGTTGAGAGTGATGGTGAAGTCGACGCGGTGCGTGTCCTGCGCGTGCATCTGTGAGTCCATGATGGCGAGCGCGTAGTCCTCGTTCTTGAAGACCCGATACGTCTCGGGGGAACTCTCGAGGCCGCGCCAGACGATGGTGAGCGTGTTGTGATCCTTGCCAACCTCCGTCTTGAGGTTCGCGCGCAGGCGCACGAGGTGCTCCGCAGCCGTCTCGCTTTCCGTGTCGAGGCCGACCATGTAGCCGTCGATGCGCACCGGCATGTAGCCGGAAACGTAGTCGACCGTCTGCACGGGCTCAGGCGAGAGCGCGTTGCAGGACACGCCGATGGTGCGGGGACGGGCGCCGATTTCGACGCCGGTGGCGTGGAACGGGAAGGCTCCGAGAGTAACGAAGCTCATGCGAACCTCACTTGCTGCATGAATATCTCGCCGGCCATGTTCGCCAGCTTCGTAGCGGCGGCGCGGTCGGTGCCGTGGACGTTGGCGACGTTGATGTTGAGAACGGTGCCGCCGCCGCCCATCTTCGATGCGGGCGTGACGTACTCGCCCTCGCCGCCCTCGCCGAGGACAACAGGGGTGCCGCCGGGGCGCGCCGGGACGTAGCCGCCGGCAGCCATGAAGTAGCCACGATATGACTCGGACTGAACCCCGCTCTTCGCGCCTAGCGCGTTTGCCACGGCGTTTCCGGCCGTCCGAGCAGCGCCTCTGACGCCGCCGAGCGCGGCACTCACTCGGCCGATCTCGTTGATCATGTTCGTCGCGTCGAGGTTGCCCATGTGGATGTTCCGGCCGGCGCGCTGGCGCAGGATGGCGATGCGGTTCTCAGCAGCAGCCGCGGCCCGGTTGATCTTCGGCACAAGCTGGTCCTGCGGGCGCCAGTCCTTGAACATGGTGGCCATGATGCGGTCGGCGGCTTTCTGCGTGATGTGGAGCGCGGCCATGATGTGGTCGCGGGTGGTACGCAGTTCGGCGTCCGTGTGGGCACCGTCAATCTTGCCGAGCACGATCTTCTTTGCGGCCAGTTTGTGGAGTTGGTTTATCTGGCGCAGGGTCGAACTGAAAGCGGCGCCGGTCTGAGTGACGGCTTGCGCGCTGAGGGACTTGATAGACGCGTTGATCGCCGCCGCGTTCTGACGGAGCATGTAGTCCATCGTCGGGCCGGTATCTGGGCGCTTGGTGCCTGCGCCAGTAGGTCCGCCCTGCGGGGTGCCGCCGACCGTGACCCCGCCCGGCGAATCCGGCTTTTCTTTGTAGGTCGCCAGAGCAACGGCCAGACCGACGCCCACGGCAGCGGTCATTCCAATAATGGTGACGGGAAGGCCCACCCCACCAGCCGCGAAAATTGGTACTCCCTTGCCGCCCAAGTTTGACGCCGTGAGCGCTGCATTTCCCTTGCTGGCCCCGGCCAGCGCCGCCCCTCCGGTGAATGTGTCACCCGTCGGGACGGAAAGCAGGCTCTGCGCAACGGTCTGTCCGCCGGCGGTCGTTACAAAGCCTGCGCCACCGGTCCCAGCCGCGCCCACTACGCCCGCGAGACCGCTCGCCAGCTTGCCGCCGACAACGAGCCCCTTCAGTGTGTGTAGGGCTCCGACCAGGATCGTGAAACTCTGCGCGGCCTTGGTGACGACAAGGAACCCTGCCAGAGCTCCAGCGATCTCGACAAGGTGAGGCGCAAGCGGCCTGACGACCTCCAGAAGTTTCTTGAGGGCGGGAACGAGTTTCTCCATGGCGGGCATGGCCGCCCGCCCGACTTCGACCATGAAGCCGCGCCACTGCAATTGAAGCTCGGCCATCTTCTTGGCGTCGTCTTTGGCCTTGGCGAGTTCCGATGTGCTCATCACTTGGCCGGTGTCTTTGATCTGCTGATCCACCGCCGAAAGGTCACCCTTCGACGCATTGATCCACTTCGATAGGCCCTGGAACCCACGCCCGAGCAGCTTGGCGGCGATGGCCGTCCGCTCAGCTCCGGCGGGCATCTCGGAGAGTTTCTGACGCACCTCCTCAAGCATGTCGGCCGGGCTCAGAGTCGCTACCTCTTGGAGGCTAATGCCGAGCTGGCCGAAGGCTCCCGCGTTGCCGACGAGCTTCGCCTGTAGCGTGGAGAGTTGGTCGCCGTAGGTCTTGCTGCCCTTGTCGAGGCCGGCGATCTCGGCCTGAGTCTTCGCCGCGGCCGCTTGCGCGGTTTCCATGCCCTTAGAGAGCATCACTGTTGCGGTCGTGCCCTGTTCGATGCTCACGCCGTAACGCTGCCACTCGCCGACAAGCAGGGACGCGTCCTCGGCGCTTATCTTCGTCTGCCGCTGTAGCGCACCGATGGACGATGTGAGGTCCCCGTAGGCCTTGACGCCCCCGACGATGAGGCCGGTAACGGCAGCAAGCCCGACGGCCGCCACTTTTTGCGATTTCTGCAGCGCGTCGCCCCACGTCATGGACTTCTTCTGGCTTTTGTCCATGCCTTTGTCGAACTCGCTCGCGTCGAGGCCGAGCTTGGCGACCAAGTCTGCGACTGTGAGGCTCATCGTTCACCCGCTTTCGGGAAGGATGCGAAGAAGCCGGGCGCGTCGGCCGCGGTGAGCGGCTTGGGGCCCGGAGCCGCGCGCATTGCGTAGGCGTAGACTGACTCGGCGGAGAGCCCGGCGAGCAGCACCTGGAAGCGCCGCCAAGTCATGCCGGTGCCCAGTTCGCGGAGTAGGTCCATGCGGTATTCGCGGGCAAAGTCAGCCTCTACCGCGACCCAGTTTTCGAGGAAGGAGTACGCCCCTTCTTGGGGGCCTCGGCTTCCCCCTCTTCGCTCGCGGAGTCGCCGTTGTAGGCCGCTATGATGGCTGTCATAAGCGTGATGGCCTCGGGGGTGGTCATGCCGCCGTCGACCCATGCCGTGAAGACGTCCTCCGGCACCATCTCGCTCATCATCCGGAGCGACTCGCCGCCGCTCATCTCTTCCTGCGCCTGACCACTGGCCTCAAGCTGTAGAATCTTGAAGACGGGCTTGGCGGGCATGGCCGCGAACAGTTCCCAATCCTGCCCCTGGAAGTTCTTGAGCACGACGGGGGTCTGGTCGAGTTCGGCGAGCGCCTGCTCGGCGTCGATGTACTTTCCGGGCACCTTACGACCTCACGACGGCGCCGAATATCTTCAGCTCGGCGGTCCATGCGGTCTTCTCGCCGCCAGCGAAGGAGTTCACGTTGGATGTGGCGGAGAAGGTCAGGACCTCGGGGGTTGCGGTGGCGGGGCTGGTGATCTGGTACATGAGCATCCCGGCGAGTCCGGTGAGGTCCTGCATGGCCTCTACGGCCGCCTGTCCGGGGTCGCGCGCGCCGTCCGTCATGGACTCCATGCGGGCACCCTTGAGGGAGCAGGTGTAGCCGTGGCCGATGACGACCGGCTTGGCGAGGCCGCCGTCGTCGGCGTCCATGTAGTCGACCTCGCGGCTGGACGTGCTGAAGCTGATGCCGTCTTCGTCGAGGCCGCCGATGTCCGTGTAGACGGGCACCGAGACGGTGCCGGTGTTGACGCCGATCTTGAAGTCTCTGCTCAGAACCTTGTCGGGCGTGCCGGGCATGATGCGCTCCTAGTCTCGATGTGTGGTGAGTGACCGGATATGAAGGGCGAAGTTGAGCGTGTAGCGGTAGCGGTTCTTGAGGTCGGTGCCGATGTTCACGGGGGCCGTCTGGAGCGACTCGCAGACGATGAGGTAGACCTCGTCCGGCCCGCCCGCGTCAAGAGTCACGCCGCGCAGCCCCTGGAGTGCGCCGTAGATGGCCACGGCGCGCGTCTGCGGCGTCACGGGGTCATTCGGCGCGCCGCGCACCATGAGCTGCACGGTAGGCTCGTCGTAGCCCCAGGTGGCCGCGGCCGGCGTCGGGTTGCCGCCCGTGCTGAGAATCATGTCGGCGGCGTCCGGCGCGTCCGGCAGGTGCTCGAGGAAGCAGTCGCCACCGGATGACGTGGAGTAGGTGACAATCTGTACCACGGTGAGGTACTTGGCGAGGGCGCGCGATATCATCCCATCCTGCCTTTGATGCTCACGCCGATAGCGATGCCGAGACGCTTGGCTGTTTCCTTGGCGGCCATCTCCAGCCACTTGGCGTGGCCTCCGCCGTGGTGGCTGGCCGTCGTGTCCTCATGCACAACGACTGCGATGCTGCCACCGCCGGGGCGTCCCGACGGCCCCGTGGTGTAGCCGACCTGGGCGCACAGTCCAGCCTCGTCGACCTCAGCCTTGCCGGAGTCGCGGAGGAGGCCGCCGCCGACAGGGGCCACGGGCACCGTCTCGCTAGCGACGCTCAGCAGTTCGTCGGCCGCTTCTTTGAGCGCCGCGCCGCCGGCCTCGTGCATCTTCGCCTTGACCGCGGCAGTGTAGTCGGCGCGCACGACGATGCTAGACGTGCTCACTTTCCGACCCAGCCGGTGTTGCCGGCGCCCGACTGCTTGACGTATAGGCTGGTGCCCGCGCCGCCGTCGCTGCGCAGGCAGAGGCTACCTGGATTGGCAACAACGGCACCCTCTGGAGTCCCCACGCAGCCGAGCACGTTGGCCCCACCAGTGAGGTACATCGTCTTCGTGATGGCGGCGTTGGCGGCGCTGAGGTCGGCGGCCAGTTCGTAGTGTCCCGAGTACAGCGGCGAGTCGCTCTCGATCACCGACCCCGCTCCGGGGATGAAGGCGTAACGGCAGTTGTGGATGTTCACGCCCGCGAGTTGCATCATGCAGTTCGGGCCCACGTCAATGCCGTCGACCAGTGGGACAACGTTGGAGTCGCCATTGACGATGCCGCGCACCAGCCTGAGATTTACGCACTGCTCCACGCCTTCGTCGTAGACCATCTTGACGACCGGCGTGTTCGGGCAGTCGTTGCCGGGGGAGAACTGCGAGTCGACGAATGCGTTGGACAGCCCCGCGCCGTGATAGAGCACGGCATCGGCGGTGACGAGTCCCCACTCGAAGATGTTCCCGTAGAAGGTGTTGTGTGAAGGGACCACGGGGAGCCCGGCCTCGTTGTCGCCCGTCTGCCGGATATGGATTCCGTGCGCACCGTATCCGCTGACGTTGCATTTGGTGAATACGTTGGCGGCGCAGCCCTTGTCGAGAATGAAGCCGCTGACCGACGAGGTGTCGGCTTGGATGTTGGCGAAAGAGTTGTTCTGCGCCTGCTCAACAAGCACGCCTACGGCAGCAGCGTGCGACTGAATCGACTGATAGGAGCGACTCACGGAGAGGCCGATAGAGAGGCCGACGTCGGCCGCCCCGTCGCCGTCGATGTTGAAGTTCCCCGAGAGGCCGCCGGTGTTCCCGTTGGCTATTCCGAGTTCGCCGAAGCGGATGGTGGCGTCGGCGGTACCGCAGAGGAACGTGGTCCCCTGCAGGCTGGCCGAGAAGTCCATGCCCGCACCCCAGAGGTTGACGCCGGAGGGGACGAGGATGGGGGCGGAGATAAGGAAGCGACCCGGAGGAGCGACAACAGTGCCGCCCTCAGACGCACAAGCGTCTAGGGCGGCCTGAATGTGCGTAGTGTCGTCGTGCCAGCCGCTGCCAGTCGCGCCGAACTCGGACACGTTGAGCATGCCGCAGGTAGCGAGGGGTAGCGCCGGCGGGGGCGGCGTGCCTGCGGGCTCCAAGTCCATCTCATACTGGAACCACATCACTATCTCGGTGTGCGGCAGCTTGTACCAAGGCATCGGTCAGGCCTCCTGAGTTGTCATTGGCACGTCACCTTGACCTGGACGGCCTCGCCGGGGCGCCCCTGTGGGCCTGCTGTGATGACGTAAGTGGGGCTGCCGTCAATCACGACTCGCGCCCCGGTCACGAACGGCTCCGCGTCGTCGGGGTGGACGTATGCGGTGACTTCAGAGACGGTCTCTGCGCCCGCGGCGTCGCGTACCAACTGGCGCATGTAGGCGACCTTGCCGAGCACGGTGACGGGATCGTCATAGATGGAGCCGTCGCCGCCCTCACCTGAGTAGGCTTCGACCGTTATCGAGTCTTTGCGCAGCCTGCGGGGGAGCGTCTTCACGGCCGGATGTAGTACGTGACGCCGTCCACCGTGACGGGCGTGCCGTATGTGGTGCCGATGGTGTTCGGCAGCATGACCTGGAGTTCCAGCGTCCCGACGCTCGACTTGCCGGCCGCCCGGCGCATGATGCGTTCCTCTTTGGGGCTGAAGTACACGCCGGAATCGTTGCCCGCCGACGCGCCGCGCCAGCCGTAATCGCCGATGGTCTCCCCGCTGAGCCCCATGGGGTTCTCATAGGCGCGGCGGACGGCGTTGCAGACCGTCGCCGTGATCGTGCCGGGGATCTCGTTGCCGGCTGCGTATGCGGTCCCCGTGATGTCTGCGGCTTGGGCGCAAGCGTCGTCAAGGAGAGCGCCGACCCGCACCTCATCGGCGGTCGGGATGGTGTTCTCGTAGCGGGTCTGGAACTCGTCGAGGGACACGAAGGTCATAGCATTAGTCTCCTATCGGTACCCGAAGGACCTCGCCGCCCCGGATGTGCTAAGCGCAGGGGACGGCGAGGTCGGGTGTGTCAGTCCTTCTTGGCCGTCTCTACGCCGCCCTTGAGGCCTTTGGCGTCGCCGATGTCGTCGGCCTTGGGCCGCTGCGGCTCCGCGCCGGTGTGGGGATGGTAGTTCGACGGTCCGATGCGGTCGCGGTAATCGCCCCTCTTGGGGCCGTCACCCAACGCATCCTCGGGACCTTGCGGCTCCGACGGGTCACCCTGCAGCATCGGGACGCCCAGGTCGAGGGCATCGTCGCGGTCGACGAGCTTGGTGTTGTCGGTCTTGTCGGTCTTTTCGGTCTTGTCACTCATGGATGACTCCAGTCAGGGAAGGGGCGGGACCGGCCCCCAAGGCGCGCACTGTCGCGGCCTTGGGGGCCAGCGTGGTTAGGTCGCGAGGACGCCCGAGAGGCGGGCAGCGGCCTTGCCACTGAACACGCCGAGGCCGACGAACCACTCGATGCGGGTCCTGAAGCACGGCTTGGTATCGAGTTCTCCGAGGTTGGTCACGCGGAGGGTGCCGTTCTGCAGGCCGCACACGCTGCCGTCTTCCTCGCCTTGGCCGAACTTGACGGCATAGATCGAGGAGGTGGCGCTGGACGAGCCCGCCGTCTCGGTCTGCGGGATGACGAGCGTGCCGTCGGCCTTGTTGCCAATGTCGAGCAGCGGGATGCCGTTGTACATCTGGATGTGGCGGCCGAAGCTGTCGACGGTCTGATCGTAGGTAGTCAGGCGTCGCGCCGCGCTGGCGATCTTCGCCTTGACGGCGGCGTTCATGTACAGCGCGCCGTTGCTGGCGTTGATGCCGAGCACCGCGGCGATGAGGCCGTCGAGCTGGTCGAAGAACAGGTGGCGCGTCTCGTCGGCGGTGCCGAGGATTTGCAGGCCGTTGGTCGCGGCCAGGATGGTCTGGGCACCGATGAGGCGCTTCTTGATGCCGTCGAAGCTGTTCGCGTCGCTGCCGGTGTCTCCGTTGATGAACGTGTCGTCGAACTTGTACGCGGCGGCCTTGGTCTTCATGTTGTTTTGCGTGACGCGCAGGTCGGCGAGGTCGCCGCCGGTCGCGACCAGGAACGTGTCCACGTCGGCGTCGCCGCCGAGGATGACGATGCTCTCGGTCTTGGGGTTCACGGTGCCGGTCGACTCCGCGTAAGCGGCGTTGATGGCGCGGAACTCGACGCCCGGCAAGGCCAACTCTTCGTTGTACTTGTAGGCGTTGCCGGAGATGTCCTTGAAGGGGATGCGGTCGATGACCGGGGACTCCTTGACGAACGTCTCGACGATGCCGTAGACAGGATTGCTGCTGGTGACCTTGTTTGATTCCGCTAGGGTCAGTGCCATGGTGCCTGGACTCCTTGTGTCAGTTGCCCCTAGCGTCTGCCGGGGGCCGGTTTACTTCCTGTCCGGTTTACTTCCTGCGTTCGCGTAGTAGTCGCGAGCGATTTGCTGCGGGTCGCTGGACAGTTCCTCCGCGTTGGTCGACCCGGACTTGAGCTTTTCCTTGGGCCGCGTCGAGGGCTTGTCGCCATCGGATGCGTCCTTGGTCGTGAATGAGGCGAGTAGCTCGTCGGCGTCCGCCTCAAGCTCCTCCTCGGTGGCGCCGATGAGTCGCTTCGCTTGGGCCTCTGTCAGCCCCTTGCGCATGGCGACTCGCAGGCGTGCGAGTTCTTGCTTGGCGTCTGCCGCGGCCTGGTCAGAGAGCGTCGCCTTGTCGGCGGCCTTCTGGGCCTCGGTCTTGTTCGCCTCTTCGATTTCGGCGAGCTTCTCGGCTGCGCCGGCGTTGAGCTTGGCCTGTGCCTCGTGCTTCCGGCTCATGGCCTTCCACTTGTCGGCGTCTGCCTTGTAGTCGGGTGCTCCGTCCTTGCCGGCCGGGGCCTCGCTGTCTTTGCCGTCAGAACCGTCTTGCTTCTCGTCCTGCTGCGGCGTCTGTGCGTCTTCTGGCATGTGAATGTCTCCCATGTCGGGTTGTGGCCACCGTGACGGCGGCCGCTTGCATGGACTAGGTGCGTCCAAGATTGGGCGTGAAGAACTCGTCCGATGCACTCGTCTCGCCCCTACCTAGCGCGGAGCGGAACTCCTTGAGGCTTCCGGTCTCCTGCCACAGTTTCCGGTACTCCTGTGCCTGGCCGGGCCACTCGGAGCCCTCGTACGCCGGCTCGGCATCACACGAGCAGTGGTCGTGTGCCTCGAAGTCGACGGTGTCTTCTTTGTAGACCGGGCCACGACTGGCGAGCATGGCGCAGAATGCGCAAGGCGCCGCGCTCGTGACGCGCGCCCAGCCTTGCGCCCTCGGGTCGCGCTGGACTTCGTTGACGACCGTGTCCCTGCCGGCGTTCAGCACGTTCCTTGACGCGGCCCCGGATACGCGCACGAGCCCGTTGCGCATCGCGGCCTCGTATGTCTGCCCGGCGCCCAGTGCCGCGTAGACTCCGGCGCGCGCCGTCACCGAGATAGAGGCACGGATCGCGGCCTCGTCACGAGCGGCAGCAAGCGCCACCGTCCGGGCAACCTGCCGCCCGGGAGCGTCAGCGGCGCGAAACAGCTCGTAATAACGAGCCGATATCGCTGCCGACTGGACGGAGCGCGATTGCACCAGGAGCACCATCGCGCGCTCGAATGCTTGGTACGAATCCGGCCTACTCGGCTGCCACGCCGGCCAGAGCTTCATCACGTCGCGCACGACGGACGCCCGCAGCGCGAGTTGCTGCTTGCGGTGCGACTGGGTAAGTGCGGTGCCGAGGGGGGTGCGCGCCATTATGGCGTGACTGCTGGCGGGGCCGCCGCCGGTGCCTCCGCGCCCGCCTGCCTGTCGAGCATCGCGGTGAGTTGCGCGAATGAGTCGCCCTGAGCGGCGGCGGACTTCCACCTCTCAACGTCGGCCTGCGTCACGCCGGGCACGCGCTCCCAGAGTTCCTGCACGGGGACGCTGAGCATGGTGGCCAGTTTGCCGAGACCGTCGACCGTAGCTGCGAAGGCGCGGGCCTCGGTATCCTTCCAGCGGACCTGAGCGGCGGGGTCGGTCTCGAGGCCGGCAACGTCGGCGGCCAGAGCCAGCGTCTGTTCCCATGCCTCGCCGAACATGGTTTCGCGTTCGGTCACCTTGCGCCGCTCGGACTGCTCGGCTGCGGCGAGTGCCTCGGCCGAGAGGTTGACCAACTCACCGCGCAGGGCGTGGGCCGGCGTCTGTGAGATTGCGGCGAGGTTGCGCAGGGAGTCACGTCGGGACTCGATGTAGCCGGACAGGTCGGCAGCCGCGAACTCGCCGAGCTTCGTGTCGGGGGCCTCGAATGTGAGGACCTTGTTGGCCGCCACCTGGACCTGCTCGTTCTCCGTCTCGGCCATCCAGCCGGTAATCCATTTTTGAGGAAACGCGCCGTAGTGCTGGACGACAAGCAAACCGAAGGTCGTCAGGTCGATCTGGTCCTGGATGCAAATCAGGTCGTCTATCTCCGATGTGATCTCGTCGTCGAGGTCCGACTTTGACAGGAAGCGGATGACGGGGACGACGCCGAGGCCGTGCGTTTCCGACGAGATGAACTTGACGGAGCCGCCCGCATTGGCGCTCAGGTAGTACACATCCGTGTCATCGAAGAGGCGGTACAGGGTCTGGCCAATCACGGCCGAGCGGCGCTTCTCAAGCGCCCACACGGGCCAGCCGTCATCCTCGCCGTATACGGTGGTCATCTGGCGCGGCGAGATGCCGCGGACCACGGCTACCGGATCGCCCGGCAGAACTGTGGTGTAGGAGACCCCGTAGCTCAGGGCGGCGCGGTGGACGCCGAGCTGGCGGGCGTCGAGCTGGTTGCGCTGCCAGATGTCCCAAGCCGGCGCCTCTTCGGTCGTCTTCGGAGCCCTGTAGCCGTCCACGTACATGCTCTGCGCCATGGAGTCGATGACGAGGCCAAGGACGTTGACCCTGCTCATCTGGGCGATGCGCAGCACCTCAAGCGGAGCCGACGCGGGCAGCCACAGGAAGTTCTGGCGCCCCTTGATGTAGCTGTAGAGACGCTCAAGTCGCGTCGTGTCGGCGTTGCGCCAGCCGAGCATGAGTTGGGTCTGCGCGATTGCCTGCTTCTGTGAGAGCGCCATGTCAGACCACCACTAGATTCGCGATGCGTGTGTACTGCTGACCATCCGAGATGGTGAACACGGCCGCGAGCAGGTATCCTCCGGCGGCCGGCGCCGTGACGCGGAAGTCTGTGCGCGATGCCGTCTCGGTGTGGCTGCCCACGACGCCCGCCACGGTCGCCCCCGCCCCGTTCGTCACGGTGAATGTGACGGAGCTGACAGCCTCGCCGACCTCGAGGTCTGCCGCGATGTCGAGGAAGAGGTCAACGATGTCGGTGGTCGGGATTGGATCGAATGTGCCCACGTAGACGGGCTTTGGGTACACGGCGTTACCGCCCTTCTCGGCTGCGGCCTGCGGATGTCAGACCTCGATTGATTGCACCGTTCGCCGCGATGCCACGGGTTCTGCCTGTTGAGGCAAGGCCGATGGTGGCCGTTCCGTTGAGCCCGCTGTTGCGGATGAACGTTGCTGAAGAAACCGCCGCCGTGAGCATGCTGTCGGCGGTCATCATGGTTCCCGAGTAACTGCGCAGCGAGGCGCTTGCGGAGACGACCGCGCTCAGCGTCGAAGCAGCGGTAAGCGTGCGCGCGGCAGGCGCGGTGTGCGCCAGGCTGGCGCTCGCTGACACGTATCCGGTGAGCGTGCTCGCGCCCGTGAACGTCTTCGCCGGGGCCGCAGTCCACGAGAGGCTGGCCGAACCCGCGGCGAAGGCCGTCAGCGTAGAGGCTGCCGTCAGCGTCTTGGCTGGCGGGGCCGTCCACGAGAGGCTGGCCGAACCTGCCGTGAACGCGGTCAGGGTAGAGGCCGCCGTGAGTGTCTTCGCTGGCGGCGTGTGGCTGATGCTGGCAGCGGAGTTCGTGAAGGCCGTCAGGGTAGAAGCGGCGGTCAGCGTTCTTGCTGGCGGGCCGGTGTGGCTGAGACTGGCGACGGCGTGCGTGAAACCTGTCAGCGTACTGGCGGCAGTGATCGCGGGACCGGACGCCCATGTGATGCTGGCGCTCCCCGCCGTGAAGCCCGTGAGCGTGCTCGCTGCCGTGAGCGTGCGCGCGGCCGGGGGCGTGTGTGAGAGGCTCGCCGCCGCCGAGGTGAAGGCCGTCAGGGTCGAAGCGGCAGTCAAGGTCTTGGCTGGGGCAGCCGTCCACGATAGTGAGGCGCTCGC
>Ga0209744_1000090_pt1 | contig 27737 bp, 21 predicted proteins | sample BarGraNGADG00311_2_FD_184494 | JGI IMG/M metagenome (GOLD analysis project Ga0209744, IMG submission 184494) | Arctic peat soil microbial communities from Barrow, Alaska - Barrow Graham LP Ref core NGADG0004-311 (SPAdes) (version 2) | ecosystem: Environmental > Terrestrial > Soil > Wetlands >... | reverse complement strand
TATGCCGCACGTGTTGGCATTGCTGCTGCTTAGGGTAACAGTCGGAGGATTGATACACCCGCAAGATACTGAAAAGAGAGTTCCTGTTGTTGTGCATCCTCCAGCATTTCTAACCGAAAAATAATGGCTTCCATTATTAACTGAGTTAAATATGGAGCTAGTTTGATAAGCACCCCCATCAAGACTGTACTCAAGACCTGCACCAGCTGGACTGGTCACTGTAACTACTGCGTGGCCAAAGCCCAGAGAACAATCCACACTCTGAACAGGACTTGCCGGAGATACAGGTTGTGTATTAATAATCACATTTGTAGATGATGGAGATATACAACCTTCAGAATTGGTAACAGTAAAAGTATATGTCCCCGACGGAAGACTCGAAATGGTTATAGATGTACCACTTCCTGCAGTTGTCACATTTCCCGGGCTTCTGGTTAAGATCCAAGCTCCGCTCGATGGTAAGCCACTCAACACAACACTTCCGGTAGCTACTGAACATGTTGTCTGGGTAATAGGTCCGACAACCGGGGCCGATGGCGTTGGTGAAATTGTTACAGAAGCGGTTGCTGTTGCTACTCCGCAACCTCCTGATGCCGCAATCGTGTAAACAACTGTATAGGTCCCTGCAGTACTTGTACCCAGGGTGATTGCTCCTGTGGATATGTCAATGGTTAAGCCTGCAGGTGCGGAATATGTACCGCCAGGGGTTCCAACCAATATTACATTCTTCACTCCTTCCGAGCCGCACCATGGTGATCCTGTATAAGAGATGTTGGCTGCAGGCTGAGCTGTGACGGTAATTGTTGTTGTAGAAGTGTTAACCGTTCCACATGTACCACTGGTTATTGCACAATAAAAGGTGGATGTTGCTGTCAGGTTACCGGGGGTATAAGTTTGAGTTGTAACTCCTGTTGAAATTAAGTCTTTATACCATAAATAGGTGTAGGAGCCAGTGCCTCCCCCTCCATTTGCAGTAAAAGTTCCCGGTGAGGTATTATAACATATTGGTGAAGAACCTCCACCAATACCGGCTGTTAAATTAGCATTTACTGTTATTGTTGTTGTGGAAGTGTTAACAGGTCCACATGTGCCACTGGTTATTGCACAATAAATTGCGGATGTTGCTGTCAAATTACCGGGAGAATAAGTTTGAGTTGTAACCCCTGTTGATATTAAGTCTTTATACCATAAATACGTATAGGAACCGGTGCCTCCCCCTCCGGTGGCAGTAAAAATTCCCGGTGAGGTATTATAACATATTGGTGAAGAACCGCCACCAATACCGGCAGTTAAATTAACATTTACTGTTATTATTGTTGTGGAAGTGTTAACAGTTCCACATGTACCACTGGTTATTGCACAGTAATAGCCTGTAGTGGTGGTTATATTTCCCGGATTATAGGTTGAGTTTGTTGCTCCACTAATAATCGCTGCAGTCGTATACCATTGGTAGGTATATGAACCAGTACCTCCCCCTCCGGTGGCAGTAAAAATTCCCGGTGAGGTATTATAACATATTGGTGAAGAACCACCACTAATACTGGCTGTTAAATTAGCATTTACTATTATTGTTATTGGCAATGAGTTTATCGGTGCACATGTCCCATTGGATATTGCACAGTAAAATGTTGATGTTGTAGTCAGGTTACCTGGATTGTAAGTTTGAGTAATTACGCCGGTGGATGATCCATCTTGATACCATAAATAATTATATGGACCGGGGTCTCCCCCTCCTGTTGCTGTAAATGTACCAGGTGAGCTATTATAACATATTGGTGAAGATCCACCGCTAATATTGGCAGTGCACTGAGCTTCCACCTTGCCTGCAAATAATAACAGAACAAATATAAATATAAAAGTTTGCCTTTTCATGTACATTATTTTTCTGGCGTTTTTTCCTGGCTCTTCATCCTATAACATAGTAGATCTGACCTCAGTTCCGTTTACATTGTCAATCAAATACTTCCCTTCTTCATGATTTCGATCTGTATCCACAAAATAAGTCGCGCAATGTAGTTCAAGATATAATCTAAACAGGTTAGGAATATAAAGATACAGCTTTTACATATGAAAATGGTCTTCAGACATTTTAAATCCAAGTAAGAATAGATGAAAAACCGTACATCCACACATGCTTTCGCCGCGTCAGTCACATAATTATTAACTGACCATTTTTAATATACTCCCTCTTCAGTTAATAGTTAAAAATTCCGCACCAATAATTTAGTTACCCTTTTTAAATAATACTAAGAACTAGAAAAAAATAGCTTCTAAGACTATCTTCAAATAACAGTCTCAAAAAACTAAGATAAATATAATAAAAAGAAATCAGATTTTTATTTGACCAACTTCATAAAATCGTCCATCAGGGGCTGAAATTATTAAATTAACCATATTGGTAAATATCAAAAAACCCACTCCGGAAATAGTATTGCCATATGATGAATTAATTTTCTAATACAGGCTCAAAAATACTCTTCAAATAACATTTTCTTAGGGATGTTCTGGCCGTATATCGGAAACTAATTTTTAAACTGAATCCAGTCAATTTCAACAGGTTTATTATCTTTCAGTAATACAACCAGATTATGAATTCCTTTACTCCATGGTCGGTCCAGTCAGTAAGGTTTGAAGAGGAGAATACGTGATAATTTTTCATCAATGATTTGAAATATACCCGGTCCTGAACCAGTCAAAATCAACATATCCACCAGGTGTTTTAGTAGCATAGTTGAACAATCCATAACGGTAACCCATAAAGTGTGGCATAGAGTATTCCATTTTAAGCTGTGATCCGATTGGTGTCCACGATTTGCCATCGAGGCTGTAAAAGAAATTTGCTTTGTCTGCACGGTCCCTGAAATCGCATTCAGCTTTCAGGAAAGCAGTTTTTTGTGTCATTGGAACACTCTGAACTTCGACAGGCTTACCGGATTGGGCGCTGACCATCACAATTGATTTGGTCCCATTAATATATCTGATGCCGACCAGGCCGAATTTTTTCTGTAAAAGGGCAAGTCCTGCAAAGTCGCCCTCCTTCATATTTGATACATCTATGGATGTTGAACCGGAGCATTCAGGTCCGAATGTACGTTGTGTTAAAGTATTTCTTGCAGACAGGAAAGTGGTGTCAATGCGTCCGGTTGTAAGCCGAAGATAACCCTTTCGAAGAGTAACAGACCAAAGATTGTTATCGGGGTTGTGGTTCCATTGCCAAACCAATGGAAGCGAAGGTTCTCCTTTACGACGGGAGAAATCGTCGGATGCCACAATGCCCGGGATTAAGCCTTTACTGGCCGGGAGGTTCAGTGTTTCAGGTACTTTGCCGTCGACTCCCAGTACAGGCCACCCATCTTCCCATTTTACCGGAACAAGATACGGGATACGGCCAACCGAGCCAAAATCCCTGAATAAATAGGCATACCAGTTGCCATCGGGTGTATCGACGATCCCGCCCTGTGCAACCCCCAAATCCTGAAAAACAACCCTGCCTTCATACGGGCCTGTTATCCTGTCGGCTCTGTGGACCACAACGGTACGCATTCCGCCTCTTGGCCATGTAATGTTAAAAAGATAATATTTCCCATTTACTTTAAACAGTTGGGACCCTTCAGCCCCGAGACCAATACCAGGTCCTGCCGGTGCGCTTGCATTTTCGATGAGGACCCTGTTTGTTTCTGGCTTTGTCCCTGAGAGATCCTCATTAAGTTCGACAAGGCTCAGTTTTCCATTTCCATATATCAAATATATGTGCCCGTCATCGTCGAAAAACAATGAATGGTCATGATAACCGGGTTTGAAAGAAGATACTTTCCAGGGACCTTTTTCGATATCCTTTGTTGAATAGATATACGTCTTCCCGGTTGTCTGTGCAAATGTGGTAACATAAAAAGTATTGTTATGATAACGAATACAGCTGGCCCACGATCCTCTGCCATACGTGTTTTTACCGTTCTTTAAGGTCAGTGCATCGACAGTGTCGAGGACATCATATGCATAATTTACAATTTCCCAGTTAACAAGATCTTTTGATTTCATTATAGGTACCCCAGGGCTCATATGCATAGTGGTGCTGCTCATGTAATAGGTATCACCAAGTCGGAGCATAGACATGTCGGGAACATCGGCAAAAATAATAGGGTTCTTTGCTTGCTGTACCTGGGCTAAAACCGTAGTATGGAATAATATAGTGATAAAAAGTGCAAAACCAAAACAGATGTTTTTCATTGAATTATGTCTTTAAAATTATGTAAGTATATCTGATTGATGCATTCATTTGCACTTTGGCATTTTATATTTCATAATTACTTTATGAATCGCAGGGATTTGATGAATATTGTGCCTCCTTGAAGCTCTAATATACCTTTTTTTTATCAAAAAGGAACCAAAACCAAGCACAAACCTGGCACAAAACAAAAAACACCTGCACGGTTAAATATGTAAGTGTTTGATTTACTGTGTAGCGAGAGGGGGGGATGATCCCCCGACCTCATGATTATGAATCATGCGCTCTAACCAACTGAGCTATCTCGCCAACGAAAGATTTTTTAACTGTCCTTTTTGCGGGTGCAAATATAATCAGTTTGTCACAAATTAGCAATAAGGTTTTTTAGTTTCATTTTTTTCTCTATATTGCAAAAATAGTAGAGTAGTTAGAATATATCCTTATCATGAGATCAAAGTTCGAATTGGAATACAATCTTAACTGTTCACCAAAAGTGCTCTTCTCACGACTTAGCACACCCGAGGGTTTAGGTGAGTGGTTCGCTGACCAGGTTAACGTTGATGGTGATCTCTTTATATTTTACTGGAACAGTTCCGAATCAAAAGCCCGGCTTTCTGCCCTGAAAGAGAATAAAATGGTCAGATTTGAATGGATAGGAATGGAAAATGAAGAATCAAATTTCTTCGAATTCCGTATTAATCTGGAAGAACTAACTAACGAGCTGGCTCTCATTATTACTGATTTTGCTGAAGCCGAGGAAAAGGAAGACTCAATCTATTTGTGGGATTCACAGATAAATGATCTGAAGAGAGCATTAGGGATATAGGTGTTACTTTTTTCTCTTAATAGAAAAAAGTAACCAAATCCGCCGGCTGGCGGAAAGGCTGAAGATAATTTTGGGGCCATTTGAAATCCAACCAATAATCATAGTCATACTAAGCATTCTAAATTACAGCGCCAAGGCAAACCGGAAATGGTGCGAACTGCAGACAAAACGGTAGCGCCATTTAGGCCAGTGCAGCAGGCGCCCGTTTTGGCTGAAGTTGGCATTTCCGGCGCCTTTTCTTTCGTCCTTTCTTTTTGCGTAAAAAGAAAGGACAAAATAAAAAAAATCAAGTAGTTTTGCACTTCAAATGCAAACAGTCAGTGAAAAAAGTTGACAGATTTTTATTAAAATCATTTATAGGCCCCCTGATATTCACATTTTTTATTGTGCTTATCATTCTTATTTTGCAGTTCTTATGGATGTATGTCGATGAGCTTGCCGGTAAAGGTCTTGATTTTAAAATACTTAGCGAGCTTCTTTATCATTTTGCGCTTACCTTTGTACCAACCGCTCTTCCTCTCGGAATTCTGCTTGCCTCTCTCATGACATTTGGAAATATGGGAGAATTCAATGAACTTTCTGCCCTTAAATCTTCAGGAATACCTCTTCAGAGGATCATGCGTCCATTGGTTGTCCTTATCGGTTTCATAGCTATCATATCTTTCTTTTTTTCAAATAATGTCTTGCCATATTCTACTAATAAGGCCAGAACACTCCTCTGGGATATCCGTCGTAAGAAACCCGATATTAATATACAGGCCGGTACTTTCTACAACGGAGTACCTGATTTCAGTATAAAAATAACTGCAAAAGATCCTGAGACTAACAGACTCGATAATCTGTTAATCTACGATCATCGTGAAAAGAGAGGCAATTATGCTGTGATTACAGCTGACTCAGGTTATATGCGGTTAACACGTGACGAAACGGGTTTGATTATGACCCTTTATAATGGCAATGGTTTTACTGAAACTGAAGAAAAAAATGTCAGTATTTCCGCAAGAAAATATCCTTCCAGAAAAGACAATTTTAAGGAGCAATCTATAGTGATCTCCCTGACAGGATTTGATTTACAACGAAGTGAGGATGGACTTTTTAAATCCGGTCCTGCCATGTTAAACATATCGCAGTTAACTTTTACTATTGACTCTCTCAACAAAAAACATATAGAAAAACTTAATACTCAATTCAAAGATTTCAAAAATCTTAAGCTTTATGTTGTTAGAAACGTCAGATCAAATTATCCTAACCAGACAGGAATGCCAGACTCTTTTAAAAAAATCATAAAATTTAATACAAAATCACTATACGATTCACTTACAGTAATGGATAAAAAAATGGTTCTTGCACGGTCAATTGAGTACCTTAAAGATGGCAACACTATTCTGGTTGAGAAAAATGAAACACAACGTTATGAAATTAAGACTATCAAAAAGTTCGAGGTGGAATGGAATAAGAAACTTACAATGTCTTTCGCCTGCCTTGTTTTTTTCTTTATAGGAGCTCCACTGGGTGCCATAATCAGAAAAGGAGGGCTCGGTACGCCGGCAGTTATTTCTATCTTCTTCTTTGTTGTTTACTACGTAATTTCAATCTCAGGACAGAAACTTGCGGAAGAAGATGTTGTCGGTACATTTGCAGGAATGTGGGCAGCTTCTTACATTTTATTACCGATCGGCATTTTCCTTACTTATAAAGCTACTACCGATTCTGTTATTTTGAACATTGATACTTATCTGATGTTCTTCAAAAAGGTTAAGGATTTTTTATACAGACTTTTTATTAACAAATCGAATAGAATTTCTGAGACGGACTAAACAATTATTAAAATGAATGATATTACACTAAATACTATCGAAGAGGCTATCGAAGATATTAAACTTGGGAAACTATTGATTGTTGTTGATGATGAGGATCGTGAGAATGAAGGTGATTTCATCTGTTCAGCAGAACTGATAACTCCTGAAATAGTTAATTTTATGGCCAAACATGGTCGGGGACTTATCTGTGCAGCACTGCCTGAGGAGAGATGTGAAGAGCTTGATTTGAATCTTATGGTTGGAAATAATACATCAATTCATGAGACACAGTTCACTGTAACTGTCGATTTACTGAATGAGGAAACATCAACCGGAGTATCGGCTAAAGACCGTGCTCTCACAATTAAAGCTCTTGTGGATCCGGCAACAAAGCCAACCGACCTTGGAAGACCCGGACATATTTTCCCTCTGAAAGCAAAACCAAAGGGGGTTTTGAGAAGAGCCGGTCATACAGAAGCTGTTGTAGATCTTACGCGTTATGCCAATCTTCGTCCAGGTGGCGCGCTGGTGGAGATAATGAATGATGATGGGTCAATGGCAAGATTGGATGATCTGGTCAAAATAAGAGAAATATTTGATATCAAGATAATCGCAATTAAGGACCTGATCAAATATACTCTTGAAAGAGATTCAATTATAGAGAAAGGTGAAAGGGTTAAACTTCCGACTGAAAGGGGAGATTTTGAGTTTATACCTTTCCGCCAGACCAGTAACGGAATTGAACATGCTGCCCTGGTCAAAGGAACATGGACAAAAGATGAACCTGTTCTGGTAAGACTTCATTCATCGTGTTTTACAGGTGATATTTTTGGTTCGATGCGATGCGATTGCGGACCTCAGTTGCAGAAAGCAATGTCAATGGTTGAAGCTGAGGGCAAGGGTGTAGTAATCTATCTCAGCCAGGAGGGAAGAGGAATAGGACTATTGAACAAAATAAAAGCATACAGACTCCAGGATGAAGGAATGGATACGGTGCAGGCAAATATTAAACTTGGATTTGGAGAAGATGAGAGAGATTATGGAGTAGGTGCAAGCATTATGCGTGAACTTGGATTGGGGAAAGTTCGTCTGATTTCAAATAATCCTGTAAAAAGAGCAGGATTAGAAGGTTACGGGATAAAAATTGTCGAAACAATACCTCTGGTTATCAAATCAAATCCACATAATCAGTTTTACCTGGAAACCAAAGCAAATAAAATGGGACATAATCTATCATTTTATAAACACATACGAAAGGATTGAGATTAAGTATTGGATCTTTATGATAATAAACCATTTATGAAGAATCTCAGGATAGTATTCATGGGAACACCTGAGTTTGCGGTTGCTACGCTTGGTTCACTGCTAATGAATGGTTGTAACGTAGTTGGTGTGGTTACTGCACCTGACAAACCTTCCGGCAGAGGCAGAAAAATGACAAAATCTGCTATAAAAGAATTTGCCGAATTCAGTTATCTTCCTATTCTACAACCTTTGAATCTCAAGGATCCGGAGTTCCTTGACAACCTTAAAAAGTTAAATGCTGATCTTTTTATTGTAGTTGCGTTCCGGATGCTTCCCGAAGTAGTTTGGAAAATGCCTTCAATAGGTACAATTAATCTTCATGCATCACTACTTCCTGACTACCGTGGTGCCGCTCCTATAAATCATGCTATAATAAACGGGGAAACAATTACAGGAGTAACTACATTCTTTATCGATGAAAAAATAGATACGGGGAATATTCTCCTTAGAGAGGAGGTACAGATTTTCCCCTTTGAAAATGCCGGCGATCTTCACGACAGATTAATGAAACTTGGAGCAAGGCTTGTAATAAGAACGCTGGCTGATATCGCTGAAAATAAGATAAGAACAGTACCTCAGACACAACTCATTAACCAGGGAGGATCACCAAAACTTGCACCGAAGATCCACCCCAACGACTGTATAATTAACTGGAACAATGATCCGGCTAAAATTCATAATTTCATCAGAGGGCTGGCACCTTATCCCTGCGCAAGATCTTGCTTTAAAAATAATTCCTCAACCCATACTTTTAAGATTTTCGAAAGCCAACCTGAATTAGAGAATCATTCTTTCAAACCAGGAACAATTTTTTCAGATGGAAAACATTATCTCAGGATCGGGTGTAAGTATGGATATATAAGAATTGTCAGTCTGCAACTTGAAGGAAAGAAAAGAATGAATACAGTCGAATTCCTCCGGGGATTCAAAATTGTAAACTTTACCATTCCTGTCAGTTAACGGGTTTTATGCTTCTTAACCAGATCTTTTTACCCGCAGCCGGTTCAGTACCATCAACCATCCTGTTTATCTCTAAAAGTTTTTTCAGTTTTATACCGAATTTCTGAGAAATAAGATACATTGTATCTCCTTCCACACTATTATAATATTCTATCCCAAGTTCAGCCTTATCCCTTTTGGGTTGAAGATATAGTATCTGTCCAGGGAAAAGTGCAAAATCATTATTCAGTTCGTTATATCTTGGGAGTTCCCATTTAAGCAGTTGAAACTCATTTTCAAGCTTTTCCCTGGTATCGCCATCTTTAACAATAATATACTGTATCCTGTTGTTCTCCATAACTCTTGGAACACGTGCTGAAACTGCAGCATTTCCACCCTGGAACCTCGCCTCTTTACGCAGACTGTCTTTTGACTGAGTGGTAACAGATTCAATTTTAGCCAGTGTAGTCTGTGGAGGCAGGCTAACTGAACTATTCCCACGATCATAATACCATAAGTTATTTTCTTCAATTGACCTGATCAGCATATTCGCATAATCGGGGTTTGTAGCATAACCGGCTTTCTTCAATCCACGGGCCCAGGCTTTGTAATCAGTGGAATTATTATTGAAAAGGAAACTATACCGTGAAGCTGATTTTAGAAAATCAGAATGATCATAATACGATTCCTCCGCCTTGCGATATTTCCTGAAACACTCATTTCTTCTGTTATCATTATGCCTGATAGTTGGTCCGGTCCAGTCGTCATGACATTTAATGCCAAAGTGATTATTTCCCTCCCGGGCAAGGGTGCTGTGTCCGCAATCAGATTCAATTATGCCCTGGGCCAGAGTAATGCTTGCTGGTATGCCTGTTCTGTTCATTTCACTGACAGCAAGGTCTTTATATAAACTTACATAATCATGAACCGATTGATCCGTAGTGGATGTTGAGATCAGCGGCTTATATGTTTTGCATGAAAACAAACCTGTCAATAAAACCAGTTGAATAAGGAAAAATAACCTGTTGCGCATCTAAATCGTATTTATGACAAAAATAGAGAAAAATAAGTGCCTAAAGTATCCAGGAGTGACTAAAGTGGCTGGAGTGTCTTAAGTACCTGGAGTTAAAAGTTTTTGAACTTTAAGTACTCCAAACTCTAGTTCACTCCAAACTTTTTTGCTACTTTTGTAACCCTTACTGAATAAGTGTGTTATGATAAGAACGAATAATATTTCATTTTCATATACGGAGTATGATAAAACTGAGGAACTTGACTCCGATGACATGGCGCTTGTTATAGCTGCCAGGGAGTCAGCCTTAAATGCTTATGCACCTTATTCAAAATTCAGAGTAGGAGCTGCAGTAAGAATGGAGAGCGGTATTATTGTTAGGGGAGCAAATGTTGAAAATGCTGCTTTCCCGTCAGGAATATGTGCAGAGAGGAGTGCTCTTTCCAACTCTATATCAAATTACCCTGAAGATAAACCAATTGCCATAGCGATAGCCTCAATGACTGAAGATGGTCTCACTGAAAATTCACCTTCTCCATGCGGAAACTGCAGGCAGGTAATTGCGGAGGAGGAGTTAAGAATTGGAAATCAAATAAGAATAATACTCTCAGGGAAAAATAAAACCCTGATAATTGATAGTATTAGCAGCCTTCTTCCTTTACAGTTCAATAGAAAGAATTTGAATATCAATCTTCCCTGACAATCAACTGGAAACCGGCTCCGTGTATATTTTTAATATTCAGATCGGGATCTTCAGATAAAAACTTTCTTAATTTTGTAATATAAACATCCATACTTCTGGCTGTAAAATAATCATCAGAACCCCATATCTTCTTCAGTGCCATCTCCCTGCTGATCAATGCATTTGGATTAATTGCAAGTAATTCAAGCAGTTGTGCTTCTTTAGGGGAAAGTTTCTTTTCATCATTACCTATAGTTAATGTCCTGAGCTTGGAGTTAAAAACAAACTTCCCGATCTCATAGAAGTCTTTTGTTCCGGCTTGAAAATCACGCCTTAAAATGATTGCCCGTATCTTAGCGAGAAGTATATCGGTATCAAATGGCTTGGTCACATAGTCATCCCCTCCTACACCATATCCCTTGAGAACATCTTCTTTCAGCTTTTTTGCCGTAAGAAAAATGATAGGGATATCATTGTTAATCTGTCTGATCTCATTCGCAATTGTAAATCCATCAACATGCGGTAACATTATGTCAAGGATACAGATATTGAATATGCCTTTCCTGAAATGATCGATAGCATATTTTCCATCATCGACCCACTCAACGGAATAGTCATTTATTTCAAGATATGATTTAAGAACTGATCCAAAACTTAAATCATCTTCAACAAGAAAAATCTTAACAGGTTTGTTGCTCATTTCTAGTTCTCCCAGTTAAATGGTAAATAAATTTCGAACCGGCTTCCTTTTCCTGGTTCACTAAATACACTTATAGTGCCTTTGTGGGCTTCAATTATCGACCGTGCATAATTCAGGCCAAGTCCGAATCCTTTGACATCATGCACATTGCCTGAACTCTGCCGGTAAAACCTTTCAAATATTTTACTCTGAACAGTTTTGGTCATACCAATACCCTTATCTTCGACAGACAAAATAATGCCTTTTTCATAATTTTTAGTTGAAATAGTTATTTCAGGAAACTCAGGTGAGTATTTTATGGCATTGTCAAGAAGGTTGCTTACAAGATTTGTGAGATGTTCACTGTCGCCGTAAATAAATGGTTCTTCAGCATTCAGATTAATATGGATTCTGCCGTTTCGTTGATGAACCTGTATTTCAATTGTTTCGATAGCATGTTCAATGATTGTATGTAATGAGACATTTTCGAACCTGAATTCTATCTCCTTTTTATCGAGCGATGCAATCTGCAGAATAGTCTCAACCTTTTTATTCATCCTGCTGTTTTCTTTTTTGATCATACCAATGAAATGCCTGATACTGGCTTCATCTTTAATTACTTTTGCATTGGTAATTGTATCTGCAGCAAGCGAAATAGTTGCAATAGGAGTTTTGAACTCATGTGTCATATTATTTATGAAATCCGACTTCATCTCCGAGATTTTTTTCTGCCTGATAATAAAATAAAGACTTAATGCAAAAGTTGCAAGTATAAAAAGAGAGAAAATCATCGAACCTCCCAACATCCACACTATCGATCCTAAAACATAATTGGTCCGTTGAGGAAAGATTACTGAAAGAACAATGTCCTTTCTTAAAACATTGTCGGGGAATAACCTGACCCAGTAATTGCTTTTCAGAAAATCATTCTTAGCCGAGGTTTTAAAAGTTCCATCCTGAACTTTGCCGTCATTGATTATTGCATATTCAAAGGGAGTATCAAATGGAAACGATTGCTTCAGATAAAAATCAACCTCTTTATTATCAAACTCAAGTATCTTTTCCCACTGGTAAATATCTCTTATCTCCTGCTCACTCATATACTGAAGATCGCCTGATCTTTTTTTGTACCAGTCGAGGAACTCATTCTGAAGGATATATGTTGCCTTTCTATTGCTATTCATTCCCTCTCCTCTTCTCCAGGTGGCTGATTTGCTCAGCCCTTTGGATAAACCGACATTTGAAGTTACGGAATCTGAAATTATGGTATCATTAGTAATCAGGTAAGACTTGTTAACAGTAGTCACCTTCCCGTTATCAGGACTTTGGGAAACAGATTGGTTGGTAATCCTTAAACTAAAATTATTTCCTGGAACTGAAGTATAGCTCCCTATATTCAGATAACCGGCAAAATCCACTGAGGAGTCACCTATTGAAAAAGGATCTCCCAGCATGAAATTATTAAAGAAATTCATTTTCCTTGAAGTTTCCATAGAACTTGAGGCATTGTTAAGACTAACAATTACTGCATTGTTGAAACTTTCGTTTCTGATGCCCACAACATTCTTAATCCACACGATTTGTACCCAGATGATGCCGACAATGGACAGCAACATCATTGTGATAAGGCCGGTGAATTTCATCCTGTTCATACTACAAAAATAAATCATAAAGTCGTTAATAAAGAAGTATTTAACTTTTCATTAACTCTTATTAAAAGAAAATTAACTGAAAAATGCTGGTATTAATTTAATTTAGAGGCATTAATTGAACTCAATAAGCCTCAGTTTCCGGCTCATTTTTTTATGCAATAGAATCCATAAAAACTGACCAGATATCACCCTCAGGAAAATGTCCGATTATTGTAACGGCTTCTTTTTTTACAGGATGAATAAACTCCAGCTTCCGTGCAAAAAGGCTGATTCCGCCATCTTCATTTGAACGGGGAAAACCGTATTTAAGATCGCCTTTAACCGGACATCCGATTTTCGCCAGCTGAGCTCTTATCTGGTGATGTCTGCCAGAGTGAAGTTCCACTTCAAGGAGATAATACTTTTCAGATCTTCCTTTCAGCCTGTAGGTAAGACTTGCTTCTTTTGACCCTTTCACCTCATTATCATATACATAACTTTTGTTTTGGGTTTCATTTTTCTTGAGGAAATGAGTTATAGTAGCTTCATCTTCGGGCGGTCTCTCTTTAACAATTGCCAGGTAGATTTTTTTTACCTGCTTCATCTTGAACATCTCATTGAGTCGTGAAAGTGCTTTTGAGGTACGGGCATACAATAGGACCCCGCTCACTGGTCGATCCAGCCTGTGAACAACACCGAGGAAAACTTCCCCCGGTTTTTTGTACTTCTCCGCGATATATTTCTTTATTTCGGTATCCAATGAGACATCACCTGTTTTGTCGCCTTGAGCTAAATCAGAGGATCTCTTATAAACTGCGATCAGATGATTGTCTTCGTATAGTATTTCCACCATTTCAGATCAGGTTAATATTGCTCTTTTTCGTTAGGGAAGTCCTGTGATCTTACATCGGTAATATAAGCCTGCACAGCACCTTTAATCTCTGCATAAAGGTTATGATACCTTCTCAGGAACCTGGGAGAAAACTCCTGGGTTATTCCAAGCATATCATGAAGTACAAGTACCTGACCGTCAGTCTTTCCTCCGGCACCAATACCTATTAAGGGGATTTTTAAGCTATTGGTGACTTCTTCTGCAAGCCTGGCAGGTATTTTTTCAAGTACAATTGCAAAACAACCGGTCTGTTCAAGTAATCTGGCATCTTCCATAAGTCGTTGTGCTTCCTCTTCTTCTTTAGCCCTCACGACATAGGTACCGAATTTATGAATCGCCTGAGGAGTAAGACCAAGATGTCCCATCACAGGAATCCCGGCCGAGAGGATTCTTTCAACTGATTCAATAACCTGAAGCCCTCCTTCAAGTTTAACAGCATGAGCTCCGGTCTCTTTCATAATCCTGATTGATGAAACCAGGGCCTCCTTTGAATTTCCCTGATACGTACCGAACGGAAGATCCACAACAACCAGAGCTCGTTTAACAGCTCTTACAACAGATGCAGCATGATAAATCATATTATCAAGGGTAATAGGAAGTGTAGTATCATACCCTGCCATTACATTCGAAGCTGAATCACCAACCAGGATGACATCTATTTCTGCTTCATCAAGTATCTTTGCAATGGAATAGTCATAAGCCGTCAGCATGGCAATTTTTTCACCTTTCAGCTTCATCTCATTCAAAACATGAGTAGTGACTCTTTTAACAGATTTATGTATCGGCATAGTAATAAATGTGTTAATTAAGGCGCAAAGTTACAGATTTGGATTGGATGAAACATTTCATTCTGCCATCTTTTTAATTTGGCAGCCTGAATCATCTACCTGTCGTTTTGTCACACCTGTGTAACAAACGGCTTTAATTTTCTGAATCATCCGTTAAAACTACCTAATTCTCTTAAGGCGACTTGCTAAAATATATTTGTTAATTAATTAATATAATGACAGTTATCTCAATACTTAAGGGGGCAGCGTGGAGAAAAACAAGGGGATTAAAAGGTTGAAATGCCAGCAAGGGAGGTTGATAATATGTACTGTTTATCTTAACAAGGGTGACTTTCTATTGCCATTTTTACATAAAAAGCATTAAAAACTTTAATGGCATAATCATTGCTTATTCGTCATAGTGAAAATGTTATTAAAGGTATGATGGAACTATCCCCGGCACAATGGGTATCAGTTCATAAAATATAACTGAAATTTTTAAATTATAATAATATGGGAAAAATAATTGGAATTGATCTGGGAACAACAAATTCTTGTGTTGCAGTAATGGAAGGTAATGAACCTGTTGTAATCCCCAACAGTGAGGGGAAAAGAACAACTCCTTCAATAGTTGCTTTCGTTGAAAATGGAGAACGGAAAATAGGAGATCCTGCTAAACGACAGGCTATCACCAACTCAAAGAAAACAGTTTTCTCAATCAAAAGGTTTATGGGGGAACCTTACGATAAAGTTACAAAAGAGATTAAAAGAGTATCCTATACTGTTGTTAAAGGTGATAATAATACTCCCAGGGTGAAAATTGATGACCGCATGTATTCACCACAGGAGATTTCTGCCATGATTCTTCAAAAGATGAAAAAGACTGCTGAAGATTATCTCGGACAGGAAGTTACCGATGCAGTAATAACAGTACCAGCATATTTTAGCGATTCGCAGCGCCAGGCAACAAAAGAGGCCGGCGAAATAGCAGGTTTGAATGTTAAAAGGATAATTAATGAGCCTACAGCTGCTTCCCTGGCTTATGGTCTCGACAAAAAAGCACAGGATCTTAAAATAGCAGTGTTCGATCTTGGCGGTGGAACTTTCGATATATCAATTCTTGAGCTCGGAGATGGCGTTTTTGAAGTTAAATCAACCAACGGAGATACCCATCTTGGTGGTGACGATTTTGATCACCTTATTATTGACTGGATGGCCGAAGAATTCCTCAAAGAGGAAGGTATTGACCTGAGAAAAGATCCAATGGCATTACAGCGTCTTAAGGAAGCAGCTGAAAAAGCCAAAATTGAACTTTCCAGTTCGACAACCACAGAGATTAATCTCCCTTATATTATGCCTGTTGATGGAATTCCAAAACATCTTGTAAAGACACTGACAAGAGCCAATTTTGAAAAGATCTGTGATAAACTGATACAGGCTTGCATTGAGCCTTGTAAGATAGCGCTTAAAGATTCAGGTCTTTCAGTGTCTGATATAAATGAAGTTCTTCTTGTAGGAGGTTCTACACGTATTCCGGCAATACAACAACTTGTTGAAAAATTCTTTGGCCGGGTACCATCCAAAGGTGTTAACCCCGACGAAGTTGTTGCTGTAGGAGCTGCAATACAAGGCGGTGTACTTACCGGAGAGGTAAAAGATGTTCTCCTGCTGGACGTTACGCCATTGTCACTTGGTATTGAAACAATGGGTGGAGTAATGACAAAACTGATTGAATCAAACACCACTATTCCTACCAAGAAAACAGAGGTGTTTACAACTGCCGCTGACAGCCAGCCCTCTGTAGAGATACATGTTCTTCAGGGAGAAAGACCAATGGCAGCCGGTAATAAGACTATCGGACGTTTCCATCTCGACGGTCTTCCTCCTGCCCCGAGAGGTGTTCCTCAAATTGAAGTAAGCTTTGACATAGATGCAAACGGCATTTTGCACGTGGCAGCCAAAGACAGAGGAACTGGTAAAGAACAGAGAATAAGGATTGAAGCCTCATCAGGACTGAATGATGATGAAATCAGGAGAATGAGGGAAGAAGCTAAAGCCAATGCTGAAGCTGATACTAAGGCAAAAGAAAAAGTTGATAAGATAAATACTGCTGACAGTATGATCTTTACAACCGAAAAACAACTTAAAGAATTTGGCGACAAACTTCCTGCCGATAAGAAACCAGCTATTGAGGCTGCTCTCGGTAAACTTAAGGAAGCTCATAAGGCACAGGATATTGATGCAATAGATAAAGCTCTGGCAGAATTAAACTCAGTGTGGCAGGTAGCTTCAGAAGAGATGTATAAAACTGCACAAAATTCAGGTCAGGCTACATCACAACCCGAGGCTGAACAACCCTCCGGAAACAATACCAAGCAGGGGAACGAAGAGGTAACTGATGTTGATTTTGAAGAGGTTAAATAAATCAGGTTAATACTTTATAAAAAGAGGTTGAAAAATTTTTCAACCTCTTTTTTTTATCTCTGCTGACTTCATTGTTAAAGAATGCTTTATCTGGGTAAATCAGCGAGATCTGCGGGACTCTTTACAATTTGCATTTTTATGCAGATTGGCTCAGATAGAATACCAAAGTGCTACTTTTAAGGTAATTATCTCACAATTATAAATCCGACCTGATTTTTTGTACTTTTATATAAAATTTCGCGTTTCCTGAATATGAATCTTAAAATATTTACAATAGTTTGTTTTTTAGCCGTTTCAGTCATTGCAACATGCCAGACTGATTCTCAAATTAATAAAACTGACCAACAGGGAAGGAAGCAGGGACACTGGATTAAAAGATATCCCAATGAAAATATTTTATATGACGGCCTTTTTAAGGACGAGCATCCTGTTGGGGAGTTCAAAAGATTTTTTGAAAATCAATCTTTAAAATCCATACTTCTGTACAGCGGCGATGGCAAAGAGGCAAAAGCAACTATGTATCATCCGAATGGAAATATATCATCAAAAGGAATATATATCGACCAGATGAAGGAAGGCAAATGGCAATTCTACTCCGTATTTACCAAAGGGTATATGATCTCAGAAGAATTTTATTCAAAGAATCTAAAGAACGGCCCGTCAATTAAATTCTATATCGACAGTACAATAGCAGAAAAACTCTATTATATAAATGGGATAAAGCAGGGGGAATGGATCCAATACTATCCTAATAGAATTGTAAGCCTGAAATCAAATTATCTGCATGGCAAAATTAATGGCAAATTTGAAGTATGGTTTGAAAACGGGGCCATTGAACTTTCCGGGCAGTATAAAAATGATTTAAGAGACGGACTCTGGCTTATTTATAATAATAATGGAACCATTAAATACAAGTTAGAATACACTGCCGGTATTACAAAAGACGTCCAGATCGATATTGATGAATCAAATTATTTAGACTCCCTTGAAAGGAATCAGGGGAAAATTGCCGACCCTGAAAAAACCGGAGTCATAAAGTAATGAAAGGTATAAGACTTTCAGGCATTAAAGGAGTTAATATAGCAGTTACTCTGTTGTTTTTGTCCATGACATATAGTCTGAATGGACAAGGAACAACTTATTCCTATTTTTACAGGGTTTATTTCAGGGACAAAGGAGAGAATACTTCATCCAACTATTCAGCTGCAGATCTTTTATCATCCAGAGCCATAAGCCGCAGACAAAAAGCAGGAATCGTTGTCCCTGATTACAGGGATGTTCCCGTTGACAAAAGTTACCTGAACGAAATATCGCTTTCAGGACTTAAATTGCATACTACCTCTAAATGGATGAATACGGGTCTTTTCAAGTCTCAATTCGCTTTCGATATCAAAACACTTCTTAATTTACCCTTTGTAAGTGATGTCAAAATCGTAAAAACTCCAGGGAAAAAAAGCAGGTACACTGACAAACTTGATTTTCAGATCGTACAGTCTGACCTTCCACCCTATGACCGGCCGATAACTATGATTAATGGAAATCCAATGCATGATTCAGGTTATGACGGTGAGAATATATTAATCGCTGTTCTGGATGGGGGTTTTATAAACGTTGATCAGATATCTTCTTTGAACAGTCTTCGAACAAGGAATGGAATTAAAGTGACATATGATTTTGTAAAAAAAAATAGTGCAGTTTATAATTCAAGTTCACATGGAACAGCTGTCCTTTCAGTTCTGGCCGGGGAAATACCGGGGTTGATTGAAGGTACCGCTCCCGGAGCTGATTACCTGCTACTTAAAACTGAGGATGTGGAATCTGAGTTCCCTTGTGAAGAAGATTTTTGGGCGGCGGGTGCTGAATTTGCTGATAGTACTGGGGCTGACATAATTTCCTCATCCCTGGGATACTTCAATTTTGACGATTCTACTCTCAATTACAAATACTCCGATCTTGACGGGAATACTGCCTTCGTAACCAGGGTTGCTGATGTTGCAGCCTCTAAAGGAATTCTCGTTGTAAACAGCGCTGGAAATGAGAGAAATAGTTATTGGAAACGTATAATCTTCCCTTCAGACGGGGATAGTGTTATTGCTGCTGGAGCTGTCGATGGGAACAATTTAATTTCAAGCTTCTCCTCAGCCGGGCCATCAGCCGATGGCAGGATTAAACCTGATAACACCACAATGGGGGTAAATATACCTGTTCAAATATCAGGAAGCGTAGTCGGCAGATCAAATGGTACTTCTTTTTCATGTCCGGTATTAAGCGGAATGGCAGCATGTCTGATGCAGGCAGTACCCGGTTCTATAAACAACGACATTATTGAAGTACTTCATTCCAGTGCTGACAGGTACAACCATCCCGATTCACTTTATGGCTATGGAACACCTGACATTGTGATGGCTCTGGTTAAACTTCAAAACTTGTATATAAAAGTCCCTGATGAAGGAATAATCGCCTATCCAAATCCTACAACCGGCAATTTTGAAATTGTTTTTCGCACACCTCCCGAAAGCTTCACCATGGAGATCATTTCTATAACCGGGAAACTAATATTCAGAAAGGAGTTTGCTGATTATGCCGGAAGGATCCTTCAAATTACAGAATTGCAGCACAGGGAGCAGGGAGTTTATTTTTTAAGAATAAAAAATGGGACCAGTATAAAGGTTCAGAAGATTATTAAGCTAAAAAACAGATCATGACTGAAAAATTGTCGTTAACTGAATTACAGCTGATAATAAGAGATTCCTTATATCTGACTTTACCTGAGGCATATTGGGTAATTGCAGAAATCTCGGAACTTAAGGAGAACTATGCAGGTCACTGTTACCTTGAATTGATTGAAAAACATCCTGATGAGAAAAATGTCAGGGCACGCGTTAAAGCAATAATCTGGAGTAACCGTTACAGATTCCTGAGGGCATTTTTTGAAAATAGTACAGGTGAATCACTTCGTGAAGGACTCAAAATACTTATTAAGATAAAGGTTGAATACCATGAACTGTATGGCTTAAGCTTAATAATATCAGATATCGATCCTGCTTTTACAATCGGTGAAATGGCGATGAAACGTCAGCTTGTAATAAAAAAGCTTGAGCAGGAAGGGGTATTTTCAATGAACAAGGAACTTGATTTTCCCATTGTTCCTCAAAGAATTGCTATTATCTCTTCGAAAAATGCAGCCGGGTATTGGGATTTCATCAACCATCTCAGAGGAAATAGTGTTGGATATGTATTTTATTCTGCATTGATTGAAACTTCAATGCAAGGCACTGAAACAGAACAAGGTGTAATAAGTGCCCTTGATAGAATTGCTTTAAACGCCCATCTGTTTGATCTTACTGTTATAATCAGAGGGGGGGGCTCACAAACTGACCTGAGTTGGTTCGATAATTATAATATTGCCTACCATGTTACACAGTTTCCTTTGCCTGTAATTACGGGCATAGGACATGATAAGGATATATCGGTAACTGATATGGTAGCATACAGATCACTAAAAACACCAACTGCAGTGGCTGATTTTCTTATAGATTCTGTAGCGGCGACAGATAACCACATTATTGAAATGAGTTCTGAAATAATTGGGAGTTCAAAGATTATCATAGAAAAAAACAGAAACAGGATTGACACATCCGGAAATAAATTATTTCCACTTACAAAAATTATATTGTCGGCTATAAAAGATAAACTTTCAGATAAAATAATTGAAATCATTAGTATAGGTAAAGAGTATACCTTCAAAGCAGGTCGCATTCCGGCAAATCAGGAATCGAGACTAACATCAGCTGCAAAATCTTTTTCTTCCGGGAAAGAAATGGTTTTAAGGAGGAACAGCAAGGACCTTATAGCCGGTACAAGAAATTTAATGAGCATAAATGACATGATGTTAAAAGGACTGGAGAGCTCTTTAACTCTTCTGAATCCGGAAAATGTACTTCAAAGAGGTTACTCTATCACTTCAATTAATGGCTTGATATTGAAAAACAGTGACAAGGTAGAACAAAATGATCTAATTGATACACAGCTCTATAAAGGATCTTTAAGCAGCAGTGTGTTAGTGACAAAAAGAAAAGACGTGGAAGAGGAAACTGGGTGAAAGGGAGATAACTACAAATTGTATTACCGAGCCGGCAGAATTTAGTGGTGGATTTTTTATGACAAATAAAGAATGTATTTTGTTGTTAATTTTATGACAATTTAAAATTTTAAAAATATGGCAAAAAAGGAATTTTCATTTAATAACGCAGTAATTGAGATTGAAAATATTCTGCATAATATCGAAAGTGGGGACCTGGATATTGATAAGCTGTCAGTTGAAGTAAAACGTGCTTCAGAATTAATAAAACAATGTCAGAAGAAATTGAGGACTACTGAGGAGGAGATCAACAGTATATTTAAGGACCTGGTATAAAAGCAAATCAGGACCAAAGTCCTGACTTGCTACTTTACTACCCTAAAACTAAATCTATGAAAAACCCTCAATACCTATTACCTATCTTCTGTATTGTTAAACGTTTATGAGACATATATTGTTTCGCGTTTTTCAGCTTATTTAGTGAAGCTTGATAATTATTTGACGAACAGATCATTTTTCTACACCAAGCACATCCTTGAATGCTTTAACAAATGTTTCTTTAGGTAATGCTCCCATTGCCATCTGGGGCTGACCCTCCGAAGGAACGAATAAAAAAGAAGGAATGCTTCTTATTCCAAAAACTGATGCAAGTTCCTGTTCTGCCTCGGTATCGACCTTAAATACCGTAATCTTACCATCAAAATCTTTCGCCAGTTCTTCAAGAACGGGAGCAACAACTTTGCAAGGTCCGCACCAATCTGCGTAAAAATCAATTATACAAGGCTTTTCACCTTCATATTTCCATTCCTTGTTGGTTTCATAATTGAATACTTTATTCAAAAATGTCTCTTTCGTTAAATGTTCTATCATTATAATTTTTATTTGTTAAACATCATAAAACTGAGATTGTTTATTAGTTGTCAACCTTTATGCCAATAAACTGCAATTATCAATATTTGCCTATAATCGGGTATTAATTGTAACTTTGTCATGAATATTTAACAAATTGTCATATCTATATATGAATATATGTCTAAATGACAAAATCTTCGAGACTCTTTCCTCTATAGTTACATCTGAGAAGGTACAAGCATATGTTATCGGTGGCTGGGTAAGGGATTGTATTCTTAAAAGGGAGCATACTGATAAGGATATTGATATTGTTGTAATTGGAAGCGGTATAGAGATAGCACACAAGGCAGCAAGAAAGATAAATCCAGGAATCAAGGTCAGTGTATTTAAAAATTTTGGAACAGCAATGTTCAGAAGTCATGAATATGAGATCGAGTTTGTAGGTGCAAGGAAGGAGTCTTACGACAGAGCATCAAGGAAACCTGTTGTAGAAGATGGAACGCTTGAAGATGATCAGAAAAGAAGGGACTTCACAATTAATACGCTGGCTATAAGCCTTAATAAAGAGACATTTGGAGCGTTTTTAGATCCTTTTGGAGGTATCGATGACCTGAAGAAAAAAATTATCAGAACACCTCTTGATCCGGGCAAAACATTTTCAGATGATCCTTTAAGGATGATGAGAGCTATAAGGTTCGCCACACAGCTAAATTTCACTATTGATGAGACCACATTCAATTCAATAAAAGAAAATGCTGAAAGAATAAAAATTGTATCGTCTGAAAGGATTGTCACAGAGCTTAATAAAATAATTATGTGCACTCATCCTTCAAAAGGTTTCCTGCTTCTTGAAAAAGCAGGCCTGCTCAAAATAATTTTCCCCGAGCTTGATAATCTCAAAGGAGTTGAAACAAAAGAGGGAAAGGCTCATAAAGATAATTTTCATCATTCAATAAAAGTTCTTGATAACATAAGTAAAAATACTGATAATCTTTGGCTTAGATGGGCTGCCCTTCTTCACGATATTGCCAAGCCTGTTACAAAAAAATACCTTCCTGATACCGGCTGGTCATTTCACGGTCATGAATATATAGGTTCGAAAATGGTGCCCGATATATTCAGAAAGCTAAAACTCCCTTTGAATGAGAAGATGAAGTATGTTCAAAAAATAATTGACCTTCATCTCAGGCCTATCTCATTGTCACAGGATCTGGTAACTGATTCAGCCATAAGGAGATTACTATTTGAAGCAGGTGATGACATAGACGATCTGATGATTTTATGCGAAGCGGATATAACTTCAAAGAATGAAGCAAAAAAAACAAAACATCTTGAAAATTTTAAACTCGTAAGAAATAAGCTTAAAGAGATTGAAGAAAAGGATGCAGTAAGAAATTTTCAGCCTCCGGTTGATGGCAGCGAGATCATCCTGGCTTTTGGAATCAAACCGGGGAAAAAAGTTGGTGTGATTAAAAATGCAATAAGAGATGCAATACTAGATGGAATAATTCCGAACGAACATGAAGCAGCCAGAAAGCTGATGCTGGATAAAGGGGTGGAAATGGGCCTGACTCCTGTTGATCAGGTTACCTGATCTTAAGATCCAGCAATACCGGCAGATGATCGCTATATCCCCCCTGATATTTATATCCACGGTAAGTAGAAAAAGGACTGAACCCTGGATATTTGGAATCTTTTCTCATAAGAAAATCAGATTTAAAAATCTTTAACAGATCTGGTTCTGTGTAAAGACCCTTTCTGCATGTTAAAAGTTTCCTGGAAATGATTACCTGGTCAATCATTTCCCATGTTCCGATATAACGATATGTCCCCTGACCATTCTCATCCAGCTTCTCCGATAGATTTATGAGACAGTTTGCAGTGTCAATGGAATAAATCAGTGATCTAATGACCTGATCATCAGGAGTACAGTTAAAATCTCCAAGAATAATTATCCTGGCGCCTGATATGTCCGCTGCAATTATGGAATCAACTTTTTCTCTGACCATAGAGGCAATTTGTTGTCTGTAATCTGCACCTGCCAGTACACCTCCCCTTCTGGAAGGCCAATGGTTCACAATAAGATGGATAGTATCTGAACTGATTATAAGTTTAGTATAAAGGACGCTTCTTGAGTTAAAATCACGTCGGTTAATCTTTGATGGCAGCCAGTATCTGTGATAGAGAATATCAGCAATACTCTCTCTGTAAATAAGGCAGACATCAATGCCTCTTCTATCCGGTGATTCCTCATGTATAATTCTGTAGTTGAATTTTGACAAATAGGTATTGTAAATGAGATCTTCGAGTACTTTCCTGTTTTCTACTTCACAAAAAGCGATGACTGTCGGAGGTTCCCACTCTCCTGCTGCGACAATTGTTTTTTCCAGGGAAATTATTTTCTTATTATACCTGGTTAAATTCCATCTCATCAAGCCATCAGGCAGGAAATCTTTATCATCCTTTAAGGAATCATCGTAAATATCAAAGAGGTTTTCTACATTATAAAACATAATCCTTACAGATTTTTCTACCGGAGCCTGTGAATAGCTCCTGTTAAAAGTCAAAATCAGTAGCAGGAAAACAATTGAGGTATTTGAAAAAAAACCTTTTAACATAAATCCACCAACATTAGAATCAGGCAATTGTCAACTATTTCAAATCTTGTCTGACTCTACGAATTTATTATATTGCGGGGCCAGTTTTATTACTTCCCGGGAATAAAAAAAGGCTGATGCAAAATCAGCCTTCTCTCATATAGTTAAAAATTAATAGGCATTTATCCATCGGTATCTTCTGGCACTTTCACCAAACTTGACGGCTACCGAAAGTTCGTGAGTACCAAAACTTTGCCTCCGGATATCAGTCAATGTGAAGTCAAAAGCATAAGCGAAATAGAATCTGTCATATTTTAAACCCATCATTGCTATAATTGCATCATTTGTTCTGTAAGATAATCCGGCCCAATAGTCCTCCTTATAATACACTCTTGCTGTCAAATCCATTTGGATTGAAGTTAATAGCATATCCGATGCTTTAATGAAGGCAGATGGTTCAAGGATCCAATCAGCTGATAAAGGAAATTTAATACCACCTGTGAGGAAATAATTACCCAGTTCTCTCCTTTTTGTACTGGATGTATCGGCAAACACTAAGGAACCTCTGAGCAAATTAGTCATAGCAAATCCCACATAATACTTTGATGTGGTGAAACTTGCCCCAAAGTTGAAATCAGGAATAAAGACAGTCCTATCAAATGAATTCATCAAAGGATCTGCCTTATCGTAAATCAATCCATTTGTATTAACCGCAAATTGATATGCCGTCATTGCAAGTCCAAAGGAAAGGTCATTTGGAATTCCTCCTGTTCGTCCCATTGGAATATGGTAGGAATATGCCAGCTGAACTCCTGTACGTCTCATAATTCCATTGTTGTCGTTGAAGATATATCCGCCAAGACCTACCTTACCTCCTTTTGTAGGTTTAATTATCTTCTTTCTTACAGCGGTGGATTTTGAAATGAAACTGTTTTTGAGTATACGCGTCTGAAAACTTGCAGCATATGTGCTTGGGGCTCCTGACATTCCCACCCATTGTTCTCTAACCGTAAGGTTAACTGTGGTATAGCCATCGCGGCCAGCGAACGATGGGTTGATCAGAAACCCATTCATTATGTATTGACTGTACATTGGCACCTGCTGTGCAAAAGTTGCTCCAAAGATGAAGCTGAAAACGATTGCTGGCAAAATTCTTCTTATATACCTCATATATTTATCATTCTAAAATGTGGTAATTATTATCTTATTATACTTATTACACCTGATCTGGGTTTTGATCCATCATTAAGATGAAGAACATAATGATATGAATCAGTTGGTAAGAGCGTCCCATTAAATGTACCATCCCATGGGTTTGCCGCAAGGTTTTTAGTATGAAATACAAGTTTACCCCACCTTGTAAAGACAAAGACTTCAGCATTCGGGAACAGATCAATATTCTTAATCACCCATCTATCATTAAATCCATCGTTATTTGGAGTTATGATATCAGGAATTTCAATACATTGACCTGAACCAACAATACCAACTACAACGTCCATACGTACAGCACAGTCATTCTTGTCAGTTACAGCAACACTGTATGTACCGTTCATAATATTAACTCGGTCCTGGGTTATTACACCATCTATCCAATAGACACTATAGGGCTGCGTACCACCGGTGATTGCAAGTGTTATTGAGCCGTCAACATCACCCGGACATCCGGCATCTGCAACGGTACTCACTACTAAGAGTGCTGCAGGTTCTGAAATAGTCACAGAAATATTTGTTGTACACAAATTTGCATCACGGACCGTAATAGTATATGTTGCTGCTGTTAACCCGTTAAATGAACCGGATATCTGGTATGTTCCTCCATTCAGACTGTAAGTGTATGGAGAAGTTCCTCCGGAACCAGCTATAGTAACAGATCCATTTGCTAAGCCATTACATGTGATATCGGCCTTGGATACGATACTACCTGTCAGATTCACAAGAGGTTGTGTAATAGTAACAACAACGTCAAAAGTACAAAGATTCACATCCTGCACCGTTACTGTATATGAGCCGGATGCAAGAGTTCCAAATATTCCCGATGCCTGATACGATCCTGCCCCAAGCTTATACTGATATGGTGATGTCCCACCTGATCCGGCAACAGTCACGCTACCTGTATTGCCGCCGAAGCAAAGAACATTTGTCTGAGAGGTTATTGATCCTCCAACGGATGAGGCCGGTTGAGTAATAGTGACAATCACATCAAATGTACTGAGCAGAGCATCTCTGACAGTCACAGTATAGATACCGGCTGCTAATGCTCCAAATGTACCGGATGACTGATATGTACCGGCATTCAGACTATAAACATAAGGTGTCGATCCACCTGAACCGGCAATGGTAACGCTTCCGGTTGAAGTACCAAAACAAGCAACATTGGTTTGCGAAGAAATACTCCCTGATAATGTTGCCAACGGTTGTGTTATGATAACGGGAACATCAAAAGTACAAAGGTTAATATCCTGCACGGTGACAATGTAAGAACCTGCCGTAAGTGTGCCAAAAGTACCTGAAGCCTGATAAACACCCGATCCAATTTTATACAGATATGGAGAAGTTCCACCTGAGCCGGCAACTGTAATGCTGCCATCATTACCACCAGAAACTGTAACATTGGTTTGCAAGGTAATACTACCAGATAGTGCTGCCACAGGTTCTGTTATTGTTGCGCTGGATATTGCAGTACAACTGGTTCCATCAGAAATAGTTACAGTATAAGTTCCAGCTGCAAGTCCAGTAGCAGTTACTGTTGTCTGAACAGGTATGGTATTCCACGAATAGGTATAAACACCTGAACCTCCTGTTGCAATTGCTGTAGCAGTTCCAGTAGTTCCCCCGAAACAGGCAACATTGAATGATGTTGTTGATACTGTAAGCGAAGTATTAATTATTGCTGTGACCGGTTTAATATCATAACAACCTGTTACTGCATCCGTACCTTTTATATAATACGTACCTGCCGCTGCTGTTGCCGGTGTTGCATAGGCTGTTGTAGCTAATGCATCGGTCCAGTAAGTATAGGCAAG
>Ga0209744_1000089_pt1 | contig 27934 bp, 26 predicted proteins | sample BarGraNGADG00311_2_FD_184494 | JGI IMG/M metagenome (GOLD analysis project Ga0209744, IMG submission 184494) | Arctic peat soil microbial communities from Barrow, Alaska - Barrow Graham LP Ref core NGADG0004-311 (SPAdes) (version 2) | ecosystem: Environmental > Terrestrial > Soil > Wetlands >... | reverse complement strand
TGAAGCTAAATTCATCTTTTGCAACAGCAAGTGAAAATCCGATAAGGGCAAAAGGCATTGCAAAGACAGTATGGCTGAACTTCACTAGTGAGAAATAGTCTCTGACTGATCTGAAAAATGCCGTCATCTATCCAGGAGTTTCCTGTAAGATTCATAACTATCCTCACCATAGGTAACAAAGATTACCTGTTCAGGGTAGCTGTTTTTATTAAGAAATCTTTTTGTTTCATTTACTGCTATCAGGGCAGCAAGGTCTTTTGGAAATCTGTAGACACCTGTTGAAATTGCTGGGAATGCCAGTGTCTTTAATTTTTTCTCTTTAGCAAGTGTCAGGCTGGTCTGATAACATGAGGCAAGTAATGAAGGTTCATCGCGATGGCCTCCGTACCACACAGGACCTACCGTATGAATAACATGTTTTGCTTTAAGCCTGTACCCATTTGTAATTTTTGACTGACCGGTTTCACATCCGTTGAGTCTCTCACATTCAGTAAGAAGATCAGGTCCGGCAGCATAATGAATTGCCCCGTCAACACCACCTCCTCCAAGGAGAGAGTTATTGGCTGCATTCACTATCGCATCAACCTCGAGTGAAGTAATGTCTCCTCTGATCAATTCAACCCTCTTTTTCTTCATTAATTATCTTATCTGTGCATTAAGTTCATTTTCAAATGCCTTAATGAGATTATTCATAATCTTGTCGATATTCTTATCAGTCATAGTTTTTAGATCATCGCGCAAAATAAAACTAACTGCGTATGACTTTTTGTTTCTACCAAGACTATCACTCTCATAAACATCGAAAAGATTAATATCATGAAGCATGTTTTTTTCTGTCCGGAATGCAATATCTCTTATCTGCCCGAACTTTATACCCCTGTCGAGAAGCAATGCAAGATCTCGCTTTACCGAAGGATACCTGGGAAGTTCGCGGAAAGAGATAGTATGAGTCTTAATTAGTTTTAATAGCGTATCCCATTCAATATGACCCCAATAAACATCCTGTCCTATATCAAATTTTGCGAGATAGTTTTTTGAAACGCGTCCTGCCTCAGCAACGATCTTATTGTTAAACAGATAGGTAATAGCCTCAGCAAAATATTTTTTACCGGTTTCTCCCGTTGTCAGACTTTCCGGTTTAACTCCTAACCTTGAAAAAATCATTTCAACTGAAGATTTTATATTGAAGAAGTCGGTAAGGTTGGTCTTGTAGTTCCAACTCTGAGAACCGGTATTCCCTGTAATAAAGAGATCTAAAGAAGCTTTTTCAACATAATTATCTGCCCTGGGATAGGATTGGCCTGACTTATGGTAAAAGTAGCAATGTCCGAACTCGTAGAGTTTAAGATTGAGATTCTGCCTGTTAATGTTCCAGATTACCGAGCTGAGGCCTCCATAGAGCAGAGACTGTCTCATTGCATTCAGATCTGAACTTAGTGGATTGGCAAGCATTACAAGCTGTTCTTTATTGAAATCGTCACTTTGTTCATACCATGCTGACGGATTAAGGGAATTGCACATTATTTCCGAGAAGCCATTGGCTGAAAGCAGGTCGGATATTATGTTGACAATCTTTTCCTTATTAGGTTTTTCAGGATATGAAAGCGTTGAATTGACATGGTTATTTATTTCAACATTATTGTACCCGTAAATTCTGAGAATCTCTTCAATAACATCTGCTTCCCTTTTTACATCGACCCGATATGATGGTATTTCAAGAGTTAGATTAACTCCATCATCACTAATTATTATAATATCAAGAAGTGTCAGAATTTGCTTTACTATACCCGGTTCAATCTTCTTGCCGATAAGCCTGTTGATGTTATTATAGTTAACGTCAACCAGAATATTTTTGATCGGGTTTGGATAAACATCAACAATATCAGAAGAGATTTTTCCGCCGGCAATCTCTTTAATAAGCATTATTGCCCTCTTGAGAGCCCATGTGGTTATATTCGGATCTGCACCTCTTTCAAACCTGAATGATGCATCAGTTTTCAGTCCGTGTCTTTTTGAAGTCTTACGGATTGTAACAGGATTAAAGTAAGCACTTTCCAGGAAGATGTTTTTTGTTGAGACAGTCACGCCTGATTTTATTCCTCCGAAGACTCCGGCGATACACATCCCTTCCCCTGGATTACAAATCATAAGATCACGTGAAGAGAGGCTTCTTTCAACGCCATCTAGTGTAATGAATTTACTTCTATCAGGCATGTTCCTGATGATGACTTTTTTCCCTTCAATTTTATCAGCATCAAATGCATGCAATGGCTGACCTGCTTCGTGCTGGACAAAATTTGTTATGTCCACTACATTATTGATCGGATTGAGACCCACTGCCCTCAGTTTATTTCTTAACCATTCGGGCGATTCACCGATTGTTACACCACTGATTGTTATGCCGGTGTAGCGTGGGCAGTCGGTTGTGTTTTCTATAATAACTTCATATGGATTGTTGTTATTATCAGGTTTAAAGTCTGTTAATGAAGGAAGAACAGCTTTCCCCTCCATACCTGCATTAAGATTCAGATAGGCGGCAAGATCCCTTGCGACTCCAAAATGCGATCCGCTGTCGATCCTGTTAGGAGTAAGTCCTATCTCAAAAACATGATCTTTTACAATTTTAAAATAACTGCTTGCAGGTGTTCCAGGTTTTGCATCTTTGTTTAGAACCATAATACCTTCATGGGAATTTCCCAGTCCAAGCTCATCTTCAGCACATATCATTCCTTCAGATAATTCTCCCCGTATCTTCGATTTTCGGATCTCTAAACTCTCATCCCCCTTGAATACAACTGTTCCGACAGTCGCAACAGGAACTTTCTGACCTGACGCAACATTTGGGGCTCCGCAGACGATCTGTAGTGGTTGAGAAGCACCAATATCCACTGTGGTTACAGAAAGCTTATCGGCATCAGGATGTTTTTTACAGGTCAGTACTTCCCCAATAACGACCCCTTCAAGACCACCCTTTACCGAAACCCATTCGTCCATTCCTTCAATCTCAAGGCCTATACCTGTTAGTATCTCTGCAACCTTTGCAGGTTCAAGATCAATTCTTAAATAATCTTTAATCCAGTTGTATGATATCTTCATCTCTCCGTTGAGCTTATAAAATTACCACTAAGGATGCAAAAATAAGGAAAATTAAAATATGATAGGGGATGGGTTTATAAACATTCCACGGAGCGGTTACATCATTTAACACCACCCGGGTTTCTCTAATTTGTCTATATTTGTATCTCAAACACGCTATTTTTATGGTTATCGAAAAAGAAGATAAACTGATCTTATTAACAAATGATGATGGACTCTATGCAGGAGGATTGAGAACACTCCTCGAGGTGATGGAAGAATTTGGAAAGGTTATTCTCATATCAACAATTGAAAGCATGTCGGGAATGTCGCAGGCACTTACTGTTAAAACTCCCCTGCGTGTCAAACTTCTTGAAGAGAATGATAAACACAGAATATATGCCTGCAACGGGACTCCAACAGATAGCGTAAAGCTGGCAATTAATCAGTTACTTGAAAGAACTCCTGACTGGGTCGTCTCCGGAATAAACCATGGTTCCAACGCTTCAGTAAGTGTTCTTTATTCCGGTACAATGGCAGCAGCTATCGAAGGATGTCTTTATGGAATAAGTTCCGTAGGTTTCTCTCTTAATAATTTTTCACCGACTGCTGACTTCTCTACCTGTAAAAAGTATATCCGGATTGTAATGAAGAAGCTCGCTTCAGAACCGCTTCCTGCGGGTATATGCCTGAATGTTAATATTCCAGCAGCCAAAAAAAGTGAAATAATGGGAATAAAAATATGCCGGCAATCAAAAGGTAACTGGAGAGAAGAGTTTGAAAAAAGGAAAGATCCAATGGGAAAAACATATTACTGGCTGACTGGTATTTTCCAGAATCATGAACCTGAGGCAATTGATACAGATGAGTGGGCAATTGCTCACAATTATGTTTCGGTAGTACCCGTTACAGTCGATATGACTGCCCATTGGTATCTTGATCAACTTAAAGTCAGATTTAAGAAATGAAATTTTATGAGAAATACGACAAAGTCCTTACAGGTTTAATTACAGGACTTATATTTCCTCTTATAATAGGAATTTTCATTTTTGCCTTTTCCTCTGGTCATCAATCAATACATTCATATCTTACACAGATAGCGGATTCGGGAATTATGACACATTCAATTACTTTATGCGTGTTCCCGAATATTGTTATTTTTCTGATTTTTAACCGGTTCGACATGCTTCGGGCCACCCGGGGAGTGCTCGCAATGACTATTGTCTGGGCTGTAATTGTTTTTGGAGTAAAGTTTTTAGGATGAGGTACTTTATTATTGCAGGAGAACAATCGGGCGACCTTCATGGCTCAAATCTGGTCAGAGAATTATTTGAAGCTGATAAAAATGCAGAGATCTTCTGCTGGGGTGGTGATCTTATGCAATCTGAAGGAGCAACTCTGCTGGTTCACTACAGGAAAATGGCTTTTATGGGCTTTAGCGCTGTTCTTAAAAACCTTGGAGCCATTGCTAAAAACATCAGCCTCTGCAAGCAGCAAATAAATGAATTTAAGCCGGATGTTGTAATCTTTATTGATTATCCCGGTTTCAATCTCAGGATCGCTGAGTTTGCGAAAAAGACCGGATATAAAACCTTCTATTATATATCTCCCAAGCTCTGGGCTTGGAATGAAAGCCGGGTTAAAAAGATTAAAAAGTATATCGACCGGATGTTCATCATTTTCCCCTTTGAAGTTGATTTTTATAAAAAACATGGTATGACTGTGGAATATAATGGAAATCCACTCGTCGATGAGACCCAAAAAAGAATTTCCTCATTACCTCCAAAAAGAAATATCTGCAAATACCTTGGCATTGACGAGAAACCAATAATAGCCTTCTTAGCCGGAAGTCGCAGGAATGAAATTGAGCTGATCCTTCCCGAAATGATGAAAGCGATACATCATTTCCCGGAATACCAGTTTGTTCTTGCAGGAGTGAAAAACATTCCTGATGAAATATATTTTAATATCATTGGCAATACTCCTGTTAAACTGATTAAAGAAAAAACTTACGAAATTCTTTATGCCGCAGAAGCAGCCCTTGTTACCTCAGGAACAGCGACACTTGAGGCAGCTCTGCATGGCACGCCCCAGGTTGTTTGTTATAAAGGCGATTTCTTTTCAATGCTGATTGCCTGGATGGTGATCAAAGTGAAATATATTTCGCTTGTGAATCTCATAATGGACCATGAGGTAGTTAAGGAGTTGGTTCAGTATGATCTTAAAGAGAATAGCCTTTTAACTGAGCTTAAAGCGATTCTGCCTGGTGGTGCAAAACGCGAGAAAATTTTATCAGATTATGAGGTTCTTAAAAATATACTGGGCCCGGCAGGTGCATCAGGCAGGATTGCCAGGGAGATGGTTAGGGAGTTGAAGAAATGAGTGGGAGAGTGGGAGAAGGGGAGACGAAGAGACGAAGAGACGAAGTGACGAAGAGACTTAAAGCCATGTAACTCCGTGTTACTCCGTGGTTAAAAATGGAATGCTTAATGGAATACGATTTATGGTGAAATTGAAGCTATTATTTATTTTATTATTCACTGTTTTTTCCACAGCTGTTTTCGCTCAGGTAAAGATCAGACTTTTTTCAAACCAGTTTCCCGAATCCGCAGTTTTTTCAGTCACTGAAGGCAGGTATGAATTAAATATGTTCAATGGTGAAATTTTTACCATTTGGAAAGGAGAGCCTGTCATTATATCGAAGTACAACGGAAAGCTCGCCGTCAAAAAGAGAAACACCGAAGGTTTTGTATGTGATTCTATAGTAATCTCCGGAAAAACGGGGAATGATGTATTTTCCCTCAGAATTAATGGAAATTCACCGGTAAGACAGTACTATTCAGGTGATCTTCAGTGTTTTCCTGATCTGGGAACACTGGTACTTATAAATATTTCAGATGTCGAGAAATATGTATCCGGTGTAGTGAAAGCTGAGGGTGGAAGCGGTAAGAATCTGGAGTATTTCAAAACTCAGGCTATTATCGCCCGTACTTACATGTACAAGTATTTCGATAAGCATTTGACCGACAGGTATAACATATGTGACAATACGCATTGCCAGGCTTTTAATGGATTATCTTCGGATACACTTCTTAACAGGGCTGCATTGGAAACACAGGGGCTTGTCATACTTGATAAAGATAGTACTCTTATAATAGCTGCTTTCCATTCAAATTGTGGTGGAGAGACTTCATCTTCAGAAGATGTTTGGTTATCGGGTCTGCCATATCTGAGAACTGTAATCGATCCATACTGCTTTACTTCAAGGAGTTCTACCTGGGAAAAGAGTCTTTCGATGAACGAATGGATAAGTTATCTGAGTAAATCGGGATATATTGGAAACGTTAATAATCCATCAATATTCAACTTTTTACAGAAATCCAGACTGACTGATTACAAGACAGGCGCATTCTCAATACCATTAAGGTCAATGAGAGCCGATCTGAATCTCAGATCAACTTTTTTTTCTGTATTTGCAGAGGGTGATTCAGTAATATTAAAAGGAAGAGGTTATGGCCATGGGGTAGGACTTTGTCAGGAGGGGGCCATGGAGATGGCAGCAAAGGGATTCACTTATAAACAAATCATTGATTTTTATTATTTTAGCGTTTTAATTTCGGATATTAAGAATGCAGTTGTTATTAAAAACGAATGATATTTTATGTTTGCGATTTTCAGAAAGGAGATAAGCGGCTTTTTCAGTAGCCTTACAGGTTACATTGTTATAATTGTTTTCCTCCTGGTAAATAGTCTTTTCATGTGGGTCTTACCCGGTGAATGGAATATACTCGATAATGGTTATGCCGGACTTGACACCATCTTTTTCCTTTCACCCTGGGTTTTCATGTTCCTTGTACCTGCTGTAACAATGAAAATGATAGCTGAGGAAAAACACATGGGTACTATTGAGTTGATATATTCAAGGCCAATATCCGAAAGAGGAATCATTTACGGAAAATACCTTGCTTCAGTCACATTGGTTCTGCTTGCACTATTGCCGGGGCTGATATATTATTTTTCAGTTTATCAGCTTGGTGAATCTCCCGGAAATCTTGACCGGGGAGGTACCATGGGCTCATTTATAGGTCTGTTCTTCCTGGCCTCTGTATATGCTTCTGCAGGGATATTTGCATCATCTTTAACTGACAACCAGGTAATTGCATTTATTATTGCTGTATTAATATGTTTTATTCTCTTCATGGGATTTGATTCATTTGCTTATCTGCCGGGATTGAAAAAATTGGATGAATTTGTTATAAGACTTGGTATCAATGAGCATTATAAATCTATAAGCAGAGGAGTTATTGATATTAAAGATGTTGTCTACTTTGTGGCTGTAGTTGCTTTTTTCAATGAAGCGACCAGACTTCGCCTGTTATCTCGCAAATGGCAGAAAAAGAGTTAAAAATGACAGAAACTACAAATAGCAAAAGCCTAAAATTCAGGAGCTGGCTGCAATTCTTAACAGTAGTTGCAGCGATCATCCTTTTTGCCTCTTTAAGCTCATTCTTAAGAGTAAGATTAGACCTTACCGAAGACAAAAGATACACTCTTTCTGATCAAACACGGAAAGTTCTTAAAGGCATAAAAAATGATATTTATATACAGGTATACCTTGACGGAGAGATACCAATCCCTCTGAAGCGATTAAAGAGATCTGTGAGAGAAATGCTTGATGAATTCAGAATAGCATCAGGGAGAAAAATTGATTATGAGTTTATTAATCCCTCTGAAGGCAAAAATGTTCAACAAAGAAACGCTAAATACCAGCTTCTTGAAAATAAGGGATTAAATCCAGTCGATGTTAAGGCCAGCGATACCGAAGGAGGTTCAACGACGAAGAGAATTTATCCGGGGATGATAGTTAATTATAACGGAATTGAGGTTCCGGTAAACTTTCTGAATAATTCATCATCATCATACGAGCAAAATATTCTTTATTCTGTGGAAGGACTTGAATATGAAATGATTCAAACTATAGCAACCTTAAGTTCAGATACCATAAATAAGATTGCTTTCATCGAAGGGCATGGCGAAATTCCGGAGATTGAAACAGCCGATATTACCATGAATCTTGCCCGGTTTTTTACGATTGACAGAGGCTCTATCGGAGGGAAACCCGGGATTCTTGATAAATATGCGGCTATTGTAATAGCAGGACCCGAAAAAGTGTTCAATGAGTCCGATAAACTGGTGCTTGATCAGTACATCATGAATGGTGGCAAGGTAATGTGGCTGTTTGATGAGGTAGCAGTAAATTCCGACAGTCTTGTATATGGAGAAACAGCAGCACTCTATCGTCCGTTAAATATTGAGGACCAGCTTTTCCGGTACGGAGCAAGAGTCAATCCGGCAATTGTTCAGGATCTTGAATGTGCACCAATCAGGCTCATGGTAATGAGTGGCGGAACGCGTCAACAGGTTGATTCTGCGCCATGGATTTATTATCCATTGCTTAGACCAGCTGCGAATCACCCCATTACAAGAAACCTGAACAGAGTGAAAGCTGAATTTGCAAATTATATTGATACCGTTGGCCTCGATCGTGCAATAAGAAAAAAGATACTTCTTTCCACATCAAAATTAAGCCGTACAGTCTCTCCTCCTGTAATGATAAGTCTCAAGGAAGCGGAATTGACTCCTGTTAAAAAGGATTTTAATAAACCCAACCTGCCGGTAGCTCTTCTGCTCGAGGGTGTTTTTCCATCGGCTTTTAAAAACAGGGCTGTAAGCAATCTTACTGATGATAAGAATTTCAGAATCAGGACAGAAAGTAAAGAAACTAAAATGATTGTTATTGCCGATGCAGATATTATCAGAAATGAAGTAAGAAGGGTTGGATTAAAAGAAACGCCACTTCCGCTGGGTCAGGATAAATATACAGGACAGGTTTTCGGAAACAGGGATTTTCTGATCAACTGTCTTAATTACCTGGTCGATAATAATGGGATAATGGAGCTGAGATCGAGAGAACTCAAATTGAGGTTATTGAACACCTCTAAGATAAAAACTGAAAGGTTAAAATGGCAGATCATCAATATTACAGCTCCTATAATAATAGTTGTCCTTGCCGGAATACTATATAGCTATTTCAGAAAAAGAAACTACACAAGATATTGATAATGAAGAAAATATATGTTTGGGGTATTTTGCTGTTTCTTACTATTGGACTTCTATTCCTCATCTTATTCAGTGCCGGATCTCCTTTTGGAAAAAACAACAGCACCTTCTCTTCCGAACCTCACAAAGAAATTACTAAAATTGAATTTGCAGAAAGAGGGAAAAGATTAACCCTTGAGAAAAAAGGAGATGACTGGTTGATAAATGGGAAGAGAGAAGCAAGAAAAAGTGGAGTTCTTTTTATTCTCAGGATTCTGAAAGAGATAAAAATCAAATCACCTGTATCGCCTGATTTATTCAAAATTGAAATAACCGGAAAGGATGTCATTCCGGTAAAAGTTAAAGTTTATGAAAAAAGGAGACTGCTGAGAAGTTTTCTTGTTTATAAAACCAGGTCAAACAATTATGGAAATATAATGAAAATAAAACAGGTGTCAAATCCTTTTATTGTCTATATTCCTGGTTATGAAGGTGATATTGGATCAGGGTTTACCCTGAATGAATTATTCTGGCAACCCTATACAGTATTTAATCTGTTGCCTTCAGAAATAGCTACAATTAAGTTTGAGAACATTTCCGATACTGCATCCTCGTTTTCGATAGTTAACAGGAATCATCATTATTATCTTTCCGGTAATACCGGCGACCTTGCCGGATGGGATTCTTCTCTTGTTACCCGTTACCTCTCATATTTCGTACGGATCCCATTCGAATCGTGGGCTTTTGACATAGGAGAAACAGAGAAAAAAAATATTGAAGCACAGAAACCTCTTTACAGGATTATTGTCACAGCTGCTTCTGGCAGAAAGACGATTCTGACTTTGTGGGGAATGATGACAGGTGAAAATGGTTCTAAAAGAATTGACAGTGACAGATTATTTGGCAAAACGGAAGAGAGGGATGAGCTTTTCATAATGAGGTATTTCGATATAGATCCACTCATTAAGAAGAGGTCATATTTCTTCCCGCAATAATTTTTTGTTTGAAGGAATAGTTTTTTTTTGTAATATTGGTAATTGAGAATTGAACATAAATTATAGTTCAATGCATTCATTCTGACTTAAATAGTAAAACTTGGAAATCAATAAATCAATTTAAAACGCTACCAATATGAAATTTGTAGTATCCAGCTCGGAACTTCTCGGTCATCTGCAGGCTATAAGCAGGGTAATCAGTTCGAAGAATACCCTTCCAATACTCGATAATTTTCTTTTTAATCTTTCAGGAAACGATCTTGAAATAACTGCATCGGATCTTGAATCGACGCTGATAACAAGGATGAAACTTGAAAACACCGATGGAGACGGCACAATAGCTCTTCCGGCAAGAATATTACTCGATACATTAAAAGAGTTTTCAGTACAACCACTCACTTTTGATATTAATATGGAAACCATGGCGGTGGTTATCAGCTCTGAAAATGGTAAATTCAATGTAGTCGGACAGAACGGGATTGACTTTCCTGCCTTACCTTCAATTAAAAAGGATAAAAAATTTGTATTTGCGATCAATGCTGATATATTGCTTGCAGGAATAAGCAAGACTCTCTTTGCCACAGCTGATGATGAACTTCGTCCTGTGATGGGAGGTATTTTCGTGGAAGCTTCAACCGACAAAATTACCTTTGTCGCTTCTGATGCCCATAAACTGGTAAGATACCAGAGATCAGACGCACGTGCAGATGATAATGCATCATTCATACTGCCCAAGAAACCAGCTTCTCTTCTTAAAAATATTTTACCGAGGGAGGAAGGAACTGTAACTGTTGAATTTGATGATAAGAATGCATTTTTTATTTTGAGCAATTACAAAGTTGTAAGTCGGCTGGTTGAAGGCAATTATCCAAATTATAATTCTGTTATTCCCAAAAATAACCCTCGTAAGATCACGATAGACAGAGTGGAATTCTTTAACACTCTCAAGAGAGTATCAGTATTTTCAAATCAGGCGAGTAATCTTGTGAAGCTTCAGCTTAAGGGTAATCAGGTTATGGTTTCTGCCCAGGATATCGATTTTTCAATTTCAGCTTATGAAAGGATCAAGTGCCAGTATGAGGGAGAAGAGATTGAAATAGGCTTCAAATCGGTATTCCTACTGGAGATACTGTCTAACATTGGTTCTCAGGATGTTATGATCGAACTCGCCGATCCTACCAGGGCCGGACTATTCCTTCCGGTAATTGCAGAGAATGAATCGGAAGATTTGCTGATGCTTCTTATGCCAATGATGATAAATGCCTGACCTTTGAATCTGAACCTTAAACGTCCTATTGCTTTTATTGATCTTGAAACTACAGGGATAAATGTTTCAGTTGATCGTATTGTTGAACTCTCTGTATTGAAAATCAGTCCCAATGGTAAAGAGGAATGGATGACCACAAGGGTAAATCCCGAAATGGCTATTCCTCCCAAAAGTACAGCTATTCATGGAATAAAAGATGAAGACGTGGCGAAATCACCAACGTTTAAAGAGGTAGCAAAGAACCTGGCTACATTTCTTGAAGGATGCGACCTGGCTGGCTATAATGCCATAAAGTTTGACATTCCGGTTCTTGCAGAAGAATTCCTGAGGGCAAACATCGACTTTAATTTCCTTAAAAGGAGATATGTCGATGTTCAGGTAATATTCCATAAAAAGGAACAGCGCACATTATCTGCAGCCTACCTGTTTTACTGTAAAAAGGAACTGGAAGATGCTCACAGTTCGAAAGCTGATACTGCAGCAACTTTTGAGATTCTTAAATCACAGCTCGATAGATATAAAGATCTGGAAAACGATGTTGAAAAGCTTGCCGATTTCAGCTCCTTTAACAGCAATGTAGACTTTGCCGGAAGAATCATCCTTGATGAGAATGGTGTTGAAGTTTTCAATTTTGGCAAGCATAAAGGAAAACCTGTTGAAGTTGTTTTTAAAGAGGAACCGGCATATTATTCATGGATGATGAACGGCGAATTCCCATTGTATACAAAAAAAGTGCTTACCGAGATTAAATTAAGATCTTTCGGAAAAAATCAGGGATAGGATGAAGATCATCTGCATTGGTCTCAACTACAGAAAGCATGCCATCGAGCTCGGATGGGATATTCCAGAAGAACCTGTTGTATTCCTTAAACCCGATTCATCGCTCCTGAAAAATAATGAGCCATTTTTTCTGCCTGATTTTTCAACTAATATTCATTATGAGGTCGAGGTAGTTTTAAAGATCAGCAAACTTGGGAAGGGGATCTCTGCAAAATTTGCGCCCCGTTATTTTGATGAAATTACCCTTGGTATAGATATTACAGCCCGCGATCTCCAGAATAGGCTGGTTGCAGAAGGGATGCCATGGGAAATATCAAAATGCTTTGATGGGGCAGCACCTATCGGAAGATTTATTCCCCTTACAAGTATTAATGACGTAACAAACCTTGATTTCAGGCTTGAGATCAATGATAAAGTGGTGCAAAAAAGCAACACCTCCGATATGATATTCGGTTTTAATGAGATCGTTGAATATGTCTCGAAATATTTTACTCTCAAAACGGGCGATCTAATATTTACCGGTACTCCGCCAGGAGTAGGACAGCTTCATAAAAATGACAATCTTATTGCATACCTGGGTGATGAACCGCTTCTGGATTTTCTAATAAAATAGAAATCCAAAACCAATAATCTTAACCACAGAGTTCGCAAAGCCTTTGTTTTTACCCCTTGAACTCCACCGAGCGGTGCTATTTCACCCCCCATCCCCCCCAGGGTGGGCTAGAAAAGAAACGGATTAATAAGTCCCCCTTGGTGGATTTAGGGGTGAAAATATAGAGTTATAGGATTTCATTCTTTAAAACAGCAGCAGCTTTCTCCATATAATAATCACCTGCTAACCTGTGTTCAATCAGGATTATATTAATATAGTCAATAGCTTTCTGAACAGTCTTGGATCTTCTTCTGTGGATATGCCCTGTCTCCGGATCAGTGTTCAGGAAGGATGGCCCTTTAAACTTCCTGAAAAAAAAGGGAAACATTAAGCCGAAGGCATTTCTGTAAGCTTCCAGCCTTGAGGTTCCACCTACTCCTGCAGAATTATCACCTTCGTCCTGAACCTCATCATGTAATATGATTCCGATTGTACCTTCCTTCTGATACTGAATCAATTGTTTAAAAAGATCTGAGCGCGAGGATAACATACTCGCACCAAGAACTAGATGAAATGGTTTTCTGAAATAGATATTATTCCTGTTCTTTTGGGCCAGATAGCAGGCAGTCTGTGCGGCAACTATACTACCTGAACTGGAAGATGTAATAACGAGCTGTGTTTCAGGAGAAAGGCCGGCATTAATGATTTGTATGAAAGCGGCCATGAATATTTTTTCATTTTCAGGATTGGCTATCGGTTTCTGGGCATTGTTCAAGGCCCATATAACATTCATCATTGGAGATTTAAAATATATTCCTTTTATAAACTCAAAATCATCTTCCATTATCTTCTTCATCAACCTGATGAATGATCCGGTAAAGATGTTAAACCTGTCATCCCTTGTCTCTCCACCGGCAAAGAACCAGACCTTATATCTGCCTTTTATATTATTGTCATTGTGATTTTTATCTAACTCCATATCTGTATTAAATTATTCTCAGCAATCGCAAATATACATGAAAAAACCAGTGGAACTTCTTTATTTCAGATGACTCTCTGAATAGTTAATAAATCTTAACAGGTAATATATTTTGATGTCCAAACTGACAATCTGGCGATTAATTTCATATCTTAACTTCTCATTTCAAGTTGACAATCTTGCATTGAATACGTTAATTCGAAGTTCTAACTTATAGATCAGACTATAACTTTAAAATAGTAACCTATGAAAGAAAAGAAGAAGGTATCACGAAGAAGTTTTATTCAGAAGTCAGCAGGAGCAGCCGCCCTTTTGACTATCCCGACTATCATTCCTAAATCAGTCTTTGGTGCAAATGATAAGGTACGGGTTGCAGTACTTGGCGTAAATGGCCGGGGTACTAACCATATCCAGGGTTTTTCAAACCTCGAGAATGTTGAAGTTGCCTGTTTATGTGATCCCGATCTTGTGGTTCTGGCCAAACGAGCCCAGGAATTTGAAACAAAGTATGGCAGGAAAGTTATTCAGCAACAGGATCTGCGAAAAGTATTTGATGACAAATCGATTGATGCAGTCAGTATCGCTACTCCAAACCACTGGCACGCACTGGCTACAATCTGGGCATGCCAGGCCGGCAAAGATGTCTATGTTGAAAAACCAGGTTCCCATAATATCCGTGAAGGACGTAAGATGATTGAAGCTGTTGCAAAGTACGACCGTATTGTTCAGCATGGAGTTCAGTTACGCAGTTCTGTGGCTGTTCAGGAAGCTATTAAACATCTTCGCGACGGCTTGATCGGCGATGTTTATATGGCCAGAGGGCTCGTATTCCGCTGGAGGGATGATATTGGAAATAAAGGAACAGAAGCTGTTCCTCAGGGACTTGATTACGATCTCTGGACCGGCCCTGCTGAAATGCGTACATTCTCCCGTAACTATGTTCATTATAACTGGCACTGGAACTGGAACTATGGTAATGGTGATGTGGGTAACCAGGGCATTCATGAGACAGATTTGTGTATGTGGGGACTTAATGTTGGCCTTCCTGAAAGGATAACTGCCGGTGGAGGTAAATTTCTGTTCAACGATGCAAAAGAGACTCCTGAAGTTCTTGCATCGACCTATCATTACCCAAAAGAAAAAAAGATAATTGAATTTGAAGTTCGTCCCTGGATTACAAACGCTGAAAACGGCGCCGAAGTTGGCAATATTTTCTATGGAAGTAAAGGATACCTGGTAGTCTATAATTATGACAGGTATGAGAGTTTTCTGGGTCAAAAAAAGGAGCCTGGTCCAAAAAACAAAATGGGAGGAGATCATTTCCTGAATTTCATCACTGCCGTCCGTGCGCATGATAAATCAATTCTTAACGCTCCTGTAGAGACAGCTCATCTTTCCTCTGCGCTGGCTCATCTTGGCAACATTGCTTATCGTACCGGTCGTACTCTGAATTTTGATCCCAAAACTGAAAAATTTATCGGAGACGAGGATGCAAATGCATATCTGACACGTCCTCCCCGGAAGCCGTTTATAGTTCCGGATAAAGTTTAAGATCCGATACTGGTTCTATAATGTGAACGTCATTGCTCCTGGAAAGAGATAGCAATGGCGTTTTTTTATTTCAGTTAAACCAATATGATAATTTAAGGACTAACCCCCGGTTTTTAACTCTGTAACCAGCAGGTAAAGAGTTCTCGGTGTAAACGATAAAAAGGTCCGAAACAGGGGCAAATCGCCATTGGAATCTCAGGTTCAAATTAATATTGTCAATCTGATTATTATACTGCACAAGACTTGTAAAGAAAATTTTGTCTGTAAATGTAAAATCAAGCCTTGGCCCGATAAGAAAAAATTCGGCACTTTTATATGGTGAAGGCATTGATATTTTGTTATATGATGAAACAACTGCCAGGCTCCCATAGGGCTGAACCCTATAATACAGTTCTCCATTTACTGTTAGTCTCGAGCCATCAAAATAGCCTCCGTATCGGCTGCTTATCAACCAATTTAATGGTTTACGGATATCGGATGTAAAAGAAATGCCCATCTCTTTCCAGTTAAATTTTTCATTTGCTGAAAATGGTATGCCTCCTGTATTGGTAGGATCAAATGGGTTTAGAAGTTTAATATATGTTTTCTTTGTATCAATTACTAAAATACTTTTATTCATCCACTCAACCTGGTAGAGAAATTGGATCTCCTTGTCAGTCAGATTCATTGAAGGATCAAAAAACATGTCCAGTTTAAGAGCTGGTCCATGATCTGCAATCCTGCTGCCTGACGGGAAGAATTTGTACTGAAAAACCGGGTTTATCTCATAATACCCTTTTCTTCTAATATATCCGACTTCTGCAATATAATCAGTGCCTACCCACGACTGATTCAGAGAGGCATTTAGATACTGGGTTGAATATGCAATATTGGCAGCCAGTGCTGCAGCATTACCTTTTGTTCCGGGATAAAGCGACTGATGATAGAATGCTTTTCCCAGCCAATGGTTATTAGCGCTTGCCAGGTTGTATTCCACTCCCGCAACGCGGTTGAACCTGTTCCCAGTGAAGGATGAATCATTATTGAGATTCATCACCTGCTTATTGACAAGAAAAGCTGTTATGTTAGAATGACTGAATACTTGTCTTTGAATTGCTGCAACAGTAAAATTGTCTGCCTCGATAGTATCATTTTTACCGGTTTGAATGCCCATAAGTCCGATCCTCCACTTATTTCCAATTTTACCACTAAGTCTTGCCCCTGCCATAACTGTACTCTCGAGTCCGATCCGGCGCGAGAAAAAGGGCCTGAGGTTATCATTCCCCAGTTTTGCAAAGAGATCACTGTTTTCAAGGTAAAACTGTCTTTTCTCAGGAAAGAATAATTCAAAACGGTCAAGATTTGTGACCTGCCTGTCAACTTCAACCTGAGAATAATCCGGATTTACTGTCAGATCCAGATTCATCGAAGTAGATAGAATAACTTTAGCATCAATTCCAGCGTTTACTTTAGACCTAAACCCTTCACCAGCTTCCTTATTTTGAGTAGTTTGGGCTGATGCATAAGGGATTAATGAGAATCTCAGACCTGAAGAGGGCAAAGAGTTATCCCATACGAGTGAACCTGTGAATGCAAGAGTTGCAGTCGCAAACTGTCTTGGCATTGGTGCCCAGCTAGATTTTTCATTGGTTTTAAGATCTAGTCTGCTGAAATTTATTCCCCATTCATTATCGCCTCCTTTATAACGAATACTTCGGAATGGAATTGCGAATTCAGCAACCCAGCGGTCATTATAATTTTTAACTACTGATCTCCATTTAATATCCCAATCAAGATTTACTGCGCCTCCGTTTGCCTGAACACCATCCCACTGAGCCCCGGAAGCAGAAACTCCGAATGCAAAACCATTAGTCTGATCATTATATGTATCAATGAATACCACGAAGTTATCGTTCTTCAGAAAGTTGAAATCGCGCCTTAAGGACTCTACAGGGCGTTTTCCGGATGTCGGATCATAACATATTATACCAACGTAAAGGGTCGATTCGGTGTAGGTGACTTTCACCTCCGTTTGTGCAATGGCAAACCCAGTGTCAGTAGGCAATACCCTTTGGAAATGACTCGCTTTATCTGCTGAGAGCCATACTGGTTCATCAAGAATTCCGTCAACATTAATTGTAATGTCTGTCTTTTCAATATTTATCCGATACTTCTCTCGGTTTATTCCTTTTGACTGGCCGAATAGTATTGTGTTAAAACACAGGAGTATAGCGATGCTGAAGAAGAGGGAGGGTTTGAACATTGAGAAATTTAAAATTTGGCTCAAGTTAAAAAAAAGTTTGAATCAGTGTTATGGTGTTCGAAATTGCGAGAAAATGGAATATGAAATGTTGAATAGAAGAACAGTAGAACAACCTTTTAGAAATATTTAACTTTTTGATTTATTCTTTTCCTTTGGTATTAATTAATTCTATTAATATCTTTGGCCGTTAATTTAATAAATAAAAAAGATGGGAAATTTAGGAGCTACTGAGATAATTCTGATTTTACTTGTTGTTGTACTTCTTTTTGGAGGCAGAAAGATTCCTGAACTGATGAAGGGTATTGGCCAGGGTATGAAAGAATTTAAAAAAGCTTCACATGTTGAAGATGAACCTGAAAAAACGAGTACTGAACCTAAAGACAACGAGAAGAAATAAAAGATTGCCTAAAAGGTACTTTTTTAAGACTATCATCTAGAAATAGATTGTAATTCAATCTGAAATAAGATACTTTGGAGTTTTTCTGTGTTTTGTCCCCTGCTCATAGCTATATGCTATTTCGAAAAGTGTTGGCTCAGTCCATGCCTTTCCAAAGAACGTAACTCCAACCGGCAGATCATTAATAAATCCCATTGGGACAGTAATTGCAGGATACCCAGATATTGCTGCAAGGGATGAACTTCCACCAACAAAATGATCACCCAGGAGCAGATCGGTTTTCCATGCCGGTGATCCTGTCGGTGCTATAATTGCATCAAGCTTATTACCATTCATTACTTTGTCTATTCCATCCTCTCTGGTTGCTTTTGTCATGGTAGCCAGTGCTTTCTTATAATCCGCCGAGTTTAGATCTCCTTTCTTTTCAGCCTGCTCAAGAAGTTTCTGATCAAAATATTTCAGTTCGACAGTATCTGATTTGTTGAATTCTATTAAATCCTTGAGATTCTTTACAGGGGAATCTTTTCCCAGTCCGGCAAAGTATTTATTAAGTCCATCCTTAAATTCGAACAACAGTACCTGGAATGACGCATCTTCATAATTATCTGTTTTCGGAAACTCTATCTCGATTACTTCTGCCCCATTTGCTTTAAGGTAAGCTATTGTTTCATACATCAGCGTATCAACTTTATCAGAAAAACCCATAGCTTTTTTTAACAACCCGATTCTTTTGCCCTTCAGACCGTCTTTCTTCAGATACGTTGTATAATCAGCCTGATATTTTCCATTTGAGGCAAATGTTTTGGAATCTGATGAGTCTATTCCTGTTAAGACTCCGAGTGTTATTGCTACATCTTCCAGAGTTCGTCCCATCGGACCCGGAGTATCCTGGGTGAAGGAGATTGGGATAATTCCTGACCGGCTGATCAGGCCGACAGTCGGTTTAATGCCAACAATTCCATTGTTATTAGATGGGCACACTATGGAACCATTTGTTTCTGTACCAATTGCCATCATGCAAAGGTTGGCTGAAACAGCTACGCCCGAACCTGCACTGGAGCCACATGGGTTGCGATCGAGGACATATGGGTTCCTGGTCTGTCCACCAACACCACTCCATCCGCTCGACGACATCGAAGCCCGAAAGTTTGCCCACTCGCTTAGATTGGATTTTGCAATGATAATTGCCCCTGCTTCTCTCAACTTTCTGGCAACATAACTATCGGTTATTGGAAAAGAGTTTCTTAATGCAGTAGCACCTGCAGTTGTAGCCATTCTGTCGTGTGTATCGATATTATCTTTAAGAATTACCGGTACCCCGAATAATGTCCCTTTTACCTTACCGGATGCAAGTTCCTTGTCCATCTCTTTAGCTATATCAAGAGCATCCGGATTAATTTCAATTATAGAATTCAGACGAGGACCATTTTTATCGATTTCGGCAATCCGGTCTAAATAGACTTTAACTACACCCTCAATAGTAAATTTGCCTTCTTTGTATCCCTGTTGAAGCTGTCCGATTGTCATTTCTTCAATCCATCTGTTTCCTGGTTCTTTCTGAACCTTATTAACCGGAGATTTACAGGTAATCAGGCAAAGGAAAACTGCGGGGAGCAACAACAAAAATCTGGCAAAAATCGGCTTCATAATTTTATGGTTTTATATTTATACAGGGTTTGATTGTTATAATGTAGAGACGCCCAACCTGGGCGTCTCTTTACCGTATGACAAATTACATTTACAATTTTTTGTATATTCCATAAAATTATGAATTTTAAATCAATTTGAATACATTTGTTTATTGATAGAGACACCCAGGTTGAGCGTCTCTACAAGTCAGGTGTTTTGATTTTTTTTTTGGGAATATGAAAAACATCTATCTGCAAATTCTTGATCATCAATCCGATATTTCCGATCTGGTACTTGCTACTGTTACCACAACGCATGGTTCTACTCCTCAGAAGCCAGGAAGTTCAGCTTTATTTGGCACCAATGGTCTTATTCATGGAACAGTTGGAGGCGGCATTGTAGAAGGAAAGGTTCAGAAACTTGCTCTTAATGCTATTTCGTCAAATAAATCCGGACATTTTCAATTTAACCTGGCCAATGACATTTCAAAGACAGAGGAAGCAATATGCGGAGGACAGATCAGTGTACTGATAGATGCAAATCTAAACAATTATATTAACGTCTTTCAACAAATTAAGAGTTCGATGGAAAGCCGGATTCCCGGTGTTCTTATAACGATGGTTACAAGATTCTCAGAGGAAAGCGTTCTTATTAACCGTTATTGGATGAACGACTCATTCAAACCTGCGATACCAGAGGAGTTTATAGAGAGAATTGAACCTGTTGTAATGAATATACTCTTTGTAGCCAATCCTTCAGATTATAGAGAACTGGAGCTGACAATGCCCGGCGAAGAGCCTTCTTCGCTATTTTTTCTGGAACCAATCTTTCCACCTGCACGTCTTCTTATTGCAGGAGCGGGTCATATTGGTAAGGCGCTGGCTCATATCGCAGATATGCTGGATTTTGAGGTTACAGTAATTGATGACAGACCTGAATATGCTAATTCTGTGAATATTCCGGAAGCCAGTCATATCATTGTTAATGATATAGGAAGTGCCATGCAGCAATTGAAGAAGGGTAATGACACTTTTGTTGTGATCGTTACACGTGGTCATAAGGATGATGCTGCGGCTCTTAAACCTTGCTTTGGTTCTGATTTGGCTTATGTCGGTATGATTGGAAGTAAAAATAAGATAGCTAACATGCGAATGAGCTTTATTGAGAACGGATGGGCCACAGAAAAGCAATGGAATGCTATTTATGCCCCGACAGGACTGGATATCAAATCTAAAACTATTGAAGAGATAGCAGTTAGCATTGCGGCACAGCTGGTGCTGGTACGAAATAATAAAAAGTAAGCGGTATGGATGAAATCTGGGCTATCATACTTGCAGCAGGGGAGTCAAAGAGAATGGGGGTTCCGAAAATGTTACTGATATTTAATGGAAAAACAATGTTGGAAAATGTTATTGCCAGTGTCACTGCATCAGAGGTTAATAATACAATTGTTGTTTTGGGGGCTGAAAGGGATTCATTAATGGATCTGATCGCAAAATCATCTGTAATGTATTGTTATAATGATATTTACAGAGAAGGAATGTTGTCGTCAGTAAAATGCGGATTCAGAAATTTGCCTCCAGATTATAAAGCAGTCCTGGTTTTTCAGGGCGATCAGCCGTTTATAACTCCCATGGCAATTAATGCTGTAATTGACGCATATTTATTATCAGGAAAAGGTATTGTAATTCCTACATATCAGAATAAGCGCGGACATCCACTTCTTATTGACAGAAAATACAGAGGCGAAATAGGGAAACTCAGTGCTGCTAAGGGGTTACGTTCATTGGCTGATAAGTTTTCTGATGATGTTCTCGAGGTTGCAACAAATGAATCAGGTATACTCAGGGATTTTGACACTTACGACGAATATATTAAGGAAATAAATCAAATTCAATAGATATGGAAGAGACTATTAAATTTCAGTTAAACGGGAAGAAAACAGAAGCACTGATTGATCCCACTCAGACTCTTTTATGGGTACTGCGGAATCATTTTGGGCTAACGGGAACCAAATTTGGCTGCGGAATGGGATTCTGCGGGTCATGCACGGTTCTAATAGATAATGAACCTGTCAGGTCGTGCCAGTTGTCGGTAGGTGATGTCGCCGGCAAAAAGGTGGTCACTATTGAAGGGTTAGCAGTAAACGGAGTATTACAGCCTGTTCAGAAGGCTTTTATAGAGCACGATGCAATGCAATGTGGGTTCTGTACTCCGGGGATGATCATGAATGCCACAGGTATGCTTTTAAAGAATCCCGCACCTTCAATAAAGGAAGTAACGGATGGTATGGAAAACAACCTGTGCCGTTGCGGAGCACACGTACGAATAGTTGAAGCTGTACTTACTGCATCTAAAGAAATGAAAGGAGGGAAGTAATAATGAAAAAAGAACAAACAATCAATCACGATTCTGAACAAATTACAGAACCTCAAGGAATACCAAGAAGAGATTTCTTTAAAATTCTTGGAGGCGGGATTATTATCTTTTTCCAACCCTGGAGTGCGCTTGAGCTGCTCGGATTACCATCCGAACAAGCCAGGAGTCTGCCAAAAGATTACAATGCTTTTCTACGTATAGGTGAAGATGGAACTGTTACTTGTTATACTGGTAAAATTGAAATGGGTCAGGGCATTATTACATCATTGCCACAGATGATGGCTGATGAACTTAACGTTCCAATTGAGAAGGTAAAAATGGTAATGGGCGATACCGACCTTTGTCCATATGATCAAGGCACATGGGGATCTATGAGTACCCGGATTTTTGGTCCTAGTATGAGAGCTGCTGCTGCTGAAGCAAGAGGTGTACTTCTTGACCTTGCTTCGACGCAACTTGGAGTGCCTGTTTCACAGCTTGAAGTAAAGGATGGGATAATAACTGACATAAAAAACTCAAAGAATTCTGTAAGCTACGCACAACTTACAAAAGGTAAAAAAATTGAAAAATTCCTTGATGTGAAACCTTCAGTTGAAGATTTCACCAAGTTCACTTATGTAGGCAAATCGTATAAACATAGTGATGGAAGCCTCAAAGTAACCGGAGAGGCAAAATACACGGGTGACCTTAAATTACCCGGAATGGTTTTCGCAAGGATTTTACGGCCACCTTCCCATGGTGCAAAGCTGACTTCCGTCGATTATTCGGGAGCTGAAAAGATTGCAGGTACAAAAGTTGTCAGGGATGGTGATCTGGTAGCTGTAATCCACGAAAACCGTGACAAGGCTGATGAGGCTATTGTTAAAATCAAAGCAGAATACTCATTTAATGAGATGCCTGTTAATGATAAGACAATCTTTGAATGGATGCTAAAGGCAGATTCAAATGTAAATGTTATCAGGTCAACTGGAGATCTGGAGGCCGGACGTCAGCTTTGTGAAAAAATAATTGAATCGGAGTTTCATGATCCTTATCTGGCGCATGCAGCTATAGAAACTCATACAGCCCTTGCAAGGCTTGAGGGTGATAAGATGACAGTATGGGCTTCAACACAATCGCCTTTCGGTCTTCAGAACGGGATATCGCGTGAACTAGGTTTCCCTTTAGAAAAAGTACGGGTTATTGCACCATTTGTTGGCGGAGGATTTGGAGGCAAAGGTGAATTCCAGCAGGGTGTTGAAGCAGCAAAACTTGCAAAAATTACAGGTAAACCTGTTATGCTTGTATGGACCCGGGATGAAGAATTCTTCTATGATACATTTCATCCGGCAGGTGTTATTAAAATAAAATCAGGTATCGATAAGTCTGGTCTGATAAAATTATGGGACTACCATTTGTATTATGCCGGAAGCAGAGGCTCTGATACAATCTATGATGTACCTAATGCAAAAACCACAGGTTACGGTCAGAAAAGGGATTCTTCGCCGGTTCATCCTCTGGCCACAGGTGCATGGCGTGCTCCCAGTAATAATACAAATACCTTTGCAAGGGAGGTTCAGATCGACATTATGGCTGCAGCTGCAGGGATTGATCCTCTTGAATTCCGTCTTAAGAACCTGAAGGATGAAAAAATGATAGCCTGTCTGAAAGCTGTCGCTGACAAGTTCGGATATGTTGCAGGTAAAACTCCAAGCGGAAGAGGATTCGGTGTTGCTGTTGGTATTGATGCCGGGTCGTGGGTAGCACATATGGCCGAAGTGAAAGTTGATAAGAGTACCGGGAAGGTCAGGGTTGTACGCATAGCATGTGCCCAGGATATGGGATTGTGCGTTAATCCTGAAGGTTCAACCATCCAGATGGAAGGTTGTATCACCATGGGTCTGGGATATACCCTCGCGGAAGAGGTATTATTCGAAGGAGGTAATGTAAAAAACCGTGGGTTTGATTCTTATTATATTCCACGTTTCTCGTGGCTGCCCAAAATCGATACAGTAATACTCGACAGAAAAGACAAACCACCCCAGGGAGGAGGTGAACCTGCTATTATAGCTATTAGTGCTGTTGTTGCGAACGCAATTTTTGATGCTACAGGTGCCAGGTTATACAGAGCGCCAATGACACCGGCAAGAGTATTGGAAGCGTTGAAGAAAGTTTAATATATAAATAGAAATACCAGGGGGAGTATGATTCCTATTATAGTGAGGATTGCTCCCCTCTTTGTTATACCATTTTTACCTTTAATAATAAATAAGCCGGTAATAGTTACAATAATCAGTGAAATACAAAAAACATCGCTGAAATATTTCCACCACTTACCGGGGTTATAGTGAAGGAAGTTGAGTTGATAGAACAGGGGTCTTTTACTGATCTTTTCAATAACACCTTCTCCGGTAACTATATTTAGCTGCACAAAACCGCCCTCAATAAAAATAGTGACCTTATTGCCTGAAGGAAAGTAAAATGTCTTAAACTCCGGATCATCCTGGATGCTCTTGAGGATTTCTTCTGCCATCTCCTTATTAAAAGTCTCTCTGGTTATCTTTGTATTTGTATGGAATGTACGGCTGTCAAAAATATAGTTTGGATTCCAGTTATTTTTATGGTTTAGAGCAATCCCTGAGATGGCGTAAATAATTGTTAATCCGGCTATAAGGTAACCTATATCGCGATGTGTGACCCTGTTGAACTTTGACAGATTCATGATGATAATATTAAAAAAGGTCAGTTATCGACTGACCTTCCTGGTGCTTTATGAAGAATTTATTTTACAGTGTGACTCTTATATTCCATTATTATATTGGATAATGAAGGTTGTCCGGCAAGGGCAGTCTCAGTTTCGCAGCTATCACCTGCCATAGTTTTGGCACCACCTTCAGCAGCCTGCATAGCCTCAGTTTTTTTGCCAGGTTTTTCATTTGCAGCCATTGCCGTACCACCCACTCTGGTAATCAGACCTTCGACAATAACTTCGCTTCCGAGAAGTTCCATAGGGAATTTAGATATATTTTCACCAGCAGCAACATATAACCTTATGTCAGGATTTTCGCCGACAATAAACATTTTTTTACCTGTTACGGTGCAAACATGAACCACTTTACCTTCAACAATAATGTTTTTACCAACATAATTATCGGGATTTTCAATAAGAGATGCAAATTCAACTTTTACAGATGGTTCTGACCCTTTTGCCTTGGATGAAACCTCTTTTTTACCTGAATTGCCGCATGAAGAAATAAAGGCAGCGATTAATACGAACGAAAATATGCGTCTGATCATAATGAATTTAGTTTAATTATATTTGTTTAACTGATTTAGAAAGAATTAGGTGCAATATGGAAAAAAAATTGTCAATAATCAATATTGTTTGTCATTTTTAATATTTTTAAGTTGCTCTCTCACCAGATAGAGAATTTAGCATGAAAATTATCAGATTGTCGTATTTTTGTCTTTTATTTTTTTTGATGTGAAACTATTGATTGTTGAAGATGACAGGTCGTTAAGTCGATCCATTAATGATTATCTGAAGATGGAGGGCCATATTTGTGAAGTTGCACTTACTTTTCATGCAGCGATCAGTAAGGTTGCCGACAATAAATATGATTGCATAATCCTTGATATAGGTCTGCCGGATGGAAATGGTCTGGATGTAATTCGCGAAATGAAGTCAAATAAATCAACCGGAGGAGTTCTTGTTCTTTCTGCAAAAAGCTCTCTTGATGACAAACTTGCCGGTTTAAAAATCGGGGCAGACGATTATCTGACAAAGCCATTTCACTTTGCAGAACTCAGCGCCCGGATTAATTCAATATACAGAAGGAGTAATCTTCTTGGTTTGAATGAAATCACTTTTAATGAGATCAGAATAAATACCGATGATAATCAGGTATATGTAAATAATAAATTACTGACACTTACAAAAAAAGAGTACGATCTGTTACTGTTCTTTATGGCTAACAGGAACAGGATAATTACAAAAGAGTCAATAGTTGAACATCTCTGGGGTGACGATGTTATACTCACCGATTCATTCGATTTTGTATATACTCACGTCAAAAACCTGCGCAAAAAGATTGTTGCTTCTGAAGGCAGGAATTATATCAAATGTATTTATGGATTTGGATATAAATTCATTGATAATTGAAACTACTGACTAAAAGTACCATTTACTTTTTGCTTTCTTCCATTCTGGTAATGGTTGTTGGCGGAGCGTTATTATATCTGACAATAAAGAGAGTTATTTACAAACAAATTGACAACAGTCTGATTACTGAAAAAACAATAATCCAGGATCAGATCAGACACACTGATTCTATACCTGATTTTGAAGCCTCGTTGGGTCATCAGATCGAAGTTAAATTACTGAACCATCCCATTCGCAATTTCCAATCCATTAAGGACACTGACATTTATGACGCAAAATCAGACTCATTTACACCCTTCAGATATATTTATTCTTCAGGTAATACGGTTCAAAAAAAAGGTTACATAATAACAATCTTTCAGGTTATACGTGAAAAAAGTGAATTGCTGCAAGACGTTGCACTCTATATGTTCTTTCTGTTTTTCTCACTTCTTCTTATTTCAATTCTTGTCAACTACCTGGTAGCCAGAAGGCTATGGAGCCCATTTTATATGTCAGTTAAAAAAGCGGCAAGTTTTGATATACAATCGAATGAACCTTTGGATTTGCCTGATACCGATATTACTGAGTTTAGTCAGTTAAATACGGTCTTTGACAGCATGACCCGCAAAATGAGAAATGATTATCTTAACCTGAAAGAGTTCAGCGAGAATGCGGCTCATGAGATACAGACTCCACTGGCCGTAATACGGTCCAAGACTGATTTACTTATGCAGCAGAAAAAACTTAATAAGGATAGTATGGGCCTTATTAAATCTATAAATGAATCCACAACAAAATTATTTAAGCTTAACCAGGGATTACTTCTGATTTCCAAAATAGAAAATCAGATTTTTCATGAGAAGAAGATAGTCTCATTGAAGCAAATCACTGAAAACAGCCTGGAGAATTACAAAGAGATTATGCAGCTAAAGAAGATAAAGGTTGAGATGGATGCAAAGGAGGATGCATTTGTTGAAATGAATGAGATACTTGCCGAAGTGATGATTTCAAATCTTCTCAGCAATGCAGTGCGGTTTAACGTTGATGGTGGTTTCATCAGATGTCAGATTGATGGGAAGTTTTTGATTTTTACCAACAGTGGCTTGCCGTTGAACATTGATCCGGATATTCTCTTCAGAAGATTTCATAAAGCCAGTGATAATCCGCAATCGGTTGGGCTTGGTTTAGCTATTGTAAAGAAAATTACTGAAAGTTATGGAATGCATATTAACTACACCTGTCAAAACACCACTCATGAATTAAAGATTCAATATCGTCACCAAAGCTGATTGCGGCATCCTTTTTAGTAATGAATCTTAAAAATTTGTTAAAAAATTTCAACTTCAGATCGTCTTCAGAATCTCGCGATATTTTTGTCCTGTCAAACCAATTAATTTATTAATTATGAAAAAGTTATTATTCGTTTTGGTATTAGTGATGGGAGCTCTGGTGGTTAACGCACAGCGTACACCTGTAAAAGTTGCAGACCTTCAGAAATCAATTACTGACAATATTACTAAAGATTATGCCGGTTTTATGATTAAAGATGCAACCAAAGTTGTAGAAAACAACGTAACAACATTTGAAGTTGTTGTCACCAAAGGGACTACCCAGGAGACTCTTTGCTATGATAATACAGGTAAATTCCTGAAAAAACTGGATGCAAAAGCCGGTACTGTTAAGACTCCGGTAAAACCAACTACTAAACCTCCAACAAAGAACAAATAATAACCAGGAGGTTATCAAATAATTAAAAGAGGCTGTCTCATAAGGGCAGCCTCTTTTTTTATTATTATAGTTCCCATCCTTTTCGATATTCCCTTACC
>Ga0209744_1000086_pt1 | contig 28069 bp, 23 predicted proteins | sample BarGraNGADG00311_2_FD_184494 | JGI IMG/M metagenome (GOLD analysis project Ga0209744, IMG submission 184494) | Arctic peat soil microbial communities from Barrow, Alaska - Barrow Graham LP Ref core NGADG0004-311 (SPAdes) (version 2) | ecosystem: Environmental > Terrestrial > Soil > Wetlands >... | reverse complement strand
GAAGTCACTTAAACTCGAAGGATCACGGATAAGACTTTTAGGATTGAGCATCTCCAATCTCGAAACTGATGATGGTGGTGACAGGCAGCTGTATCTGTTTGAGGAGTAATGTAAGGACATGTCATGGCATGTCCCTACTATTTAAAATAAACCTTCTATTGACAAATATCTCTCGCCCGTATCGTAGCAGAAGGTAAGGATTCTTGATCCTTTAGGAAAATCCTTGAGCTTTTGATTCACAGCTGCAAGAGATGCCCCTGAAGAGATTCCGACAAACAATCCCTCTTCCCTGGCTACTCTCCTGGTAAAAGTATATGCTTCTTCCTTGGTTACTTTAATTATCCCGTCCAGTAATTTTGTATTTAAAATAGAAGGTATAAACCCGGCACCAATTCCCTGTAGCGGGTGCGGGGCAGGAGCACCTCCGCTGAGTACCGGAGATAATTCAGGTTCAACAGCGTACACCTTAAGTTTTGGAAAAGCCTTTTTCAGAACTTCAGCAACACCTGTAATATGTCCGCCGGTACCAACACCTGTGATCAGATAATCGAGGCCATCAGGAAAATCTTTAAGAATTTCCTGGGCTGTGGTGGTCTTATGAATTTCTGTATTGGCGGGATTGTCGAACTGCATCGGCATCCATGAATCGGGTGTTTCAACTACTAATTCCTTTGCGCGTTCAATTGCACCTTTCATCCCTTTTTCGCGTGGGGTAAGTACAAATTCAGCACCATAGGAACTCATTATTTTTCTTCTTTCTAACGAAAACGATTCTGGCATTACCAGAATAAGCCTGTACCTTTTTACTGCTGCTACTATGGCAAGACCAATGCCTGTATTACCGGATGTCGGTTCAATAATAACACCACCGGGTTTTAATATACCTTTTTTTTCTGCATCCTCTACCATTGACAATGCAATACGGTCTTTGATGCTCGCACCGGGGTTTGATCTTTCAAGTTTTACCCAAACAGAGTAACCTGGATCAAAAAGCCGGTTGATTTTCAAATGAGGTGTATTTCCTATTGTTTCAAGAATTGAGTTTACTTTCATAATAATTTTTTTTAAAGTTATTTCAGATAATAAAGTTTATAGGTTCCTGGAAACCACTCTTGTTTCTCACAATTATTTCGCTCTTATGATATACCACCGAAAAAGGAGCAATACTTTCTGTGAGCCAAACGTTACCACCGATTATACTGTTCCTGCCGACAACTGTCTCTCCACCCAGTATTGTACAACCCGAATACAGGATTACATTATCCTCAATTGTGGGATGACGCTTTTTAGAAGCTTTGTCTTTGGCGACGCTCAGAGCACCAAGTGTAACTCCCTGATAAAGTTTTACGTTATTTCCGATAATTGCAGTTTCTCCTATGACAATTCCTGTTCCGTGATCTATTGAAAATGGACAACCGATTGTAGCTAAGGGGTGAATATCTATTCCTGTAACTTTATGAGCGTATTCTGTAATTATCCGGGGAAGCAGAGGTATTGATAACCGTGCCAGGGAATTGGCAATACGGTAGCAGAATATTGCCAGGAACCCTGGATAAATAGCAATGACTTCAATTAGCTGTGTCGCTGCCGGATCTGATGCAAGAATAAAAGCCGCGTCCTTCAGTAGCGTTTTTTTTATGTTTTTAAGGTTCTTTATAAATTGATCTTTAACATCTTCTTTTTTATCTGTCAACCCTGTCAAAATGCTGAGAAGTTGAATCTTCACATCAAGGTGTTTTATCTCCGTTTGAGTATCTGAATAAGAATTGGCTTCCGGAAAAAGCAATCTGAAAATAGACTTGATTGTTTTTTCGACAGCTTTTTTATCAGGTATGATATGATCAGTCATATGGATCTATTATTATCTTATTTTGTTTTGTTCAGTTCCTTTCGGTTCTATTCCGCAAATGTACAACACTTAACTTCAGAAAGTGTTGTACATTTCAGTTCTGACTGTCTGCAAAACTATCTTAACCAGAGCTTCAGATAGATTCATTTCATTTTCAGACTAGTTATAAATGAGAAATATATGTTTTCAGCCAAGAGCATTTTTTAAATCCTCTAAGAGATCATCAATATGTTCGATCCCTATTGACAGACGTATCAGATTATCAGTGACCCCGATCTTTTGTCTTAGTTCTTTGGGGAAATAATCATGGGTCATGAGGGCTGAGTAATTAGCAAGAGATTCAATACCGCCCAGACTGTCAGCCAATTGGAAGATTTTTAGTTTTTTAAAAAAGATATTACATTCATTAAGGCCGCCTTTCAGTTTGAAAGATACCACTCCTCCAAAACCGGTCATCTGCTTCTTTGCAATTTCATGTCCGGGATGTGTTTCAAGACCTGGGAAAAATACTTCAAGCACGTTAGATTGCGTCTGTAGGAATCTGGCAACACTAAAAGCGTTTTTCTCATGCTGCTGCATTCTGACCGCAAGAGTTTTTACTCCTCTTAATGTCAGCCATGAGTCAAAAGGAGATGGTACAGCCCCAACTGCTTTCTGGACTAACTGAATTTTTTTGAATATTTCAGTATCATTCAATATCACTGCTCCTCCAATAATGTCAGAGTGGCCATTGATATACTTTGTTGTACTGTGAACAACAATGTCGGCTCCAAGTAAGATTGGTTTCTGGAAATAGGGAGATAAAAAGGTATTGTCCACCACGACTATTGCATTTTTCTTATGACTTATTTCTGAAATAGCTTCGATATCGAAAATTTTCAGCGTCGGATTTGTCGGGGTCTCTATCCACACCATCTTTGTAGACGGAAGGAATGCTTTTTGAATCAGGTCGAGATCAGTGAAATCTGTGAATGTAAATTTCACATTGAAAGGCTCCAGTATCTCTTTTATCAACCGGTATGTTCCTCCATACATATCTTCGGGGACTACAACATGATCCAACGGTCTGAGCAGTGACAATATCGCATGTTCTGCGGCAAGACCTGATGAGAATGATAATCCATATTTACCTTCTTCAAGAGAGGCCAGGCAGGCATCAAGAGCTGAGCGGGTAGGATTTCCGACTCTTGAATACTCATATCCTTTGTTTTTGTTGACCTCTTCCTGTGTAAAAGTTGATGTCTGATAAATAGGGACAATAGTTGCGCCTGTTGCCTGATCTGCAGCCTGACCGACACAGATCGCTTTCGTTTCAAATTTCATATGATGCAATTATATTTATGTTCGGACAAAAGCAGGAATTATACCAAAGTATTTAAAACCTTATAAACATCATTTAATCAAGTCAAATCAAAGCGTCAGACTATACAGATCATTCATATAATGAACTTTCTGTAAATAGTTTATTACGATTGAACTCTTTATCCCATGACCGCAATAGAATACTTTAGGTCCGTTTTGGGGAATAAGATGAAGCTTCTGATTTATTTCATGAAATGGAATTGAGACTGTATCAAAATTAATGGGTGTCTTCTCATATTCCTCCCTGATGTCAATAACTTTAAGTTCAGGATTTGCAAAGATCATTTCTTTCAGTTTCTGGGCTGTGATCTCCTGAACAAGTTCCTTTTCAGAAAGGCATAATTCCTCGTAAGTACCTAATTCATTAACCACAGAATTTATTGGATCACGGACAAATGAGAATACCTGTGAAGTAAAGTTAAGTGAATCAAGGAAAAACATTTTTCCTGATAATATACCATCGAGCCCAAGTATGATTTTGATGACTTCAGTTGCCTGCATGGTACCTATTGTACCTGCAATTGATCCTATCGTTCCTTCCTCTTCGCATGATGGCACTTCGAGCGGGTGAGGCGGAGTAGGGTAGATACATCTGAGTGTCGGTCCATTGAGATAGTTAAGAACCATGACCTGACCGGAAAATTTGTGAATTGCTCCATAAACGACAGGTTTATTCTGCAGTACAGCTGCATCGTTGATTAAATACCGTGTTGCAAAATTATCGGTACAATCTACAATAATATCATACTCTTTTAAAATATTTAGTGCATTCTCCTTAGTAAATCTGATGAAATGTGGTATTATTTTAATCTCCGGATTATTAAGCATAAGCTTATCTCTTGCAGCAAGTGGTTTAGGTTTTTCCATATCTTTTACACCATATAACAGCTGCCGGTGAAGATTTGATTCATCAACCCAGTCATTGTCGACAATTCCCAGGATTCCAACACCTGCAGCAGCGAGATATTGCAATACCGGACACCCTAGTGCACCTGCGCCTATTACAACTACTGAGGCTCCTTTGATCTTTTTCTGTCCTTCTTTCCCGATTTCGGAGAGTCGCATTTGCCTGTTGTAACGGTTTAATTCTGAAACCGAAAGAAATGTATTACATCTCATATATTATTCGTGTTGTATGTTATTTTTTATCAGTTTTCAGAAAATTTTCTTTTACCGATTCCGGCAGTATCTCATTCATTGAACCCGTCCTGTAACCTTTCAGATCAATTGTTACAAAGTTGAAGCCAGAATTTTTACAAATTTCTGTCAGCTTGTCTTTTATTTCCCATGCTTTATCCATCTCTGCAGGAATAAATTCAAACCGGGCAAGGTTTTCGTGGCTCCTGATCCTGAACTGGGTGAATCCCAGTTTTCTGACTTCAAATTCTGCTATTGCAAGTCTGTCGAGCTTTACTTTAGTTATCTTCTCCCCATATGGAAACCGGGATGCCAGACACGCATAAGACTGTTTCGTGGCAGTAGGAAGATTATACTTCTCTGAGAAATACCTGATATCATTTTTGGTAAATCCCGAATCAGCAAGGGGTGAAATGATACCTTTTTCCTCTTTTGCCTTCATCCCCGGACGAAAGTCTTTCAGATCATCTGCATTGCTGCCGTCAAAGACCGCTTCGTAGTGTTCCCCGGAGGCAATAAATTTTATCTTCCCGAAGAGCTCACTTTTGCAGTAATAGCATCTGTCGGGTGGATTGTCAGCAAATCCCGGAATATCTATCTCCTCTGAAACAATTACTTTATGTTTAATTCCCAATAAGGTTGCCAGTGATTTTGCTTCATCAAGTTCGTAAAAGGGATATGTACTTGATGTGGCTGTTATCAATAAAAGGTTATCTCCAAAAACGTCTTTTGAGACACGGGCAAGGAAGGTACTATCAACTCCACCTGAAAATGCTATCACTGCACTTTTATATTCTTTAAGAAGGGTTAATAATAGTTCTAATTTATCGTCCATAGTGCTTTTCCCTTTTTTGTTTTCAGTTCAAAGATATTCATAAATCAGTTTTTACCTAGCCTGACCGATAGTTTATATCAGTTTCACACTTCTTAAACGAAGTGAGTTCGATATAACCGATACTGAACTGAAACTCATTGCCAGGGCCGCTATCATTGGTGAAAGCAATATGCCAAAGAATGGAAATAACACTCCAGCTGCGAGTGGAATGCCAAGGGTATTGTACCCTAGAGCAAAGAACAGATTCTGTTTGATATTCCCGATTACCTTCTGGCTTAACAGCCTTGCTTTGGCTATACCTTTCAGGTCGCCTTTTACCAGTGTAATACCGGCACTTTCTATTGCTACATCTGTTCCTGTCCCCATTGCTATACCAATGTCTGCCTGTGCCAATGCCGGAGCATCATTAATACCATCGCCTGCCATGGCTACTTTTTTGCCTTCCGACTGAAGACGTTTTATCTCGTTGAGTTTATCGCCCGGAAGCATCTGAGCCTTAAATCCATCGAGATTTAATGCTTCGCTGACAGCCCTGGCGGTTTCTTCGTTATCTCCTGTAAACATTATGACCTGCAGACCTTCTTTTTGCAGATTATGAATAGCCTCTCTGCTCGATTCCTTTATTTTATCAGAAATTACAACAAAGCCGATTGCTGTATTACCTTCAGAAAGAAAAGAGACTGTTTTACCAAGTTTTTGTTCTGAATTAACCTGTTTTTTCAAATCAGCTGAGATAGCTGCCTTTATTTCCTCCATAAGCTTTTCATTGCCCAATGCCACCTTTCGGCCTTCCAGTATTCCTGTAACGCCCTTTCCTGTTACAGCTTCAAAGTCAGAAACAGGAAGCATCGCTATGTTTTTGTTTGCACCATAGCGAACAGTTGCCTGCGCCAACGGATGTTCACTGTTGTTGTTCAGAGAAATAATTTTCTGTAGTACCTCTTCGTCAGATATTCCGGGAGTAATGCTGATTACTTTTTCAACTGATGGTTTTCCATCGGTGATTGTTCCTGTTTTATCAATTATGACTATATCAATTGAGTTCATTTTCTCCAGCGATTCGGCATTTTTGATCAATATTCCAGATTGGGCTCCTTTGCCTACTCCAACCATAACAGACATAGGTGTAGCCAGACCCAGGGCACATGGACAGGCGATGATAAGTACCGCGATGGCATTTACGAGTGCATATATGTATGCGTGTTCACCTCCATATATTGCCCAGACTATAAATGTAAGAATTGAAATACCCACCACAACCGGTACGAAATATCCGGATATTTTATCAGCCAGATTCTGTATAGGAGCTTTTGAGCGACTTGCAGAATTGACCATTTCTATGATATGTGAAAGCAAGGTTTCTGACCCTACTTTTTCGGCAACCATCACAAATGTTTTGTTCCCATTTATGGTACCCGAACTTACTTTGTCACCAACCTTCTTATCAACAGGAATGGGCTCACCGGAAATCATTGATTCATCAATTGTCGATTCTCCGTCCTGAATACTTCCATCTACCGGTATTTTCTCACCTGGTTTCACACGTAACATATCGCCCTTCTGAATAGAATCTATGTCAACAATCTGTTCTTTGCCATCAATTATTTTTGTTGCTTTATTCGGTGCCAGTTTTAATAACTCCTTAATAGCGCTGTTGGTCTTACCGTGAGCCCGGGCTTCCAGAAGCTGACCTAACAAAACCAGTGTCAGAATTACTGTGGTGGCCTCAAAATAGACATATACGGTACCGGCATGCGATTTAAACTGATCGGGAAATATACCTGGAAAAAGCATAGCTGTAACACTGAAAAGCCAGGCCACTCCTGAACCTATTCCAATAAGTGTAAACATATTCAGGTTCCATGTTTTGACAGAGCGCCATGCCCGTTCGAAAAACATCCAGGAAGTATAAAATACTACAGGAATCGACAGGATCAGTTGTATCCAGTTCCAGTATTTCCAGGGCATAACTGCCATAAGTGGATTGTTATGTATCATTTCTGACATCGCAATCAAAAAAACCGGGGCAGTGAATAATATTGATATCTTAAATTTTCGAAGCAGATTCTTATAGGTTTTGTCTTCCTCTTCAACATCAGCAGTAGGCCGCTTCACGAGGTCCATGCCACAAACAGGGCAGTCGCCTGGCTTATCATAGGTTTTATCTCCTTCACAGTGCATCGGACAATAGAACACTCCGGAACCTTTGCCAGAGGATTTTAAATTCAGCTTTTCCTCCTGAATTTTATTTGCGAATGCAATATCTCCGGGTAGCGAAATACTATAATTTCCTCCTTCATTTTTCAGAGCCTCCTGAAACTTTTCCAATGGAATATGCGATTCCATCTCTATAACTGCTTCTGCTTTCGGCAGATCAACTGAAACATGGGTTACACCATCAACTTTTTTAAGAGCCTCCTCCACATGAGCCCGGCAATTATTGCAGCTCATGCCGTATACAGCATATATATGTGTCATTTTTAAGTATTATTATAGGTATAGTTTACTTTGATTTGTTGTTTTGATTCAAAGTTTTGACTACTACCCAGATAATAACAACGAGAACGATAAAGCCGATAATCCAGCCATATCCCATTCCCCAACCATTATGTAATCCGTTCATCATAATAATAAGTATTTAATTTTTTACTGAAAGGCTATCTCCTGCCTGTTGCACCCATTTATTCAACAGCTCTTTTTCATATGTACTGAGTATTGAATTTTTGTGCATTAATTTATAAGACGACAAAGGCATAATATCGTCCCTTATACTGTTGGTAATTCCATCCAGTTTGCTTAATTGCCTTCTTAGTGAATAGCTGCCAAATTCACTATAGTTCAATTCATCTTTACCTTTCCGTATATGTTTGGCCATTAGCCAACCAACCGGCTGAATGTTTGAATACCAGGGATAATCAGTGTTATTGCTGTGACAATCGTAACAGGTATTTTTTAATAAAGCCTGAACACTGTCAGAAGTAGAAACTATTTTTGAAATATCAGAATCGAAAACATGATTGCTTTTATTAAGTGCAGGTCGAAAAAATTGAATCACAATAATTACAACACCTGTCGATAATAGTATTTTCTTTAAAAGGCTCACGGTTATTTTATTTCTTCTTTAACAGAACCGCTGGTCATCATCGCTTTTCCCATATATGGATTTTTAATTTCCTTTGTTTCGCTTAACCAGAATGCCCCTTTCCCCTTATTATACATCGAATCAAAATCTTTATACAAAACTTGTTCGCTTCCGAATGTTTTTACCAGATCGTAAATGTCTTTGCTCAACAATTCAAAATGCTCCCGTTGATGAGCAATATTTCCGGCGTTTTTACCAATGTGCTCTGCGTGTTCCCTTGCATCAGCTTCCATATCTTCATATATTTTCTTTTGAGCCAGGGTCAGGGCGGATTTATCAAAATTTTTAAATGCTGTTTCCAGTAGTTTCCCAGCGGTTGCTGCATCAGTGGAATTGTCTTCTGTGAAGGCATTTTTCATTTGAAGATAAGCACCTACAATTTCTTTAATCGTTATGGGACCCTTCTTATCTATCGCAGATGTGGTTAATGTTGTGACTGCTATAGCTAAAACAATAATTATGTTTTTCATTTTGATATTTTTAAAATTGACACGATACATTTTCATTTATTAAAACTAATTCTTATTCGATTTAGTGCTATCTCCAGACATATCCATTCCTTTCATGCTTGTATCATTTTCTGGTTTGGAATCGTCATGGTATGCATCGCCAGGCATAATCATGCCGGGCATCGAGGATGTTTTTCCACCACGAGGATTCATCATACTCGGTTTGCCTTCAAGCTGAGCCGCAGCATCAATACTGAAAGTTCCGCTTGTAACAACCTCTTCGCCCTCGCTAAGTCCATTCATTATGACATAGCTATCACCAAGCATCGGACCCAGTTCAACTTCACGGATCTTAAAAACAGGTTCTTCTGAACCTGACTGTTTAACATATACAACAGAACGTTTACCTGTCCACAATACTGCTGATTTTGGAATTACAACATCATCAGTGTATTCGGCAAGTGTTGACGAAACAATTCCGGTAGCAAACATTTCCGGTTTTAGTTTTCCTGATTGATTACCTGTTTCGACCCTTACCTTAGCGACCCTGGTGACAGGATCAATGACAGGATCAATAAATATTATGCTTCCTGTAAAATCCGTGCCCGGTAATGCCTGCAGGTTAAATGAAAGTTTTTCACCTATATGTAGAAACTGGAGATCGCTTTCATAAGCATCGAACATTATCCATACTTTTGAAAGATCAGCAATATCGAATAAAACAGTTCCCTCCGAGACATGATCACCTGTGTTCACTCTGCGTGCGGTCACTGTGCCGGATGTATTTGATAAGACATCAAAATTATTCTGAATTGCACCTGAACTTTCGATTTTCGCTATCTGAGTATCAGTTAGTTTCCATTGGCGAAGTTTTTCTTTGGAGGCTTCGTAAAGTTCAGGCTGTAGCTGTTTTGTCTTTACTGTTTCCAATAATTCCTGCTGCGCTGTTATAAGTTCGGGTGAGTATATCTCTGCCAGCACCTGTCCTTTTACTACTGTCTCCCCGGTAAAATTTATGTTCAGTCGTTCGATTCTTCCGGGTACATGGGCCGTCTGGCTCTGGAACAATCGTTCATCGGCCTGTACCTTGCCATAAAGACGTACCTCTTTTACAGGTTTGTTCTTAGTGACAGTAGTAGTCAGTACATTGGCAAGTTGCACAGCATCTTTACTCATATGAATTGCATCGGGATCGACAGAGCCGGTACTGGTTTGTGCAAGAGGGATCAGATCCATTCCGCAGATGGGGCACTTACCAGGCTCGGTCATTCTTATCTGCGGGTGCATTGAACAAGTCCAGATTGTGCTTTTTGTTGTTTCTGTGACCTGACTGGCCTTTGTGTCGCTTTTCCCTGAATGATGAAATAATAACCAGCCAATTATAACACCACCAATCATTAACAGGCTGTATATTGCATATTTATTCGAAAATATTTTAAGTACTTTAAATTTTTTCATTGTCATTATGTTTATTGAATTTGTGAAAATGCCATTAATCTTTTTAACCATGCAACCGCTGTGTTGAAATCTGCAACAGCTTCGACTTGTTTGAGCTCATAATCCAGAGTCTGCTGCCTGATACGCAGAACATCGGTAAGCGCTGAATTTGAAACAGAAAAACTCTTAAGCATAAGATCGAGAGATTTTGAGGCCAGCTGATACTGATTATCATATAGTTTTATCCTTCGTTTTGCATCCTGGTACAACTGAACTGCCTGATAATATTCAGCCTGCAATGAATTAGCAGTAGCCTCATAGCTTTGTGATGCTGCAGTCTTCAGAAGTTCAGATTCGTCTCTCATTGCATTATATTTCTTTCTGTAAACCGGAAGAGTGACAACCAACATTGGCATTATCATATCCTTACCATTCATAGACGGTAATCCCATTGGGAATTGTGTTTTGCTTATCAGCGAATAATTAAGACCTAATCCTATCATCGGGTATCCCATTCTGGTGACCATCTTTTTGCGTGCTTCCAGAGATTGTTTTTCAAAATCCAGCATTCCGAGCATTGGATTATTAACAAGAATACTGTCTGAGACAGCAGCAATAGATAAATTCAGCGAATCCACAGCTATATTTTCATATGTAAAAACAGGGGTGGTGACAGATCTGTTCAGATAAGTGTTAAACAGAGCCATAACAGTGTTCCTCTGATTTTTGAGCAATGAAATATTGTTTTCAAGATCGCCGGTTTCAATTTGTATCCTGTAAATATCTGTCAGGCCCGAATTGCCTGAAGACGAGCCCATAGGACCGGTCTGCATTGATGAAGAAGCCTGATTTGATACTGCAGAACCGGAATTGCCCTGAACCGTACCCATACTCTGCATTCCGGAAGAACCGGCGCTGTTGTTTTGAACAGAACCCGGGGAGATTACCGGGTTGGAGGAAGTTGTTCCGGAACCTTCTGACGGAGCTGCTTTGAACTTTACCAATGCAAGACGTTCGATTATTTTCAGAATTTCGATATTCTTTTCCGAAATATTAATATCCTTCTGAACTTTATATAAATCGTACCAGCTGCGTTGAACATCGTAAAAAACTTGCAATTTTGCATCACGGAAAAGTTCAAATTTTGCCTTTGCCATGAGGCTCATTTCATCCCTGGCATTTTTAAGAACGCCAAACCATGGGAACATCTGCATTAACCTGATATCGGCTACCTGATTACCATTGACCAGCTCCATTGGCGACAAAAATACACCTATACTTAACTCCGGATCAGACAAGCTGCCAACCTGGGGGATTTTTTTAAGCGCTGCCTGATACTCTGAGAATTTCTGCAATACTGTTGGATTATTTTTAGCTGCTATTTCAAGATATTTAATTAGGGAATCAGGATACTGCTGACTGTTAACGACAAGCCAGCTGCCAAGTGCAATAAATGTAATAAGTAATTTTTTATATGATGTTGTTTTCATCTTCCAACGGATTATTTATAGTTTGAACAGCTGCTTTATTTTTATGAATTACTTCACCTTCTCTCCACATAGCCTGAAACAGTGGAACCACAAAAACAGTCATTACCTGTATTACCATTCCGCCGAACATCGGGATTGCCATAGGAACCATTATATCGGATCCCTTTCCTGTGGATGAAAGAACCGGCAGCAATGCGATTACTGCAACAGCTGTAGTCATCATAGCAGGACGAACACGTTTCTTTCCGGCCATCACTACGGCTTCACGTACATCATGGACAGTTTTTGGCTTCTTATCCTCGAAGACCTGGTGAATGTAGGTCCCCATTATTACCCCATCGTTGGTCGCTATCCCAAAAAGAGCTATAAATCCTACCCAAACGGCCACACTGAGATTAATAGTGTGCATCTGGAACATGTCGCGCAGATTCAATCCTGCTATAGAAAAATTCATAAACCAATCCTGCCCATATAGCCAGAGCATGATAAATCCTCCTGAGAAAGCAACGAAGACGCCTGAAAAGTGAATAAATGAGGCGGTGATTGTGCGGAATTGAAAAAATAATAAAAGAAAAATCATTAATAAGCTTATCGGTACAACAATAGCAAGCCGTTTTGTAGCCCTTAACTGATTTTCATAATTTCCTGCAAATTTATAAGTAACACCAGGAGGCAGTTTTATTTCCCCGGAGTCTATTTCACCTTTTAGAATCCTGGTTGCCTCTTCCACCACATCTACTTCTGCCTTTCCTTCGAGCTTATCAAATATCACAAATCCAACAAGGAAAGTGTTTTCGCTTCTTATCATCTGGGCTCCACGGGTATAGTCGATATCCGCAATTTCACCCAGAGGTATCTGAACGCCATTCATCGCCGGGACAAGTATTCGTTTTATATCATCAGGATTATCACGTAGTTCACGCGCATATCTTACTCTCAGCGGGAACCGTTCACGTCCTTCAACCGACGTTGAAAGAGTCATTCCTCCTACCGCAACCTGCAATATTTCCTGAACCTGGCTTATTGACATTCCATAACGGGCCATTGCCTCGCGGTTAAGCTTTATTTCGAGGTAAGGGGCTCCGACAGCACGATCATAAAAAACAGCAGAAGCCTTTATTGAAGGCACTCCCTTTAAAGCCTTTTCAAAAAGCATGCCTGCCTGTTCAATAGAATTAAGATCAGGGCCATACACTTTCAATCCCATGGGAGCCCGCATCCCGGTAGAGAGCATAACAAGACGCGTTTCAATAGGCTGCAATTTTGGCGCTGAGGTCAATCCCGGTATATCAGTTACTTTGACAATTTCTTTCCAGATATCCAATGGCTTTTTGATTTGCGGACGCCACTGACGGAAATATTCTCCATTTTTGTCGGGTATAAGACTATCGGAAGGAATAATTCTGAAAGCCTCTTTCCCGGGATTGAATTTTTTATTGTTTGTGAGGATAAAATTGTCATTCCTGTCGACTTTAAACTGCATACGGTGGCCATTTTCATCAAGAATATACTCGGAACGGTAGTTGATTGTATTTTCAAACATTTGAATAGGAGCAGGGTCGAGGGCAGAATTGACACGACCCCATTTACCAACAGCCACCTCAACTTCAGGAATTGTCGACAGACGTTTATCGAGTGTCTCAATATATTCAAGATTCTTTTCAATGCTTGAATGAGGCATACTCGTAGGCATCAGAAGGAAAGACCCTTCATTAAGTGACGGCATAAATTCCTTTCCCATACCTTTCCATGCAAGCAGTCCCAAAAAGAGAGTTAATAAAGGGATAAAAAGAAATTTCCATTTATTTACCAGGGCCCAGCGAAGGATATTCTCATAATAGTGAACCATTGTTAAAAGAAGAAACAGGATCATTGTAATAATCCCTACAACAAAAAAGAAGTTGACAATCTCGCTGTTATGTGCACCAAGCGGAAGCCATTCTATTGAAAGGTACCAGGTAGCAAAAAGAACAGTAATAGCTATATTAATATAGTTTGGAAATTCTTTACGTTTTTCAGACCATCTGTAATCAAGCAGATTATTTATGCCTACTGCCGTAATTGCAAGTGCAGGCCACATCAGCCAGAAAATTGCAATAAACAAACCTGCCACTATAAGTAAAATATTCCATATTTTCTTTATTTTCTTCCTGTCGAAGGAAATGTTGAAGAAAATGTGCACAAGTGTAGGCAAAACAACTATTCCGAGTATAAATGCCGAAAGCAGGGCAAATGTTTTAGTAAAGGCAAGAGGATGAAATAGTTTTCCTTCCTGGGCCTGCATGGCAAATACCGGAAGGAAACTGACAATTGTTGTTGCAATTGAGGTAACAACGGCAGCTCTTACTTCTGTAGTTGCCTGGTAAATTACACTCATCAGTTTTTTTCCACGTAGTCCATGGTTTTCAGGCATCTCAAGATGGCGGAGAATATTCTCCACATCGACAATACCAATATCCACCATTACACCGATAGCAATAGCAATTCCTGATAATGCAACAATATTGGCTTCCACTCCGAATAGCCTCATCAGGATAAAAGTCATCAAAACACCTATCGGTAATAGCCCGGCGACTATTAATGATGCCCTCAGGTTCATTACGAGAACGATAATTACTATTATACTGATCAATATCTCGTGAGAAAGAGCAGACTGAAGAGTTCCGATAGTCTCTTTTATCAAACCTGTCCTGTCGTAGAATGGCACTACAGTTACTTTTGAAACAGTTCCATCGGACAAAGTTTTCTGTGGCAATCCCGATTCAATTTCCTTAATCTTTTCTTTAACATTGTTAATTACTCCCATAGGATTTGAACCATAGCGTGCAACAACTACAGCTCCGACTGCTTCCGAACCGGCCTTATCAAGACCACCTCGACGTGTAGCAGGTCCAAAATTAACATGGGCCACATCTTTAATTCTCACAGGGACGTTATTCCGTACTGCAACAACTGAAATCTCCAGATCGTTCAGACTTTTTACATAACCTAATCCTCGGATAATATACTCAACATTATTCAGCTCAATAGTTTCTGCCCCGATATCAAGATTGCTGTTCTTTACTGCATTCATGACATCCATGACCGAGACATTGTAAGCTTTAAGAGCATCGGGATTAAGATCAACCTGGTATTCTTTAACAAATCCTCCAACCGAGGCCACTTCAGAAACGCCTTCAGCAGTAGAAAGACTGTATTTTACGTAAAAGTCCTGAATTGTCTTAAGTTCCTGAGGATCCCAGCCGCCATTCGGTTTTCCTGTTTTCGGATCACGTCCCTCCAGAGTATACCAGAATATCTGTCCCAATGCTGTTGCATCGGGTCCAAGTGCAGGTTGAACCCCAGAAGGTAATGTTCCGGCCGGAAGAGAATTAAGTTTTTCCAGAATCCTGGAACGACTCCAGTAAAACTCAGTATTGTCTTTGAAAATTATGTAGATGAAAGACATCCCGAACATTGATGTGCTTCTGATAGTCTGAACACCGGGTATGCCCAGTAAAGCAGTAGTCAGTGGATAGGTAATCTGATCCTGGATATCTTTGGGAGAACGACCCATCCATTCTGTTGCCACGATCTGTTGATTTTCGCCAATATCGGGAATGGCATCCACAGGCACCGGATCGCGTGGTAATAGTCCCGATTTCACGTTAAACGGCATTGTCACCAATCCTGCCACCACAAAAGCGATCAAAAAAATAAAAGTGATAAGTCGGTTCTCAAGAAAGTATTTTACTAGTCGATTAAACATAATTAACAGAAATTGACTGTAAAAGATTGATAAATAAATATTTATTTCCCCTTTGTGTTCCTTAGTGAAATACTTTGTGATCCTTTGTGGTTAATATTTTTTTACTACTAAGGCGCTCAAAGGATTCACAAAGGTTCACAAAGTATGGACCTGTTTGGTTTATTTTGCCCTCTCATAATGGCAGCAACCGGGAAGCTTATTGTAAACATCATCTGTTGCTTTGTACTTTTCAGTATCGTGTCCGACTGCTGCCAGCTTTTTGCTTAGCAAATCAACATCAGTTTTTGCCGGATCATACGTAACTGCAAGCATCTGAGTTTTTTGATCCCATGTGGCACTTGTTACGCCTTCATTCTTAACTGTCTTTTCTATGCGTGTTTTACACATATCACATTTACCCCAGACTTTAAAAGTATCAGTCTTTTGAGCAACAACAGCTTTTGTTCCTGTCTGAGCTGAACCGTTTGCTCCAACTGCTACAAATAATGCAATTGCAATAAATAATTTTACTGGTTTCATTTTTTACATATTTAAATATTAGAAAAGGTAGAAATAATGGAAACGTTACAAATCAGTATTACGACTCATTTGTAACATATAATAGAAAGGAAATGTTCAGATTCGGAAAACACAAATGTCAGTGAGGTCCACATTAGTGAACATCAACGTCCCGGGTGGACTTTCATTTGTATATGAATGAATTAAGTATGCAGAGTAATTAACAGAAAATCCTGCCGGAAGAGCGAAAGACTGAAAACTGTACTGAAAGAATTCAGGTATAAATGAATATGAAGGCACGTAGTTATTGTCTCTCCCAATGTATGTTACAACATCATCACAGCAATGTTTTGTAAAATTAGTGCCTGTCAGAGGTAATGTCTTTTCATTATCTTCCATTCCACATGAAGCCAGCTTTCCAGCAAGTGACAGTTTTGCAGCAACCTCTTTTCCCTGGCAATAATGTATTGCCACAGAAAAATGCAACACTGTTACCAGCATCAAAAGCGTCAGGGATATGGAAAATACCTTTTTCATCAATTGATCAACACAGAATTTTCAGAATTGTTTTGCAAAGGAAGATATTATTTCAGATTAAAAAAATACATTTCAGAGATTGCGGCTCTTTTCTTGAGTTGAATTTGTATATAATAATCTCAACAGTGACGGGAAAACTAACAACAAAAGTGGCATGGCAATAATAAAACCACCTATCACAGCAATGGCAAGTGGTTGTTGCATCTGAGCACCAACCCCGATTCCAAGGGCCAGAGGTGTTAGGGCCAGAATAGCTCCGATTGCAGTCATCAACTTAGGCCTGATACGCAGAGAAATAGCATAATTAATAGATTTGTCAACATCTGAAGTTACCTGGTATGTTGTCAGGAACTGGTTAACTGTGAAAATTGAATTCTCGGCAATTATCCCAACAATCATAATGATACCCGTATAGCTTCCAACGTTCAGTTGAATGCCGGTAATGAACAAAGCAAAAACACATCCGCTGATGCCCAGAATGGAAATAAATATAATAAGTAAGGCAAGACGCAGGTTCCGGAAAAGGAATAGAAGAACAGTGAAAACCAGTATAATAGCTGTTATCAGTATTAACAAAAGCTCCCTGAAGGATGCTTGTTGTTGCTCAAAGGTGCCTCCATACCTGATATAAAAACCGGCGGGGAGCATCACATTTTTAGAAATAACATCCTTAATTTCGGTTATTGCACTACCCATATCACGATTATCCAGACGGGCTGTTACTTCGATATTCGATTTAAGGTCTTCTCGCGTGAGTTCCGGATCTCCGGATGATAATTCTACTTTAGCAAAATATTGCAGGGGCCTGTATGAACCGTCAGGAGCAAAGACAAGCTGGTTTTTAATGTTATCTATGCTATTGTTTTTAAACTTTGTATTCCTGAGGAGTATTCTCAGCATTTGTTCATTTTCCTGAACCTGGCCGACGGGCAAACCTTCATTAAAAACTGTCAGTTGAGTTTGAAAATCGACGGGTGTCATTTTATATTGTGCCAGTTTATCCTGGTCGGGAATTATGGTGACAGAAGGTCCATCATAAATAATACCGTTCATTATATCAGCTACACCTTCTATCTTATTGAGATTCTCCTGCACTTTAAGGGCCAATTCCTGAAGCATTGCATGATCATCGCCAAATATTTTAATAACTACCGGTTGTGGACGGCCAATTAAATCGCCAAGCAAATCTGCTATCCTCTGACCGAATTCAATTTCAAGGGCAGGTGCTACAGAAGTGGCTCTTACGCGAAGCTCAGATATCACATCAGTAGTTTTCCTGTTAACTCCCGGCTTTAACTGTATGAGGTAATCTCCGTAATTAGGGGGTATTACTCCCGAAGCCATACTGATACCAGAGATCATATTAGTTCCGGTACGTCTCATATAGGTTTCCACATCGGGGTGGCTGAGTACTACTTTATCTACCTCTTTTAGTATTGCATCGGAAGCATCTAGGGTTGTTCCCGGCGGTGCAATATAGTCGAGCACAATTGTGCCCTCATCAAGTTCTGGTAAGAAACCGGTTTCCAGCTTGTTAATGAGCAAAATTGAAGAGAGGATAAGAAGAAGGATAAATCCAACAGCGAACCAGGGTTTGTTGAAAAACCAGATCAGCCACCAAAGCTTTTGTTTCTCTTGCTTTTCTGCGGTAACTGATAATTTAGCAGGTTTTTTATGAGGTTTATATCCCAATAACAGATGTAGGGCAGGTAACCCGATCCATGTTGCCAGGAAAGAACAAATAAGGGTTATTTCCATAGTTAGTGTCAGCTCTTTGAAGAAACTCCCGGCCACTCCACTCATCATTACAAAAGGAAGAAAAATAACGATTGTACTAAGCGAAGATCCTACCATTGCAGGCAGAAACAATTTCATCGATTCTCTGACAACCACATATTTGTCCTTCTCCGGATTTTCTTCATGCATGCGGTGAAGCTGCTCGATAATTACGATGGCATCATCAATAATAAGTCCAATAGATGCTGCAATTGCACCTAACGACATAATATTGAGTGTTATATTGAGATAATGCAACACTGTAAAGGTAAGTGCTAGAGTAACCGGGATGATAACGATTATATTCAGGCTTGCCCTGAAAGAGCGTAGGAAAAGGATGACAACAATTATTGCAAGAAACAACCCTTCGTAAATGCTTTTCAGAACACTGTCAACAGAGTTCGTTACAAAAACCGATTGGTTATAGTAAGGTTTTAGAATCATCCCTTTTGGCAGTTGCTTTTGAATTTCATTTGCCTTCAGGCTGATATTCTTTGTGAAATCAATCAGGTTTACTCCTTTCTGTTTCACAAGGTCAATAATAACCGCATCATGTCCATTTGCATTGATCCTTATAAACTCCTGCTGTTCCTGTAAATCTACAGATGCAATATCCGAAAGCCTGATAATGCTCGTACCAAAATTTCTGATAACAACTTTCTTTAACTCATCAATATTATTAAACCGTGTATCGGTTAGTGAGAGGTACAGACGCCTGTAATCCGAAAGTAATCCACTGGATTCAATAAAATTGGTATTACCCAGGGCAATTATAATATCCTGCGGTGAAAGTTTAAATGAAATTAATTTTTGCGGATCAGGAGATATAACAAATTCTTTGGTTTTACCACCCCTGATAATTACATTAGAAATTCCTGGCACCTCTGAAAACTGAGGCCTTATAGTAAAAAGAGCTTTATTTTTAAGCTCTATCTGACTGTACTTATCACTTTCAATTGTAAAACCAATTACGGGGTAAATCGTCTGACTCATAGCTTCAACCACAATGTTGACAGCCGTAGGCAGAATATTTTTTATTTCATTAATCCTTTCATTCAGCTGGGTTTTTGCAAGATTGATATCCACATTCCAGTCAAAATAGGCGTCGATAGTGCAACTTCCGCGGTTTGTACTACTTCTGACAGATGTAATACCATTGACTCTTTTAATAGCAATTTCGAGCGGTTTGGTAACTGTTATCATCATTTTGTCAACCGGTTGCTCTCCATTATCAGCGATTACGGTTATTTTAGGGAAAGTAACATCCGGGAAAAGTGATGTTTGCATGTTGATGTAGGAATAAATTCCCCACAGCAGGAATGCCAGCAAAATAAACAGGATGGGTTTCAGTAAGAAATTATATAGACTATTATTGTTCATGGTTTTAAGAACCCGGAGACTTTTACCATTTGTTTATTTTGAATTTGACATGAAATTAGCCTTTTATATAATAGTAAACAAAAAATAGTACCTTGTGTTTATACTGTATTGAATGAAAATATCAGTGGGATTCAATGTATTTAGTTAGTTCATTATGCCACTCATCCAGATCAATGGTTTCCGGAAGTGTTTTTTCATTAAATATCAGATCTGCAACGTACTGCGGTTTCTTACCCCCATTGAAAACAGCCATAATACAGGAAACACAATGTACAACAATCTCATTAACAGGCATTTCCAATGCTTTTTCTGTCATCAGTTCTTTCACTTTTTCCGTGGGCATTGACCCATAATAAATATCTCCGCAACAGGTGCTTTCTCTTCTGGTATTTTTAGGTTCCACTAACCTGATATTCATTTTTGACAACAGGCCTCTGATTGAATTTTGAACTCTATCCTCCTCACGTGTCGGACAGGCATCAATAATAGACATTCTCCTTCCTTTAAAATCAGGGAGGTCCAAAAAACTATTTTCATCTATTATCTCCCATAATGAAACAGTAGAAACACCTTTGTAATCCTTGGCAAAACGCTTGTCACATCCAGGGCATACATTAATTACTATTGAATTTTCGGGAAGGTCAGGTTCATGCTGACAGCAGGTCATTAACATATCCATCTCACCCAAATTTTCAATCAGAAGCCGGTGTATATTATTGGCTAATTCAGGTTTATATAACATTAATGCACATCCTGGTGCGAATACCAGTTTTTCTTTTTTGCTTTTTTTACCTGAAGTCATTGATCCGGACCTTTTCTAAAGAATGAAAGGGCAAATCTAATTTTTTTTAACTTATAAATAAATGATATAAATAATGTTTTTCGAGTTTCGGAGATTCGGATTCGTTAACCTCAATTATCAGAATCCAGTGACATTCTGTAGCTTTTTTTGCCTCTCCCTAAACCGAGCGAAGCGAGCTCACCGAAGGCAATCCCTCCCCCAGGAGGGAGGGACTTAAACGGTCAACATATTACGTTTTAACCCCCTTCTCCCGCGCAGCGGGAAGGGGGCAAGCGGGATGAGGCAGCCCGATGGTTTCACAGAGGACAACGGAGAAAAAAATTTAAACAATCATTCCGGCAGCGACAGTCTCATTAGTGGTTTCATCTATGAAAATCATGCTTCCGGTGATGTTGTTTTTCTTATAACTGTCAAAAAAAATTGGTTTTGAAGTTTTTATATTAATATCTGCAATGTCATTCATGTAGATAGTGGTGTTCTTGTAATCCTTTTCGAGATTATTGATATTCATTCTGTAATTGACGGATTTTATTATACAGCCGGCTTCATTACTGTTTAGCCGGATAAGATATTTTCCCCCAACCTTCATCGGATGTTCATTGAACCAGCAAATCATCAGGTTAATATCCTGACTGATTACCGGTAGATCATCTGATGAAACCAGCATATCACCCCGACCGATATCAATCTGGTCTTCAAGTGATATTGTGACTGATTCTCCTGATATAGTCTCAATTAATGATCTACCTGAAACATTAATGTTTTTAATCTTCGATTTGCGTAATGATGGTAATACAGTTATCTCATCGCCCTGGCGGAAAACACCACCTGCGACCCTGCCTGCGTAACCTCTGTAATCGTGATACTCTGTAGTGTGCGGACGAATAATTGTCTGGACAGGGAACCTCTTATTATCAGGATTTTTGTTTTTTTTAATCTCAATAGTCTCCAGAAGATTCAGAAAAGTCTTTCCATTATACCAGTTCATTTTCTCTGACCGGTCAACAACATTATCTCCATATTTTGCACTTATCGGGATGTAATGTACGTCAGTGATTTTTAGCTTATCAGCAAGTAAAGACAGTTCTTCTTTTATACCGGTGAATACTGTTTCTGACCAGTTTACCATATCCATTTTGTTAATACAAAATATAATATACCGGATATCAAGAAGTGATGCAATATATGAATGCCTGATGGTCTGTTCAAGCACACCTTTTCTTGCATCGATTAGTATTACAGCCAGGTCAGCAGTACTTGCTCCGGTTACCATATTTCGTGTATACTGGATATGCCCGGGAGTGTCAGCAATAATAAATTTTCTTGACGGGGTTGCAAAATACCTGTATGCGACATCAATTGTTATACCTTGTTCCCGTTCAGCTCTCAATCCGTCGGTGAGAAGTGACAGGTCAAGCTCCTCTCTGCCAAGCCGTTTTCCGGATTGGACGATATGTTCCATCTGATCCTCGAAAATTGATTTGCTGTCATATAGGAGTCTTCCGATCAGAGTACTCTTACCATCATCAACACTTCCTGCAGTTGTGAATCTCAGAAGACTTTTATATTCTTTTTTATCGTTAATTTTCATTTTGTAAGTTTAATAAATTGTCCTCACGCCTTTCAGCCTCCGAAGCTTCAGCGAAGGAGGCTCACGCCTCATTAGAAATATCCTTCTTTTTTCCGATCTTCCATTGCAGCTTCAGAGCGTTTATCATCATACCGGCCTCCTCTTTCCGTGACTCTTGTAGCTGCAATCTCGGATATTATTTCTTCGAGTGATTCTGCCTTCGAGAGTGTTACGCCTGTACATGTTATATCTCCTATGGTGCGGCAACGAACGTCAGTTTCGAAGACTTTTTCATTTGGTTTAAGCTGCATAAAAGGTGCCCAGGCCAGGTAAACACCGTTACGGCTGAATATTTTTCGTTTGTGAGTATAGTAAAGTTCCGGAAGTTTGATGTTTTCATTCAGAATGTACTGCCAGACATCGAGTTCAGTCCAGTTGCTTATTGGAAATACCCTGAAATGTTCTCCAATATGTTTCCTGCCGTTAAAAATGTTCCATAGTTCCGGACGCTGGTTCTTAGGATCCCACTGTCCGAATTCGTTCCTGTGAGAGAAGAATCTCTCTTTGGCGCGGGCCTTTTCTTCATCACGTCGTCCGCCACCGATAGCTACGTCAATTTTAAGTTCTTCAATGGCATCCAGAAGGGTAGTAGACTGTGCTTTATTACGGCTGGCATTAACTCCTTGTTCCTCGACTACTCTTCCATTATCTATTGAATCCTGTACATATCTGACTATAAGCTCTGCTCCAAATTCTTTGGCAAGTTCATCGCGGAATTTCAAAGTCTCTTCAAAATTATGACCCGTATCAATATGCATCAGGCTGAAGGGAATCCTGGCAGGCCAGAATGCTTTTCTTGCAAGATGCACAAGAACAATTGAATCCTTTCCACCTGAAAACAACAATACCTTGTTCTCGAACTGGGCCGCAACCTCTCTCATCACAAAAATTGCTTCTGCTTCAAGCTCTTTGAGATGCTCGTCATTTATATTCATCATTTCAGTATATTATTCCAGTTTTTCACTCTTTGTTGCTTGTTGCTTGTTGCTTGTTGCTTGTTGCTTGTTCATTTTTAACCAGCAACCAGTAACCAGCAACCAGAACCTATTTTACATGGCACCCGCACTCCTTCGGTCCATCATTCTCCCACCACCATCTGCCCGCCCGGAAATCCTGGCCCGGTTTTATAGCCCTCGTGCATGGTTCACAACCTATGCTTACATAACCTTTATCGTGCAGAGAATTATAGGGGACATTATTTTTCTTTATGAAATTCTCAACATCACTTAATGACCAGTTGAACAGGGGATAGAATCTGAAAAGTTTTCTGCCCTCATCATATTCAAGCCAGTCCATCTGTTTGCGATCGTCCGATTGCCCTGCCCGGATTCCTGATATCCAACATTCTACGCCGTCTAATGCCCTGTTCAGGGGAACGACCTTTCTCAACCTGCAACATTCCATTCTGTTCTCGACGGACTTGAAAAAACTGAATGGCCCCTTTTCTGACACCATTTTCTCAACAGCCTCATGTTCAGGAAAATATAGTATGATTTTTTTATTGTATTTGCTTATTGTATTGGATAAAACATCATAAGTTTGAGGGAATAACCTTCCCGTATCGAGAGTTGCCACTTTAATATCCAGTTTTTCCCGGAATATTTTATGTGTTATAACCTGATCTTCAATACCTAGACTGGTGGTAAATATAATCTTTTCTGGAAATAGTGAGGCAAGCTGTCTCATCTGATCCTCTATTGAAAGTCCATTTAGCTTTTTCTTTAACTCCTGTAATTGCATATCGGTATTTTTGTTTTTTGTTTTTAGCATGGAATAATTATTGTACTCAGCTGAAACTACCTGAAAGATAGTCCCGCGTCAATTGTTTTTTTGGATTATTGAAAAACTCCTCAGTTGGGCCTGATTCTATTATTTTACCCAGATACATAAATATTATATGATCAGCAATTCGTTTAGCCTGTCTGAGAGTATGAGTAACAAGTATGATTGTATATTTTTCTTTAAGTTTTATGAAAAGCTCTTCAATTTTTTTTGTTGACAGAGGATCCAATGCCGATGTTGCTTCATCTCCAAGTATATATTCAGGTTCAATTGCCAGTCCGCGTGCAAGACATAACCTCTGTTGCTGGCCAATGGATAAACGGGTAGCGGATGTTCTGACTCTTTCTCTGACTTCATCCCACAGGCCAACATATTGCAGGTATTGGATTACGGTCTGATTGACAGCTTTCCTTTTTTTCATGCCATGGATGCGCGGGCCATATGCAACATTATCAAAGATAGACATTGGAAGGGGACAGGGTCGCTGAGCAAGGAGGCCCATCTTTTTACGTGTGTCAATCACATTCACGTGTGAGCCATAGATATTCTCATCATCGACGTATACTTTGCCACTGATCTTTACTTCAGGGGATTCATCATGCATCCTGTTCAGCGTTTTCAGGAAAGTTGATTTTCCACAACCCGATGGCCCGATAACGCATGTGATGTTTTTTTCAGGTATCGTGAGATTAATATCCTTAAGGATATGCTGATCTTCTATATAAACATCCAGATTCTCAATTCTTATTGACTGATTGGTTATCAGTTTTTTTAATATGGTTGCCTCTTTCATTTCAGGAAATGAATAATTGACACTTTTTATATGTTGCTGGTTTATTGCTATCATATTTTATTTTTTGAGAATTTTGAACTGAAATACCGTGCCGAAAAACTGAGAATAAGAATGATTACTGTCAATATTATTGCCGAAGCATAAGCTCTGTTTTGTACTTCTTCCACTGGACTTCCCAGCTGAAAGAAGATTGATAGAGGCAGGGTTGCAGCAGGCTGATTAAGTGATGCAGGTATATTATCGGTATACCCTGCAGTAAACAGTACAGTAGCCGCATCTCCTATCCCTCTGCCTATTGCCAGCAGTATAGCAGTCACTAATCCGGGCATAAGTTGCCTCATGATAACTTTCACCATTTCGTACTTAGTTGCCCCAAGTGACAGCAGAGCATCAGGCAGATCACGTGAAAGGAGTCTGGTAATTTCATCAAAAGAACGCATCATTATTGGCATTATGAGCATTGCAACTGTCAGTATTCCTCCGATAAGTGATGCCCTCATCCCAAGATAAATCATAAGTGCAAATCCGAAAGCTCCATAAACAATTGATGGGATCCCGAACAGTATGTCAAGCGAAAATCTGATTAGAGAGGAAAAAAATGATTTTGCCGGAAGGTAGAAATTAATGTAAAGAACAAGGGGTACGCTGATGAAAATACTAATTGCAAGAGCACCAAGTATTATATATATCGAACCTACAATTGCATTCAAAACGCCTCCTTCCTTTCCAAGATAAAACCCTCCTCCGGGTAGTTTTGTTATCATAGCCAGGTTAAGCGCAGGTAATCCTTTGTAGAAAACTGTGCCAATTATATACACCAGTACCCCAAGTATGATCATTGCCGCACAGATCATAATTACTTTAAATATTTTTTCTTCCAGGTGTTTCATATAATTTGCAAAACTTTTATTAAGTATCAGAACTGATATCTTCTTTCAATCTGGTTAAGAGTAATTCTTGATATTCCATTAAATAAAACCACGATAACGAAGAGAAGCAATGCCGATAGCATTAGGGCTGATTCGTAATTAGGCATTGAGAGCATTTCACCATAGTTATTCGCAATTAGAGCTGGCAGCGGATAACCTGCATCGAAAATAGAATGTGGAATTTGAGTGACATTACCACATACCATTAAAACAGCCATTGTTTCACCAAAAGCCCGCGATAATGCAAGAACTGTTGCAGCAATAATCCCCGAGACTGATCTTCTCAGAATGACTTTTTTTACTGTCTGCCATTTTGTTGCTCCCATGGATAGTGAAGCGTCGGTCATCTCTTTTGGGATTGAACGAAATACTTCAACCATGATGCTGATCAGCAATGGAATAATCATAATGGCGAGAACAATTCCTGCGGCAAGAATTGTATACCCGCTTGAAAATTCTACAAATCGGGGAGCGATTATATTGGCAATAAGAGGAACAATTGTCAATGTACCCCAGACACCATAAATTATCGGAGGAATGCCTGAAAGCAGATCAATGACAGGTTCGAAAAAGCGTTTTATATTTTTTGATGCATAAGAATTGAGGTAAATACTGGTGAGTATGGAGAAGGGAAGAGCTATTATTATGGCTATAAGCGAAACATAGAAAGTACTCAGAATAAATGGGAGAAAACCAAAATCCCCCTTGAACGGTTTCCAGTCTGCAGATGTTAACAATAACCACAGATTCTTCTCTCTCATTATTGGTAAAGCCTTAATAAACAAACTTAACCCGATAATCAGAAGAAGAAGTATCACAAAAATGGCAATGCCCAGCATTAAATGCCGGGCAGTTTTGTCTTTAATTGCTCTAAGATAGCGCATCTGTTATTATAGTAACTTCTTTATTTCTGTTTCAATTCGTTCCTTAGGAAGAGAAATATAACCTGCCTCATTAACATATTTCTGACCATCAGATAATACCCATCTGATAAATTCTGTAATAACTTTATTATTTTTTGGATTACCTTTCATTACGAAATATAATTCCCTGGCAGGAGGAGAAGGATATTTGCCTGAGGCTATAGCCGCAATTAAATCATTCATTGAAGTGTAAAAATCTTCATCACTATCGATCTCGCCATTATTATTCAAATCGACAGGCACAACTTTCAGTCCTTTGAGCTGTTTTCTTGTCGAAGCATCATAGGCATAGCCTATATTATTGTAGCCTATACCAAGAGGATCCTTTCTGACTGCCTGCGCCAGACCGGGATCTCCAAAGACACCAACACCTAATAGATCTTCTTGTTTCTTACCAAAGAATTTTGCCCACATTTCCGCTGCTCCGCAAGCGTCGGATCGGGTGTAAATATGTATTGGAGAGGTTTGTTTAGCTCCAAATGCCTGCGACCAGGTTGTATACTTCCCGGTTATCCAGATATTATTGGCTGCATCTTTTTTTAAACCTTTTGTAAGGATATCATTAAGTGCAGGATTAAGCTCATTTACAACTGCAACAACTGCATCTTTAGTTACAGCAATCGGAAAAGCACCTTTTTTTAACTCTTCCGGATATATCTCACGCGATACCATACCAATTTCTACCATACCGTTAAGAGCATCTGAAATCCCCTTACCTGCACCACCTGCTGAGATATCAAAACGTACTCCGGGATTTATTTTTTTATATTCATCGGCCCATCTTATTACCATAGGGTAGAGGGCAAAAGCACCCGAAATACTGATCTGACCTGTTATCTTTTCCTGGCTATACGATTTTGGTGTTGTTATCGAAGAAAAGAGAAGGACAATTACTAAAATGTATTTAATTATTATTTTCATTTTTGATCATTATTCTTTATTCTTTTATCTTTTATTTTTTGTCTTTTGTCTTTTGTCTTTTGTCTTATCAGAAGCCTATCTGGTATTGTACGGAAAAGAAATCATTTTTTACACTGGTTCCCTGTTCCTGCCGTACAGTATAAAACGCCTGCAAGCGCGACCAACTCGTAAAATTGAAATTAAGGCCAAAGACATAGTTTGTTGAAATATTATTAGCAGTGGATGTGTTTGGATCGTACGTGTCATATTTGCCGAGGACCTGAAGTTTCTGAGGGATAACAAAATAACCGGTTTGAATATACCAGCCCGATCTGCTCGTTTTGCCATCTTTTCCGGCGATGTATTCACCTTTTAGAGAAACACGCGATACCACATAGCTGATTTCGAATCCAAGCCTGTCGCGGGTCTGACTTTTACCCGGAACGTCAGGTTTTATAGCTTTGTCAATGCCTTTATAGAATGCTCCCCCGAATGAGAATCCTTTTAAAGGCGTGATAATCAGACGTCCGGCAATATCTTTCGCATTATTGGCAGTATCTGCAACATTTATACCTGAACCATTAAAGACTCCCAAACGATATTCAATAACAGGCAAATCTTTGATTTTTAAGAATGTTCCGGCTACCTGTACACCAATATCACGTCCGTT
>Ga0209744_1000084_pt1 | contig 28576 bp, 17 predicted proteins | sample BarGraNGADG00311_2_FD_184494 | JGI IMG/M metagenome (GOLD analysis project Ga0209744, IMG submission 184494) | Arctic peat soil microbial communities from Barrow, Alaska - Barrow Graham LP Ref core NGADG0004-311 (SPAdes) (version 2) | ecosystem: Environmental > Terrestrial > Soil > Wetlands >... | reverse complement strand
TAAGCACCGTAGGTATCGCAGGTGGTACTTCCCCAGCTGACAATTCCTGCCAGTTTGTATTCTCCCGAAACCGGTACTACCAGGGGCCCTCCGCTATCACCATTGCATGCATCTTTGTTTCCGTTCAGATAACCTGCCATGATATCGGTTGAAGGGATAGAACTCCAGACTGTAGATGCCTGTGCATTGGAAATTACGGGCAGCTGAACTTTTTGCAGATTGGCCGGAAGAACATCCGGATTAACATGGGTAAGGCCCCATCCTGTTACCCACGACATAATCCCCGGAACAGCAGCACCCGCACTAACGTCAGCTGCCGATATAAGATTAATTGGTGTTGCGTTTGAAAAACTAATAGTGTCTTTTAATCTTAACAGAGCAATATCATTAATAAGAGTTGAATGATTAAAACCTTCGTTAACTATTACCTGACTTACAGAATATGTTTTACCCTCAAGAGCATTGGACGGATTATTTGCGCCTGCTTTTATGGCCATAGCAGATGCCGGAATTGGGACATTGAGGTCGTTCATTGTACAATGGGCAGCTGTTACAATCCAGTTACCATTAATTATCGAACCTCCGCATCGAAAATTCCCCGAAATATAGTAAACCTGCCATGGAAAGTCAGAAATGACAGCATTCGCACCACCGGTTATCTTTGCATTGATGGATCTTATGCCTGTGAAAAAAGGAAACAAATGATCACCAGTTCCTATATCTGATTTTATAAATAAGATGGGTTCACCATTCAGGATAAGTGAGTATAAACTTGTATCGGGATTATTAATCTCAGCAACAGAGATCTTTAGAAAATAATACTTATTTGGCTCAAGGCTGAAAGTAACAGTATCATTTTGTAGATAATTATTGCCGGGGAAGGCCGTTGTATTCTGATTATCAATAATCTGCCAGGCTGTTAAACCCGAGTTTTTTGTTTGTAATACCTGCATTGTTGCCTTTTGTGCCAATGCAGAAACTGTAATCAGATATAAGAGGGAAATAGATAAAAACCTTTTCATTTTCAAATATAGTCTGTACCTGGAGAAAGTATTGAATAAATTCTCAATTTGTCACCAGTTCAAGTTTTCATGAATACCTGATAATAATAATCCAAACATATAAAACAGACAAACAGGGCAGATGTTCTATTCCCAGTTACCTTATACCGGTATCAATATCTATATTGAGTAAGGTTTTTTCCCTTGAACTTATTGAAACAGCGGCAGGCAAATTGCTTCCCCCAATGTAATTTTTTGCTGTTTCAAGAACAATCAGGTAATTTCCCGGAGGAAGCTTACTGCTGAAAGTGCCATCAAGTGATGGATTCAGCTGTGCTATTTTTCTCTTCCCGTCTGAAGTAAATACGCTTACCGGATAAGCTTTATAAGTTTCGGCAGTAGGTAAACAGGCGGGATCCGGAGGAATTTTCTCAACCGGACAGATCGGACCTATAGTTATAACTCCTTCAAGATACCCGTTTTGCTCAGGAAGCTTTGTACAACCCGAAACATATAATATCAGAAGGAATAACGTTCCGGCAGTTTTTTTTATAATGCACATTTTCATAATCCGGGATGTTGATTCTGATATTATTCCCACAATTATGATGCCAGAGAAGCACAGAGTTACACAGAGAATATCCCAATGGCTTAAAACTACCTATAAAAAAACCGGTATCTGAGCCGGTTCTTTATGTTTCAATTCAAAAATTATCTCTATTAATAACCCCATTTTTTCATGATATCAAGGTCTGCTTTTGCACAATACATAGGGGTTTTATCACCATATGATTCCTGCTCAATAATATAGCATGTGGTTCCTCCTTTTTTTGATGCAAGCTTCACAACCTTTTTTGCACTCACAATTCCTTCTCCGAGGATGGTACTTTCATATTTTTCATTCCCTCCTTTAGTTTCTATTTCATCTTTCACATGAATAATCTCGAACCTGCCGGGAAACTGATTCATAACATCAAGAGCCACTGCCCCTCCGTTGTAAAGGTTGCCAATATCTAATTGCATCGAAACAAGATCAGGATCGATACTCTTCATCATTATATCGAAGATCTTTTCACCATTCAGTTTCTGGCTGAACTCAAAATCATGATTGTGATATCCGAACTTCATCCCTGATTTTTTGCACAACTCTCCGCTCTTGTTAAAAATGTCCATATATCTCTTGAAATCATCGTAGGTTTTTCTCATACTTTCATCCATAAACGGACTAATCATCCATTTTTGTCCAAGTAAAGCTGCATCTTCGACAGTATATTTCCAGCTGTCGCTGAAATCCTTTGTGGTTTCATCCCAATGCTGTTTACCCATGACAGTATGGCCGCTGATCATTTTTAAACCCAGCTCATCAAGAATTTTTCTGAATTCAGGTGCTGAATAACCATAGAACTTCCTGTCGATGTAATTGGCATGTTCTACATATACATAACCCATTTTAGAAAGTTGTGTAAGGGATCCGACAGGATCCTTCGTCATCTCATCGCGTACAGAATACAGTTGTATGCCAACCATTCTTTTTTTCTTGCCGGAAACTAAAACTGACCTGGGAAAAATAGCAGTACCAAGTGCAAGGATTGCACCTGATTTAATAAAGGATCTCCTTGAAGTTTTCATCAATCTGAGTAATTAGGTTTGATTTATTTGTAAATTTTGTTATTGAATAATGCAATAAGTTCCTCCGGTCCGAGTAGCTGGGACGGATTGAATTTTTCTGACGACATATATTTGAGAATACCGCTATACAACTGTCTGCCCTCAGGTCTGTTCTTAATTACTCTAAGGTCAGACATACAAACCAGTAATTTCCCTTTTCCGACTGCAAACTCAAAGATTAGTCCAAGCTTATGATTTCTTTCAATATTATCAACCACCTGTACCAAAGGGCGATAATCTTTTGGTGTGTTATCAAGGATAAACGGGCGACTGTTTTTAACAATAGGCCACCACTGCCAGTTTGTATGAAATTCAGTTGGAAAATCGTTGAATAATGGTAACACAGGATTTGTAAGAATCGACATTGTACCGGGTGATACCGGTTTATTATTTGATTCAGAGATCCCTTTAAACATCCGCCAATTCCAGTAATCGGGAATAAATAAACCTCCTACTGACAGATCCTTAACATCATTAAAATCAGGGAATAATAATACTTTTTCACCGCTTGTAAGTTTCGAAAGAGTGATCTTATCAAGCTTCTTTGATACAATGATGCCATCAGGGACTTTTGTCTCCACACTAGCCGGATAAACCCAGAGAGGATAAGAGTTTTCATATACGGTTCCTTCAAGTAATACTGTAAGAGTCAGCTTTTCTGCCCTGGAAAACTTAAAAAGATCAATATTCAAAGAAGCTATATTGGTTAATCCCCCCTGTAAGATATCAACTATTGCTTCGTTCTGAAAAATGATTTTACCCCGGCTATTTTTAAGTTCACATTTTACCGGCTGTGCTTTTAAGGAAGCGTCGGAATAATTTGCTACTTGTATTTTCGCGCTGAATTGTTCATTGTTTGTCCAGCAATATTTATCCATAATGACTAAAGGAACAACCTTGTTACAGAATTGACTGAATTCTTGTGAGGTTATAACTCCTTTACTATCCATAAATGCATCGAGAAGACCCACAAGTGCAGTTCCCTGCCCGGGGAAATCCTGGAGATCGAGCAAATGAAAACCCCCAAAACCCGGAGTTCGCATCGCCATTTCAATGTCTGCCTTATAACAAATTGCACTCAATGCTCCGGAAGCTCTGAAGAAGTCCATCGCCTGATCACTAAGGTTATTTTCCTTAAGCCGTTCCCTGAAAACTTCAAAATTCCAGGGCTTCATTACCCCAGTATATTTTTTTATCTCATCGTAATTAGGATAAATCTGATACTGGCCAACCTCAGTTCCGATAGCAGGAACCGTACACTTAGAAATGGCTCCTGAATAATTCAGACTGGTAGATGGATAGCGGCCATTAATATAACCTCCGTCATTAGCGTCGGCAAATGAAAATGAACCTCGGATATGAGTGCTGTAAGTTGTATCTCTGTCGGCTCCTACTCGGCAGGCCGAATAATAATCCTCTCCCTCGGCCTGTCCTTTGAAACCAAGATAATTATTTGATCCATAGGCCATTAAGTGACGACTATCAAGAGCCCTGAAATGATTCAGGAATTCTTTCATTACATCAAAATCACCAGAAAGTTCATTACCCAGTGCAAACATTACAAAAGATGCATGATTCCCATAAGTTTCAAGAATATGATCGCCTTCCTTAAGCAGAAAAGTATTCAAATCGGAGTTCCTCTTTTTGCTGAATCCGCCCCAGAAGGGCAGTTCAGGCTGAAGATATATTCCTTCAATATCTGCTGCTTCAAAAGCAGCAAGCGGGGGTGTCCATGAATGAAACCGGTAGAAATTGATATTATACGATTTTGCAATCCGGAAAACTTTTTGCCAGCCTTCAACATCCATAGGAGGATAACCGGTTAAAGGAAAAACGCATGCATCATGCTTACCACGAAGAAAAGTTTTTGTCCCGTTTATCGTAAACTGTGTTCCCTGAGTGGAAAACTTACGCATACCAAAATTAAGCGTTGCATTATCAATTGGTTTTTCACTCTTCAGGATAATGGATAATTTGTATAGCGCAGGATTAAATTCGCTCCAAAACAAAGTTTTATTGCCAAGGCTGTAAGTAACTTCAACGGAGTTTTCTCCTTTTTTTAAAGTAACAGGAAACGATTCGGAGGAAACATTATGTTTTACATCAGTATTCCACGAATCGGCCTTCAATATCAGATTCATTTTTTCCTTATTCTCTGCAGGATTAGCGATCTTCACCCTGACTGTAATTTTCTTCAGGACGACATCAGGATATACCTGCACTGCATCAATGTGAACCGGATTATATGCCTCGAGGCAGAATTTACCAATTATCCCGTTCCAGTTACTTTGTGTGTGTTCAGTCCAGGCATGTGAGCCCGTAACACCTTCGGGAACAGAACTATTATCATTATTCACCAGGATAGTCAATACATGTTTCCCGGGAGCAAGATGGTTTGTAAGATTGTAATACTGAGGTGTAAGTATATCGTTGCTTTTGCCTATAAGATAAGCGTCGACCCAAACCTGCGTCGGTTTGGTTCTCTCTATCATTAACCTTATATCCCTGGCTTTCCAGCTTTCAGGGATAACTACTGTCTTTTGGTACCATGCTATTCCGGCATACATCAGTTCGCGGGAAAGCCTCATTGTTTCCTGCCTGTTAATATTTGGAATCCCCTTTTTGTTTTCATCGAGTGTACCGGGCAATCTCACCGAATCGGAAAGAGTACGTGTGTACCATTTTTCTGCTATCCCGACCTTTGCAGTATCCAACGCAAACTTCCATGATCCACTGAGTGATATTGTATCACGGATTGAAACAAAAGATCCTTCATTACAGGATATCAGTACAAACACTGTTACTATTGAAAAATATTTGATTTTTGAATACATGGTATTAATTCTTGTTTATTAAATGATTTAATTCAGATACAATATAGGGTCTGATATCTTCAAATTTGCAGTAATAAATGAAAATTAATATTAATCCGGAAGACGAAAATAGTAAATTCTCTTACATAAAGGAAATAATTTCTCCTAATGAAATAAAACACAGATCACGAAGATGACAAATCCGGTAATAAGAATTCTCATTTTAAGATTTGTTAAGTTACGTATCAGGAAATTGTTCATACAAGTTAGGAAATATTATAAAAACAAAGACCACCTGAATTGGGAAAATTTACTTTTTTATTTTTTTATTTTTAATACAAATAAATCCGTTGCAGCATTATCTCATCATTTCTGCAACCAATACTGATCAAAATTGCATTTGTCTCGCAAAAAATCTACATTTGATAGGTAAAACCCGAATAATTGAAAAAACAGGATCATATAATTGAAAAGGCATTGGGTTCTGAACTCCGGAAAGGAAACAAAAATGCCTTTTCAACAATATTTATTGCATATTATAAAGACCTTGTTTTGTTTGCTGCAAATTTCACCCGCGAAATTGATTCGGCTGAAGAAATTGTCCAGGACACATTTGCTAATATTTGGGAAGAACATAAAAGGATAAACATTGATGTTTCAATTAAATCATTTCTTCTTAAGTCTGTCCAAAACAAATGCATTGATTGGATTCGTCATATGAAAATCCTTCAAAAATATAATTCTGAATCTCTTACGAACTCCATAGGTTTTGAATATGATACTGATAATTATTTAACTAATTCAGAAATTGAAGGATTGGTCAGAGATGCGCTTAATAAGCTTCCTCCCGTAATTTCACAAGCTTACCGTATGAGTCGTAACGAAGGATTAAAATATCATGAAATTGCAGAAAAACTAAACGTATCGGTAAGAACAGTAGAGGTCAGAATTGGTAAAGCGTTAAGTTCTCTAAGGGATGAGCTGGATGACTATCTGGTATAGTATTTCAGTTTTATCATAAGGATATAATTAAATTGTACTCTGTTATTCCCAATTTGAATTTTTTGTTTATTCTCATTGTGGTATTTAGTTTTTCAACCGTCTTTATATTGTGAAAAAAGAAAATAATGATGCTGTTATCGAGATAATAGCAAAGTATCTGTCCGGAAGTGCAGAGAAGGAAGAGAAGATAACTCTTGGGAAATGGATCAGTGATTCTGCTGAAAACAAAAAACACTTTGAACAGTTAAGAAATATCTGGGAAATTACTGAATCACAATATTTGCCGAAAACAATCAATACTGAAAAGGCCCTGAAAAATGTATTATCAGGGAATTCCGGAAGGTTTTCTTTAGAAAAGCTCTGGAAATATTGGGGGAAAATTGCTGCTATACTACTTATACTTCTTATAATTGGCAACATAATCTGGTTTAAGTTCAGCCCGGATAAAAACCTTTCTTCCGTTTCTCCGGTTTTTAGTGAAGTATATGCAACTTTTGGCACCCGTACCGCATTGAAACTTGTTGATGGCTCACTGGTGTGGCTCAATTCAGGAAGTAGTCTGAAATATCCTGATAGATTCAATGGCAAGCAGCGTGAAGTATTCCTCAGCGGAGAGGCATATTTTGAAGTAACCAGCAATACATCCAGGCCGTTTGTAGTAAAAACGTCTGATCTTACTGTAAAGGCTACCGGAACCAAGTTCAATGTCTATGGTTATAATTCAGATTCAAAATCTGAAATAACTTTAGTTGAAGGCAAAGTGCTTGTAGATGATCTTAAGAATGACGGAAGCAGCATGCTGGTGTCTGAACTGAATCCAAATCAACATCTGATTTTCAATAAATCCACTAAATTGTTTAAAGTTAATTACGAGGATATATATAAATACATTGCCTGGAAAGATGGTAAGCTTATTTTCCGGAATGAACCATTAAGCGAGGTTGTCAAAAAAATCGGGCAGGTCTTCAATGTCAATATAGAATTACAGGGTAGCTCTCTTCAGGATTACAGGTATCGGGCTACATTTGAAGATGAATCATTGGAAGAGATTCTTAAATTGTTGGAAATATCATCTCCGATAAGAGTTGAAGAAATCAAACGGACACCGTTACCAGATGGTTCTTTTCCAAAGAAGAAAATTATCATTTTCCCGGTAAAGCAAAAACGATAAAGCCTTATTTGAAAATATAAATATGAAAATTTAACCTTAAACCATAATAACCCATAAAACCTGCATCCTACGAAACAGAAAATCATTGTCATATATTAAAAAGAGAGGAAAGGTGCGGTAACACTTTCCCTCTCAGATTAGTGGCTAACAAATTCGTTATTTAAAATCTCATTGATTATTAACCAACTAACTTTACAAAAGTATGAAAAAAAACCTTAATTACTATGGTTTAAAAGGACCATCCGGTAATTTCCAGAAACTTCTTCTAAAAATGAAAATTTCTACCCTGCTTCTGTTTTGTTGTATGTTGAATGCGCTGGCAACACCAACATATTCTCAGGCAACAAAAATCTCACTAGATCTAAAAAACTGTTCAATTGAGCAGATCCTGGATAAGATTGAACAGGAAAGTGAGTTTTATTTTCTTTATAATCAGAAACTTATTGATGTTACCCGAAAGGTTGACATCATAGCTGACAAAGAACCGATCAGGGATATTTTAAAAGATATTTTTGATGGGTATGATGTCAAATATGCAGTTTATGACCGGCAGATTATACTTACAAATAAAGAGGAGTCGGGCCTTCTTGATGAACTGCAGCAATTAGCAGTAACAGGAAAAGTTATTGATGCAACCACCAAATTGCCCTTGCCGGGAGTAAACGTAGTGGTTTCAGGTACGACCATTGGAGCTATGACAGACATTAATGGAAATTATTCCATTATACTTGCAAATCCAAAAGGATCGCTTGAATTTACCTATATTGGATATAATAAAGTCATTGTAGCGGTTGAGAGTCGTCAATCTGTAGATGTTCAGATGACTGAGAATATCAAGCAGCTCGATGAAATAGTTGTTGTAGGTTATGGGACAGTCAAGAAGAGTGATGTTACCGGGGCGCTTACCAGTATCTCGGAGAAAACCTTAAAAGAGCGTCCTGTTCAAAACGTGATACAGGCACTCCAGGGTAAGGCTACCGGTGTAGATATCACATCCAATATCAAACCAGGTGAACTTCCTCCGATAACCATCCGAGGTAACCGTTCCATGCAGGCATCAAATGCGCCATTATACGTCGTTGACGGTATACCGCTTGCCGTTGGTAATATGACCGATTTTAACCCAAACGATATCAGTTCGGTTGAAATCCTCAAGGACGCATCAGCTACAGCCATTTATGGATCCCGTGGGGCCAACGGAGTAATCCTGATCACAACCAAGAAAGGAGCTGCAGGAAAAATTACTATCAATTATAATACAACCGTATCCTTTGACTCATATCATTCTCTCACGGATTGGATGGATGGTGGAGAATACATTGACAGGTGGCGACTGAGCCTGATGAATGGAAGACTTTATAATACCACCACAAATACTGACTTGAAAGTTCCGGCCACGCTCTGGTATCCCGATCCGACTTTGGATATTACAAAATTCAGCCTTTCATCTGACCCAATTGCACAGGAGTCAGTGTTGATGGGTTATGAATGGGTTGATGGCATTATAGGAGGAACTGTTCTTACCAGGCCTACTACAACAGAAGAACAAGCTCTCGGGTGGCCTGCCCAGGTACCTGTTTACAACTCAGCTAATATCAGAAGCTACGATTGGAGAAAGGATGTACTCCGTCAGGGTATTACCCAGAACCATCAGATCTCGTTATCAAAAGGAGATGAATTTTCACATTTGTACATATCGTTGGCATATCTTAATCAGCTTGGCGTTCAGAAAGATCAGGATTATAAACGGTACAATATTATTATGAATGGGGATATTACTCCCGTGAAATGGCTCACAATAGGAACTTCGGTTAACGGATCAAGGTCTCTTCAGAACTTTGGTATTCAGGCCCCGAATACATCAAATACCGGATCAAAGGATCTTTATTCAAGGGCAAATGATCAGTTCCCTTATGCATTGCCAAAAAAGGATGATGGTACATATAACTATAACCCCGGAGGGAACCTGTCACTCTGGAACCCATTGATCGATATCAGTCAGTCCATCAACGAAAGATCTATCTATGCTGTCTATTCAAATCTATTCGGTGAAGTCAGATTTACACCCTGGTTAAAGTATCGGCTTAACTTTGGTGCACAATTCCGACAATACAGAAGCGGTGCATGGACAGGGCCTCTTGCTACGAGCCACCTTACCAATAAACCAAATACTGCAGGTTATAATACTACACAAAATTTTGCGTGGGTTGCAGAGAACCTGCTCTTCCTCGATAAAACCTTTGCAGATATCCATACTGTGGGCATAACTCTCCTTCAATCTGCCCAAAAATCCAGGCAGGAAGGTATTAATATAAGTGCATCAAGTATGATTTATGACATCAGCAAATGGTACGATATTGCATCCAACCTTGTCGGGAAACCTGACGGTTACGGTACAAATTTCACTGAAAACTCTCTTTTGTCCTATATGGCCCGTCTTAATTATACTCTTATGAATAAGTATCTTATCACTGCATCGGGTCGTTGGGATGGAGCATCAGTTTTGGCCCCCGGGCATAAATGGGAATTCTTCCCGTCATTTGCCCTTGCCTGGAAAATGCAGGAGGAAGGATTTATTAAAAATTTCAATTGGATTGACGAGTTCAAACTTCGCTTCGGGTATGGGGTAACCGGTAACTCATCTGTAAGTCCCTATTCTACATCAGGACCACTTAGTAAAAACCCGTATGTTTTCGGATCTACAGCTGCAATTGGCTATCTGCCGCAGATTGTGCCAAATCCACTCCTTAGTTGGGAAAAAACGGCGCAGTCAAATCTGGGACTCGATTTTTCATTCCTGAAAAACCGGTTGTCGGGTACAGTCGAACTTTATCTATCCAATACCTCAGATTTGCTATTGGATAAAACACTTCCTGCCGTATCGGGATTTGTTTCGAAAGTTCAGAATATAGGCAAAACCAGGAACAAAGGGATTGAAATCTCACTTTCAACAGTTAACATCCAAAAAGGTGACTTCAGGTGGAACACTGATTTCACTTTCTATGCCAACAAGGAAGAGATTGTTGAACTACTCTCAAAGGATGCTGAAGGCAAACCGTTGGATATTCTGGCAAACCGTTGGTTTATTGGTTATCCGACACAGGTTTACTACAATTATGAAAATGCCGGAATCTGGCAAAATACACCTGAAGATCTTGCCGAGATGGCACTATTCAATGCTAACGGTCATAAATTTTATCCCGGGACAATTAAAGTAGTGGATCAGCTGACCGTTGATACTAACGCTGATGGAATAAAGGACGCAGGCGATCACAAGATAACCGGTGATGATATGGTAATTCTTGGTACTAACCGTCCGAAATGGACCGGAGGTATTACCAACACTTTCGCGTATAAAGATTTTGAATTAAGCTTCTTTATTTATGCCCGGATCGGACAGAAGTATTTTGGAGGCTATCCGAACTCATTCGGAGGCATTAATCCGAATGGCCGTGTAGAAAACAATGTATGGTCATGGGATAATGTCAATGGACGCTGGCCAATGCCAAATGGTGGGAATGTTGAAAATAACGCTGCGGCAATGAACTACAATGATGGCTCCTACGTCTCGGTACGAAACATCTCTTTGTCTTATACCCTGCCTGCTAAATGGCTGAAACCTGTATCATTAAAAAACCTGCAATTAAGCATTCAGGTTGTTAACCCGTTTATTTTCGGTGGGGATCTTGTAAAGTGGGGCATAAATCCTGAAGATAATACCAACTGGGATGTAGCTTCGTCCAATACGAGTCCTCTGGGAGGTATGAACAACAACACTATACTCGTTCAGAGTTTTGTATTTGGCTTAAAAGCCGGCTTTTAATTATCTGTAATTTTAAAAAATATAAATATGAAAAAATATATTGCCTTGCTACTGCTAATTGCTTCCACGGTCTCTTGTGAAGACTTTCTGATTGAGAAGCAGGTTTCAACACTCACACAGGACTACTATAATAGTGAAGCCGGACTTGAGAGTCTTATTAAAGGGCTCTACGTTTATGCAAGGGTTAAACATGAATGGGATGCAAACGGAGCCAAGCTGATCGATCCTGAAACGGACCAATATATGCATGGAGCTGCAAGCTCCGCTTTTGCAAAGTGCAATAGTTCAGCCTATGGAACAGATGTCAGTTCTATAGCTGCAAACCTGACAGCCTTTATTGGTTCAGCAAACTCGAGTTACGCACCAATGGGAGCTTATCCTCATATAAACAACTGTAACATTGCCCTGGATCAGCTAGAAAAAGTTAAACCCGGAAAATTCAGTAGTGATGAAACATTTGCTGCAATCCGGAAGTCAGAGATACTTTTCCTTCGTGCATGGGCATACTACCTGGTATCTAACCAGTTTGGAGATGTTCCTTTATTAGTTTCGCCAAAACGGGAGGATATTGGTGTCTATTATTATCCGAAAGCAAAACTTGAAGATATTTATAAAAGAATCATAAGTGATCTTCGTTTTGCCTACGAAAATCTCCCTGCAACTCAGGCAGACAAGGGACGCATAACTAAGTATGCAGCGGGACATCTACTGGCCAAACTCTACCTTAACAGGGCACAGGCTGCAGGATTTCAGAACAGCGGTGAACGACACCTGCAAATGCTTTACAAAGGGAGCGTAACTACGGATCTCGATTCTGCCATCAGTATTACAACTGATATTATTAATGTTTTACAGGGCTCAGCAGGAACATTCAAAGGCCTTGCAACCGACTATTGGACGCTGTTTGATCCTAAGGTTAGTGAATCTTCCCCAAGTCCTGAAGTTCTATGGTCTGCGCAATTCGATATTAACACAACCCTCGACGGAAGATTCGGGGGAAATCGTTCCTGCAATTACCACCTTGGTGATTATACCAATCAAACCGGGGTAACACGTGCCATGGCTTATGGAAGACCATATGGTACCTACAAACCCACAGACTGGGCATATGACAATTTTCGCGATAAAGTTAATGACTCCAGGTATTATAAGACTTTTGCTTACGAATACATAAGCAATATGGCTACAGGTAGCACATCATATACCTGGGGTGCTAAAGCTGCAGCATGGTGGAACGTTAATAAACCAGTCGGTGAACCAACAGTTACAGCATCGGCGAAAAGAATTGCTTATGGCAAACGTGCTCTCATTTACCTTGAAAACCAAAAAACGGAAGCTCTCGATTCTGCAATGGTGAACAGTCAGCCATTCCAGTTTATGGTACGGTGGGTCAGGTCAGCTATTACAAGTAAATATTATTACCGTCTTTTTATCGATGGAACTGCCATGGGTCTGGGAACTACAAGAACGGCTCCTTATCTTTCCTCCAAAAAATATACTGATCCAACCAGAGGAGGTAGCATTGATGAAGCTAATTTTAACAGTGAGTCCGGCACTCGTGATGCAATCCTGATGCGTCTGGCTGAGACATATCTTATCCGTGCAGAAGCAAATGGTCGAAAAGGTCTGTATAATCTGGCTGTAGCCGATATTAATGTATTACGTCAACGTGCAGCTTTCAAGTCAGGAGAAGCTCGTCCGGAAGTATGTGTTAAATACGAGCCTCAGGCTGTCGCACTTCCTGCATCAGACAAAGTAACTCCCTATAATGCAACAGGAAATCCTTATGCTGCTATCACTGTAACAGAAAATATCTTCACCCCCGGTACACCTGAGGCAAATGCTGAAAAATATATCCCAACGGTTACTACTAAAGCTGATATGTTTATTCACTTCATTTACAATGAAAAAGCACGTGAATTCCTTTCAGAAGGGATTGCCTGGGAAGACCAGCATAATGCAGGTATTCTGTACGACAGAATAGAGTATCTGAACCAGATGGCATCCGACAAGACCGGACTCTGGCCTGTTTCTGATAATCCTTCAAGCGGTAATGGGCAGAATGGAAACGGCAAAGGAACAATGCAAAAGTTCTATACGTTCAGGATATGGCCAAAAGCTTACCTGGATCTACTGACTGATGAAGCTGGTTTGCCTCTGGATGCTGATGCAAAAGCTGCATATCAGAATCCAGGTTATTAATTAATAATTGAAACCTAAAATTCAGAAAGCCGGTTAAATTCCGGCTTTCTATTAAAAAAATAACATGACTCACAGGACTAATAAAGTGCTTTTTATTTTCACACTATTATTAACAGTTGTTGCTTCAAACGCACAAGTGCCAGATCTGAAAAAGATCACCGAAGAAAATGACAGGAAAGAGCGTGAATACTTTGAAATACTTCTTAAACCACAGTTTGATGGAGACGTACGGGAGAGATATTATTATTATGAGGTTCTGAATCCGGTCCATGAAAAGAAAAACAAAGTAACAGGCTGGGCCGAAAGTCGTATAGATGAGCCGGTTAACAGGGGACTGGTTGTTGTGATGAATGAAAAGGGAGAACATTACATATCGTGGCGATTGCTTAAAAATGATAGCTCCGAAGTTGCGTTTAATCTCTATCGCAGCGAGAATGGAAAGAAAGCAATCAGACTAAATGAGGAACCATTAAAACAAACCACCGATTACATCGATAAAAAAGTTAAAACTGGTATTCGCTATAATTATTGGGTGAAGCCTGTGTCGGATAATAAAGAATTAGAATCTTCAGAAATTTACAGTTTGGAAAAAGACTCACGTGAAAAAGGATTATACAATTCCATCAAATTTCAAGGGAAATACATTCCTCAACGTGTTGCAGTTGCCGATTTAAATGGTGACAAAATAATGGACTTTGTTATAAAACAACCTGACCGTGGCATTGATCCCGGAGGAAAGTCAGGTAACACTGATAGCCTTACATATAAATTAGAAGCCTATCTGAACGATGGAACATTTCTCTGGAGAAAGGATTTGGGAATGGGGCTTGAACCAGGTATCTGGTACACTCCTTATATCGTCTATGATTTTGATGGTGACGGGAAAGCAGAAATTGCAGTTAAAACGGGCCCTGATAATGTTCGTGGAGCTGATGGACGTGTCACTTCAGGATCTGAGTGGTGTTCAATCCTTGATGGAATGACCGGAGAAGAAAAAGCTCGTGTAGACTGGCCAAAACGTAATCCCAGGTTTGGTGGTTACAACAGGACAAACCGTAATCAGATGGGAATGGCCTATCTGGATGGAAAAACCCCTTGTCTTATTGTGGCTCGTGGTACATATAAACTGATGGTCGTGGATGCCTATCAATATCATAATGGTGAATTAATGCAATTATGGCATTGGGATGGAGATGAAGAGAATCCTGTTATCCGTAGTCAGGGATCACATAGTATGCATTCGGCAGATGTGGATGGGGATGGGCGTGATGAAATTGTACTGGGATCTGTTGTACTTGATGATGATGGTACCGCACTGTTTTCAACAGGATTAGGACATCCCGACGTTACAATGGTTACCGATATTGATCCTGACAGACCCGGCATGGAAATATTTTATTCTCTTGAACAATCACGCGATAACGGAAGAGGGGTTTCCCTTGTCGATGCCAAAACAGGTAAGAGCTTATGGGGAATAGGTCGCCCAACAACTCATGTTGGTAAAGGAATGGTGGCTGATATAGATCCTTCAATACCAGGACTGGAATGCTTTGCCCAGGAATCCCCAAAAGCAGATCCAAGAGGTGAGGGATACAGCCAGAAACCTCCCTTATACATGTTTTCAGCAACCGGTAAGATACTTGAACCCGTAAAGAACTTCCCTGGTTTTAAAAACTGGGTATTCTGGGACGCCGATTTGCTACGGGAAGTTGCCGTAAATGAAGAAAGATCTGATGTTAACCTCCGTGCCAGACCTGCTGAACAATTTGGAGTAATTAAATATACCGGAGAAAAATTAACAACCGGAATCAAAGGCAATATCTCTTTTACAGCTGATATTGTCGGAGACTGGAGAGAAGAAATTATCACAGTTCTTCCGGGGGAATTACGTATATATACAACAACTATTCCGGCAAAAGATCGTCGTGTTTGTTTGATGCAAGATCCGGTGTACCGGGCAGAAATAGTTGTTCAGTCAATGGGTTACCAGCAACCGCCTGTTACTTCATATTACTTAGGTGAATAAATAATATATTCTCTTTTATCAGGATATTACTGACTTTCATTTTTTCATGAATCAAATCAGTCCTAATATGAAAAAATTGTTGTTTCTAATCGCTGCATCGATAACTACAAATATTTTCCTGTGTGCACAACAACCATGGCAACAGATCTCGAACCTCGGGACCAGAGATATAGCAGCAAGTTTTAAATCACCACCTGCAGAATATGGTATAATAGTTTGGTGGGGATGGGATGGTCCAATGTCAGATACTGTCATTAAGCGCGACCTTGATAAGATTAAGACAATGGGATTCCGTGGTGCAATGATCGAAGCTGGTTATGGTATGAGTGCAAAATATCTGTCACCTGAGTGGTTTGCTTTAGTGAAGATCGCTGTTGATGAAGCAAAAAAAAGAGGGCTGTGTGTATGGATAGAGGATGAAGGTAAGTATCCAAGCGGATTTGCGGGTGGCAAATTCAGTAGCGAAAGGCCCGACCTGAAGATGCAGGGATTGGTAGTTACCGAAAAGATTGATGCGAACGGAGGAGAAATAATTTCAAGAAAATTGCCAAATTATATTATAAGCGCTGCTGCATTTAATAATCAGGATAAGACAAGCAAAATAATTGATGTGAGTTCCGGTGAACTGATCTGGCATGTTCCGGAAGGTAACTGGCAGATTTTTCTTGCAGGACATCGTTTCAGATCCTCAGTAACACGATCAGTGAATAATCCCACAAGGGGGAAAGATACTACCGCATCTCTCTTCGATTACCTCAATCCTTTGGCAACCAGACAATTTATTTCCTGGACTCATGAACAATACAAAAGGTATATAGGCGACGAGTTTGGCAAAACCTTTATGGGCTTTATGGGCGATGAACCTGATTTTGCATATACTCCATGGACTCCGGACCTTCCTGAAATTTTCAGGGAGAAAAAAGGGTATGATGTTAAACCTTATCTCGCATCATTCTTTGTCCCGCAGCTGAACGAAGAGACAAAGAGAATAAAAGCCGATTACTGGGATGTCTGGTCAGATCTCTTCAAAGATAACTTCTTCAAAGTTCAGGCCGACTGGTGCAGGGAAAACAAAATAGAATATATTGTTCATCTCAATCACGAAGACCAACTACCCGGATTGGTGAAATCATCAGGTGATTTCTTCAGGAATATGCGATATGTTGGAGTACCCGGTGTAGATGCCATCTGGAGCCAGATATGGATGGACCATGTTTCTGATTTTCCCAAACTTGCCTCATCTGCAGCACATCTATATGGTCGTCCGAGAGCTTTTACCGAAAGCTTTGCTGCTTTCACCCACAGGCCAACTGTTCCACAGGCAAAGTGGGTACTCGATTATCAGCTTGTAAGGGGAATAAATTCCGTTCAGATAATGTTCATGTCTACCTCAACTTCAAAAACCCGTCCTGCTGCTTCGAATTCTTCAACAGGAATTCCGGCCCAGACTTTACAGAGAACAAGTTTTTTCATGTCGGATACATTTCCTCCTGTCGCACAATATCTTAACCGGGCAACATATCTTTTGTCGCAGGGAAGACCGGCAGCTGAGATAGGTGTTTATCTCCCAACATCAAGCATGTGGTATGGTGATAATGAGTCAAATATAAGTGTAATGGATATTGCCAGACAGTTGTTGGAAAATCAGCGAGATTTTGATTTTATAGATGACCAGGCTTTAGCTTTATCGCCTACATTAAATAAAGGGACATTTCAAAATCTAAGCGGACAATCGTACACGGCAATAATCGTCCCCTCAATCAGCGTGATCTCAAAGACATCTCTTGCAAAATTGAAGGAGTTTACCACTGCCGGCGGAAAAGTAATCTTTATCGGGTCCCTTCCATCATTAGTTACCGATAAGAACTTCCTAAATGCTCCAAAACCTGAAATTCAGGAATGGTCTCTGCATGAACAATCCGGAAAATTAACTCCCCAGATCCTTTCATCATTACCAACTCCTGAACTGAAAATAGATAAATTACTTCCTCAGATAAAATATACCCGCCGGACCTGGAGAGATGGTGATTTATACTTCATTTTTAATGAAAGTATCGAACCTTTGAATTTTAATATTTCATTATCTGGAACCGGGAAAGTTTCAGAATGGGATGCGTTTACAGGTCAAAAGATTCCGTTAAAAGGCGCTGTTCTCAAAAAAGGGAGAATCAATGCTCAGATGAAACTTCAGGGCTGGGAGACAAAGTTTATCATCATCAGTAAATAAAATAGTTACAACACTGCAAAGACCTACTGGTAGTCAGCAGGTTAGACAGATCTGCAGAGTTCATCTCAAAAACTCTACTTTATCTGATAACATATTTCTATAATAGAACCAAATTAATATTATATAAGAACCGTTATCTTTATCAGTGTTTACTGATAATTTCTATTCCCATAATTTAAAACTATTTAAATATGCAGGATAATATCAATAACCCAGGTACTAAGGAAACTCCCTATGAAACAGCCAGAAGTTGTCGCCATTATGCAATGTGCAAAATAGATTTTCTTGGTAGTGGTGTATGTCAGTCAGGCCTCGAAAAACATTTCGTAAGCTTCTATCCCCAGGGAAGGATGATACTTTATGAAGCTCTTGCAACACACAAAATATCAGTTACAGAAAAGTGCGTTGAGATTGCAGATAGCTGTGATCTATGCGGAAAATGCGATTACCAGTGTTACTTTCTCAATGAAATGCGTCCTACAAAAGTTATGGAAGCCTTAAAAGATCATGTTGATACTTTTATTAAAAACGGCGGGAAAATTAAGCAATCAAAAAACGATAGTATACTCACTGAAATAAAACAAATTGTTGGTGAAAACTGGGCAACAAACGATGAAGCAATTACTGTTACGTATTCTCACGACTGCAGTGCAATCTCCGATCCCAAATATCCTGATTATATCGTTCTCCCTTATACCAGAGAAGAAATTTCTTCTCTGGTGAAATTATTCAGGAAGAATAACATTCAATATACTATTCGTGGAAATGGTCAGAATCTGCTGGGTTTTGCTGTTAATGAAGGAGCTATCATTGACCTTAACAGGATGAAGACAATCGATTTTGATGAGAAGAACTGGCTGGTAAAAGTGGGACCAGGGGTTGCCGCTTTTGATCTTCAGAAACAGGCCCAGAAAAGAGGTTACAGGATAAATGCAGCTGAGCCAGCGGCTCTTTTATGCGCCAATATTATGTGTTCCGGAATTATGTCTACTTTTTCAACCACCTATGGAATAAATGCCGACAACTACATAGATGCGGAATTCGTTGATAAGGAGGGTTCCTTTTTTAATCTAAATGATATTTCTTCCCCAAATCTTTATTCCTATAAAAATCTACAGCATAATGACTCTCCGGGTATTTGTATATCAGCAAGTATCAGGCTTCATCCGGTCCTAAGTGATGAAAAGGGTATCCTTGTGCCTTTCGAAACACTCGATAATGCACTTGATTTTATAAAGGAGTGTTCTTTAAGACATATAGGTCTGGCCTTAGGGGTTGTTGGTGCTGAATATATTTCCACATTTCTTTCACCTACTAAAAAAATGGCCTCTGAAATAAAAAGTATATTCGTTGATAAGTTAAACATACCCTGGCTTGTTGTTGTAATCGGAGATAAATATGCAATCCGTTCGATCGGTGAAATGGGATTTCCCTTTTTTGATCAGAACCTTTTTAATTCGCTATATCTTGGTTTGCCATCCCTGAAAAAAGCAGAATGGCTCGATCTTGTAAGAGAGCTTTCTGATGATGAACCTTATTCCTATTTAAAAATTAAAGGTTTCGCTGAACTTTTTGAAACTGCCCTATCACCTTCGGCTGCTTTATATTCTCGGGAAGTAGATCCGGAACTCCGGCCATTTTTCGAAAATCTTTTCTCCAACCAGGAAATGACTGATCTTGTGTGGTTAAATATGTACCGGATAATGAGTACACGTCTGGGCCGTAAAAAACCTTTTTTGCCGGCACTAATGTATTTGCCAATAGATAACAAACTGATCAGTGAATTATCTGACAAATTCAGACTTATAGCCGGGAAGCATAAAGTAGACCATGATTTTGGTTTTATCACTCCAATTGATAATGGGAAAAGATGCATTTTTGAGTATGATTTCTTTTACGATTATAATGATCCTGATGACATTCAAAGAATAAGAAAGGTAGCAGCTGAAGCAAATATGTTAATCGATGAGTATTCAGTTAAAACCGGAACAGTGAAAGGTCATCCCTATGTTTTGTATCAGGGGTTTTGCAGGAAGGAGAATTTATTGTATTCATAAATCTTAACTTCCGTTTATGTTACTCAAAAGCAAATCCACAATAGCCCTGACGGGAGCAACCGGTTTTCTGGGCAGCCATCTGATGGCATCCTTGCTTACAAAAGGATATAACATTATTGTTTTCGGACGTTCTGCAAAAAACGAGTCTCTGAATGAAAGGATCGCCAGGCTCTTAAAATGGTTCGAGATTGACAATTTTTCGGGCCAGGTCACATATATTGATACTGACTTATCACAGGATAATCTGGGAATTGAGGAAGGAGAATATTCGAGACTCTGTTCAGTCGTCGGTTCTGTAATTCATTGTGCATCAGATACCAGCTTTTCAGAAAACAAACGTGAGAAGGTAATGGCTGCAAATATTAATAACCTGAAAGGAATCCTTGAATTCTCGAAGAATGCCAATGTAAATTTCTTCCATTACATCAGCACGGCATATGTTGCAGGTACAGGTATGACATATTGCAAAGAAATACTCTCGTCCGCTAAAACCTTTACCAACGTGTATGAGGAGAGTAAGGCCGCTGCTGAAAATATCATTTCAGGGTTCTGCCAGAAAAACTCAATTAATCTTTCAATTATAAGGCCTTCTATTGTTTACGGCGATTCGCAAAACGGAAGGTCGCTTAAGTTCAATGCATTGTACTTCCCAATAAGATCCGCACAGTCCATCAGGGATATATACCTGAATGATCTTAATAATAACGGAGGTATAAAAGCTGCTAAAAACGGAATTTACATTGATAAAGACGGTTACCTTTTTTTGCCTCTTAAAATATATTTACCACGGGAAGGAGATTTAAACATTATTCCGGTAGACTATTTTGTAAATGCCACTGTTAAAATAATTGAAAACTGTTCCGGAAGCGGTATCTATCACCTTACAAACAACTCTCCTACAACAATGAAAATTGTTGCTGAGTATTATCAACAACTTATGAAAGTCAGGGGCGTGGAGATTATTTATGGTAATCCTCGAGACAATATAGAAAGAAATCCGGCTGAAGAATTGTTCGATCGTTTTATTGAACCCTACCGGCCATATTTATCCGATAACAGAGTTTTTGACAGAACGAATGCCAATAAGGCTACAGATGGTCTGAATCCTCCTTCGTTCACATATGAGATTTTTAAAACCTGCATGGAATACGCTATCGAAGTTAATTGGGGAGCTTCAATTTTTTAGTGATAATAAAGAGACTGTGCCGGGTGAAATGGTTTATTAAATAAGTCTATGGCAAAGGTTTTACTAATCAATTCGAACAGATTCAAACATCCATGGCCGGTTATCCCATTTGGGCTTTGTTACGTAGCCACTTCACTGGAAACAAATGGTAATCATAAGGTCTGTTTTCTCGATTTGTGCTTTTCTCCAAATTGTAATGAAGATATTCAGAATTCCGTAAAGAATTTTGCCCCCGATGTAATTGGAATCAGTATACGAAACATTGATGATACCGGAGGTTATAATGTCCATTTTTTGCTTGAAGATGTCAAAAACGATGTCGTTGATAATTGCAGGAAAGAATTCCAGGGCCCTATTGTTATTGGAGGTCCTTCAGTAGGGATAAGCGGCAGAGAGATGCTCGATTATTTTGACCTTGAATACGCAATTCGCGGTGACGGGGAAGCTGTAATGCCCGAATTTGTAAAACGCATAGAGAACCATCAGCCTCTGGAAGGATTAAATGGCCTCATTATTCGCAGAGAAAAGAAAATTATTCAGGACAGTGAACCTTTCCGTGTAACAGATCTCGACTCGCTTCCTTTTCCTAAACCCCTTCGCTATCTGGACCTTGAACGGTATCGTCGTTTCGGATCTCCAATCCACATACAGACAAAGCGCGGCTGTGCCTTCAGGTGCGCTTATTGCACTTACAACAAAATTGAGGGGAAACAATATCGCTTAAGGAATCCTAAGCTTGTAGCCGCTGAAATAGAAATTCTTGTTAAGGAAACAGGTATCAAACACATTGAATTTACTGACAGCATTTTTAATATACCCGGCTCTCATGCAAAAGAGGTCCTGAAGGAAGTAATATGTAAAAAGCTTGACCTCACATTACATACAATGGGGCTTTCTCCTGCCTCCGTTGATGAGGAGCTCCTTGATCTGATGAAAAGTGCCGGTTTTAATGAAGTGGATATAGGTGCTGAGTCGGTGTGTGACAAAGTACTTGAAAGCCTGGCTAAAGATTTTAGATGTTCAGATGTTCTGAACACCGCACGTCTTTTAAAAAAGAAAGAAATTCCTTCTACCTGGTTCATTATGCTTGGTGCTGCTTCAGAAACAAAAGAAACAGTACTTGATACCCTGAATACGATGCGTAGCGTAGCTTCGAAATGGGATATGATTTTTGTCTCTACCGGAATACGTGTATATAACGGATCTCCAATTGCTGAAGAGATAATGAAAAATGACATTTATCGTACAAGTGACAACTTTTTGCATCCTGTAAAAATTGAACCTGAGAAAATAACTCTACAGGAAATTCACTTAATCACAAAACGTTTTTCATTCCGATTCCCAAATTTTTATTTTTATGAAAAAGAACATATCGTTCCCGGATGGCTTCTTATTTCAGGCAATTCTATATTAAAGGTATTCCGCTCCCGTCAACCTGTATGGCGGTTACTCATACTTTTAAAAAGGATAGAGCGGATGCTGGGAATTAGTTTTATAAAGAGAATTTTATATGAGCTAAAATTGAATTCATCTCATAAGAAAAATAGCGGAATAAATGGATTTGATCTCATTATGAATAAGTTACAATAAGATTTGTCAATATGAAGAAAGTTTCTGAAGAAATATACAACCGTATAAATAACGAAATTTATAACCTTGAAGGAGACAGGTGGTGGCATCAAGACTTTTCATTAAATCTGATCAGAACCTTTATTAATCCTTTCAGGGTAGATTATGCAAAAAAAGTTTTGACTCAATTTATTATGAATCCCGAAAAAATAAATGCTCTTGAAATAGGTTGCGGAGGAGGAATATTATCGGAAGAGATAGCAAGAATGGGGTTTAATATTACCGGAATTGACCCTTCTGAACAATCATTGAATATCGCAATAAAACATGCAGCTGATAATAAGCTGAATATTAAATATGAGAAGGGAACCGGAGAGAAACTGCAATTTCAGAATAATACTTTCGATGTGGTCTTTTGCTGCGATGTACTGGAACATGTTCGTGATTTACCTGAAGTGATCTCAGAAATTTCACGTGTGCTGAAAAACGGTGGCATATTTATTTATGATACGTTCAATCGTACATATTTTAGTAAAATAAGCGCTATCAAAATTTTGCAGGAGTGGAAACGATGGGCTATAATGCCTCCTCACCTTCATGTTTGGGAAATGTTTATTAAACCTGACGAAATAAGATCTTTATTAAAAGAAAATCAATTGACCTGGAAAGAACACAGAGGAATGAAACCAAATATTTCATATCTTAAAATGCTTCGGTATCTTCACAAGAGAGCAATTGGAGAATTGACTTATGAAGAATTTGGCAAAAAATTTCTTATGACCGAAAGCATGAGTACTCAAATTATGTATATGGGATATGCTGTCAAATAGTTTTTTCCCCTTTCTATACACAATAACTCATTTATTGAGCTTTACGTGAATTACTACCGGATTATGATCTGAATTTTTAAAATTAAGCTGAATTCCTTTAACTGAAATTTCCGATATATTGGGAGAAAGGAGGAATACATCAAAAACATTTGTTGTTGTTGTAGAAGGATCATAAGCAGCCACAACATTACGTTCCGAAGGTGTTCTGTTATCAAATAGCCATTTCCAGTCGGAGGGCAGATAATCTGATGGAATAACCATTTGTGTGGTGTCTGTTTTATTCCCGGTAAATTCAGACCGGAAATTAGGAGGTGTCTGGTTCCAGTCTCCTCCTGTGATAATATAATTCCCACTCCTGTATTCATTCAGAAGAAAATCCTTAAGGTAAGCCATTTGCGCTTTCCTGATCTGACCAGGGTCAAATGCTTCGTTATGTGTGTTGATCACAATAAGCTCTTTGCCATTTTTCAAAGGATACCTGTTTACAAGAAAACATCTATCGAGCATAAAGAGTTGCTTTGGAAATCCATACTTACCGGGGAAGGAATAACGAATTGAAGAAGAGGGTTGGAATTTACTGAATATGGCTAATCCCGATAATACCTTTCCCATCGGAGTTGCCGGTGGAACAGGTACGAAGAAGACATCATAATTCTTCGCAAAAAAGGGTGAAAAGCCATTCAAAACTTTTGTCAGAGAATCGTATTCATTGATATAGTAGCTTCTTTTACTCCCCTTGTCGACTTCCTGGATAAAGAAAAAATCCACGGAATCATTCTGTTTCAGAAATTTCTTTACTTCCAGGAGGTTGTCAATACATTTTGCTTTGGGTGTAAATACTTTGGTTCCCCCATCATAGAAAAAATCCATCTCCTTATCTAATCCGCAATAACCAATATTCCATGTAATAAGCGAAAGTTCAATTGTATCATTCAGGACCTCAGGCTTTTCGCCAGTAAACACTATTTCCTTTTCTTTTGGTTTATAATCTGACAACAGTGCATAAACTATAAGTCCTACGAAACCAACAACTGCAAGTAATAAAACAACAAGCACCACTTTCAGAATTTTCTTAATTGCTTTCATGATAAACTTACATTTGATCCTTAACTATTGATTTAAAGCTAATTTAGATAATTAAATCATATTATAATCGGGAATCTCTGATTAAATCAAAATAACTCTTAAATAGTAAAGTAGATGATATTTGGAGATTCCTATTTCTATTCAAGACGTTTAAGCCTGTCAGACCAAAATTGGTTAAAACTGATTAATGGATTCTCGCACAGATATACCGCCGTGCCATATTCCCTGGCATCAGGATTTGATATTTTACCAACGAGAGTAATTTTACCAAACAATCTTTGTATATCTTCACCCAATTTACGATTGATGTAGATAAATGATGTAATATCAGGATCAAATTTTTCAGGTATCCAGTACCGAAAACTTTCATTAAAACTTACCGCTCCAGGGAGACTATATTTTTTACCAATAATAGTAATTGCACCTGCCTGCCCATAATTCTCACAATATATAAAGCTTGCTCTCTTATCTCCGATCATCTGGTATGCTTTGCTTGTAATGCTTGTCAACTCCTCCCACCCAAGCATGTCAGCATAATCCTGTGGTAATGAATGTATTGATCCGTCTTCAAATCGTCTGCCGACATCGATTCCGTATTTATCTTCAAGCACTTTAAAGTACTTAACTAATCCGGCCTGATTATAAACAGGTATGCCGAATGGAATTGCAGGAATTGTCAGCAGAACTAGAACCAATGGGAATACTACCCTTAGCCATGTTTTTTTAATCCAATGTCCGTATGCTACAGCTCCAGCAATAATCAACAGCGGAAATATCCCCAGAGTATAATAACTTTTCCCCTTTAAAATCATGAGGGCCGTAATTATGAAAAGGGATAGAAACCCCAGAAATCTGAATTTTTTAATCTTTTTGTTTAAAAGAAGAAAAATGAGCCCTGCAATAGTAAAAACAGTCCCGGTAATTGGCATTAACAACTGTTCTTTAAGAAATAAGGGGAAGTCCATATGAACCAGTTGTGTGTTATAAAGTTCTGTAATATGATGGAAAACCGGAAATCCTTTGGATAGCTGCCAGATAAAGTTTGGCAGGAATATTATAAATCCTGCAGCTATACCTGCCCAAAACATTTTTTTACAGAATACATCCCTGTATTCTGTAAAAGGTATAATAATGATTAATCCGGCAAAGAGCAGACCTGCAAGATATTTATTGAGTAATGCAAAACCGGCAACAACACCTAATATTATAAGAAACTTATCCTTCTTTGAGTTTATGTATTTTATAATCAAATATATGCATAATGTCCAAAGAAATATTTCCATAAATACAGGCATGTAAAGGGAAAATGTACGCAGGAAAAAATTTGATATTAAAAGTCCCAGTGCTGCAAGAAAGGCGGCATATCGTGAACCTCCCAGTTCTTTTGCCATTGATGCTGCCAGGATTATCATCGCTCCGCTAATCAGTGCAGGGAAAAGCCGTACTGCGAGAACTGAATAGCCGAAGAGGCTTTCCATCAGCCATGCGATCCATCCTATCATTGGTGGTACAGTTGCATACCCTGCAGCAGGATGCAACCCCAGAGAAAAATAGAGTAGCTCATCTCTGTGATATTCAAGATTATTGATAACAACGAGATGAATTGAAATACTGATCAGAGCTAAAACAAGAATCAAGAGATCTGAGAAGGTTTTATTTTCAAAATATTTCATTTGATTTTAATCTTTTCGATTTAACTTCATATCATTGCTCAGAGAGGAAAGATATTAAATAAAAAAATACTATATTATCAAGAATACTAAACCGGGAATATTTTTGTTAAACAAATTGTCAAATCAGTAAGTTCTATTTATTTAATTATATTATGAATCACATGAAAAACAGTAACATTTTGGGTTTTATATTTTGTATGCTTATTGCCATAACAATACTTCCCGGACAATTAAATTCGCAGGATCTAAAAGGCAATCCATCTATCGATGAAAAAGTTAAGAAGTTTCTATTTGACCACTCCGGGCAATGGCACGATATGAATATTCCAATTGCTGATGGGAAGTTACTATATGATCTTATAATTAAGGGAAACTACAAAAGTGCTCTTGAAATCGGTACCTCAACAGGTCACTCAGGAATTTATATCGCCTGGGCACTAAGCAAAACAGGTGGTAAACTTATTACTATCGATATTGATGAGGCACGGTATAAAACTGCCCTTGACAATTTTAAGCAGGCAGGCCTTTCTGATTACATCGATGCACGGCTTTCAGACGCACACGTGCTGGTAAAAGAGCTTAAAGGGCCTTTCGATTTTGTCTTCAGTGATGCTGATAAAGACTGGTATAAAAACTATTTCATCGATGTCGATCCCAAACTCAAAGTAGGGGGTTGTTTCACATCTCATAATGTATCAGACAGAAATATGGGAGGACGCGGAGGCAGCCAGGGAGCTTACCTTGATTATCTGAAAAACCTCAAAAATTATGAGACTACTGTCAATAACAGCGGTGGAGGGATGGCAATCAGCTACAAAAAAACTGATAGGTAGCAGGCTGGATTATTTAATGATTTATCTTGGGATGCCTGTTAAATCGCGTATGACCACTGAAGAGCATATTATACCAAAAGCTGCCGGCATATATGAAATTGTCCCGACTATGGATGCTTTATTTTGTTCACCATTTGTAGCAACGATCTTGCTTTTATCGATTGGTTCAGGAGAATAGACTGCAGTAAAGCCCTCCCTGACACCCAACCTGTGCAACCGTTTTCTCAATATCCGGGCCAGCGAACAATCAGTAGTCTGGGAGATATCGGAAATGCATACTTTGGTCGGATCAAATTTCCCCCCTGCTCCCATTGAACTTACTACGGGATATTTTCTCTGCAAACTGTGATAGATCAGAAATATTTTTGGTGAGAGCGTGTCAATAGCATCAACTACATAATCAAAACCCGTTTCCAGAACTTCTATCATTCTGTCATCTTTAAGATATTCCTGGATAATAGTAAGATTTATGTCAGGATTAATGTCTTTTATCCTCTTCCCCATCACCTCAGCCTTAGCTAACCCTTCCGTACTTTTGAGGGCAGGAAGCTGTCTGTTCCTGTTTGTAGAATGGATCCTGTCGCCATCGACAATAGTCATTGAACCTAGTCCAGCCCTGCATATCATCTCTGCAGCATATGCCCCGACTCCACCCAGACCTACAACCAGGACGTTAGCCTCCTTCAGCTTCTGCAACTTTTCATCATCCAAAATTAATTCTGTTCTCGTCAGCCAATTATCCATTAAAAAATTCATTAAAATTTGACAAGACTGCTAATTTTAGTTCATCAACCGATATAGCCAGATCCCTTGCAACTTTTTCATAGATAATCCTTATATCAATATCAGCGCCATCGGTTTCTAAAAATATTCTGTTATGAGGAAGGCTCTTCATAAGACCAGTCGATTCAGAACGCATTACATAATCAAACCAGAATGAGAGATGCATCCCCTTTGACAACAGCTGTTTTGCCATTTCCACGCTACCTCTGAACCCATGGATCATCCAAGGTGTACTGGGTTTCAGATTTTTTTGAGCTGACAAAAGCTCATCCCACGCTTTGACACAATGAATAATAACCGGTTTCCGGCAGGTTTCCGCAATAGTGACCTGCTCATTGAAAACTTTCAGCTGGAGTTCCGCGGAAGGCCCCCGGAGTTTATCAAATCCGGCTTCACCAATAGCAATCATATTTGGATAACTGACCGAATTCTCAACAGAAATTATAAGTTGTTTATGATTTTTTTCAGTAAGGAACCAGGGATGTATACCATAAGTGTAGGTGACTCCCGATATATCCTCAGGTAATTTCCCTTCATGGGCCATCAGACTTTCGATGAGAAAAATACCTTCAGCAGGTCTGCCACTGTGTGTGTGCATATCAATATAGTCCCCTGGCTGTGGTAGG
>Ga0209744_1000083_pt1 | contig 28606 bp, 26 predicted proteins | sample BarGraNGADG00311_2_FD_184494 | JGI IMG/M metagenome (GOLD analysis project Ga0209744, IMG submission 184494) | Arctic peat soil microbial communities from Barrow, Alaska - Barrow Graham LP Ref core NGADG0004-311 (SPAdes) (version 2) | ecosystem: Environmental > Terrestrial > Soil > Wetlands >... | reverse complement strand
ATTGACATGAGAATATTATTTTTATACTTTGCTCTTCTTTTTCCGGTTGTACTATTGACAGGACAGGCCCCTTTCCCTACCCAGGATGAAATCAAACAATTTAATGCATCGGTTACCTGCGTAGTTCTGGAAGATGATCCTTTTTCATCGTATAATATTTATATTAAAGAAGTTGTCAAGGATTCATGGAAGGTAACTCCGTATGAATTTATTTCAGTAAAAGACTTTAATGTCAGAAGATTAAATCCAGCCTACTCGTTTATTGTAATTACCCAGACAAATTTTGATGCGGACAAATCGCATGGTCTCTATAATTTTATTAATCTTCTGCAGGGGAAAGATGTAAATAAACTTGCAGAGATGCCGGAGATTTGCGCAATACCACTTTCCTTTGCAGGAGTATTTGATTTTGAATACAGCTATAAGCTTGGTCCTATATTGGCCTTTATGCAACAGCATGCACGACAGATATCAGATGACCCTTCACTTACACTTAGGAAATATCTTAAATACTATAACAAAAATATACCAGATTTAAAGGATAAAACGATTCTAGTAGAACAGGACGATCTTACACCCGAAATAGCCACTATAGAAAAGATAAGAAAATTCTATGCTAATAAGATTGAGATAGTTACAACTGATGAGGTTATGAGTTCAATAGAGAACAAAAAGCCTAATACTATAATTCTCCATAAGGTTGGTCCAAGAGGAGACAGGAGCTCGGGTTATTGTTTTGTTATGCTTTTAGGAATCGATGATGGTGAAATGTACTATTATAACTTACATTTGGTTGACAAAGCCAATCCGGATGGTTTGTTACCGGCAGATCTGAAACGGCTCGAAAAATAGTATGCAGCATTAGACGAACAGGACCGTCTTTTTAATAAATACTTAAATATCATGGAAGAGAGCAGAGTATTATCAGAATCAGAAAGAAATTGGGCGATGCTATGTCACCTTACAGCTTTTGCTGGTTTCTTTTTCCCATTCGGGGGTATTATTGGTCCGCTGATTTGCTGGTTAACAAGAAGAGATGAATCATCGTGGGTAAATATTAATGGAAAAGCATCTCTTAACTTCCAGATGTCAATGCTACTTTATATAGTTCTCGCCATTCCACTATGTTTTATCATAATCGGGATTCCAATCATCATGATTTTGGGAACACTTAAAGTAGTCTGTGTAATTATCGCTAGCGTAAAAGCCCCGAAAGGAGAACTCTTCAGGTACCCGCTTGTGATACCATTTATACAATAGAATTTTAAATAATTTTATAATTCATTTTTAATCTCATATCATGGCAAATAACAGAGAAAAGAAATCCGGTAATGCAAGAGCCGGTAAAAAGGACGATTTATATCATGATATAGAACAGGAAAAGAAGAAAAAACTCGATGACAATGCATACGATAAGTTGCTTATGAATCTTGAAATTGAACTTGTAAAACTACAGGAATGGGTAAAAGCGAACAAACTTAAGGTAGTTATTGTATTTGAAGGCAGGGATGCTGCCGGGAAAGGCGGAGTAATTAAAACTATTGCAGGATGTCTGAATCCCAGAATATGCAGAATTGTTGCTCTCGGGATACCTACCGAAAAAGAAAAATCCCAATGGTATTTTCAAAGATACGTTTCAGAGTTGCCTGCAGGAGGTGAAATTGTTCTGTTTGACAGAAGTTGGTATAACAGGGCAGGCGTTGAACAGGTTATGGGTTATTGTACCAATTATGAGTACGAGGAGTTTCTCAGATCATGTCCGGAATTCGAAAGGATGCTGATCAGGTCAGGTACAATTGTTATTAAATACTGGTTTTCCGTAAGTGATCATGAGCAGGAAAAACGTTTCCAGGATAGAATAAAGGACCCGACAAAACGATGGAAGATCAGCCCAATGGATATCGATTCTCGCGATAAGTGGGTCGAATATTCAATGGCTAAAGATAAAATGTTCTCTTATACCGATACGAAGCAATCACCCTGGTATGTTGTCCGTGCAGATGATAAAAAGAGAGCAAGACTCAATTGTATAGATCATCTTCTCTCACTCATTCCTTATGAGGATCTCACACCCAAACCATTGAAACTGCCTCCGCTGAAACATGATGTGGCATATGTAAGACCACCTGTTACAGAACAGACCTTTGTTCCTGAAAAATATTGATTATCAAGACAAAAGATAAAAGTATAAAGATAAAAGTTGAGAGGTGAAAGATTTAGTTTTAAACCTTTTGATTCTTCTTTTGTCTTTATACTTTTGTCTTTTATCTTTTATAAGCTTATTATGTCATCCAAACCATCCATACCGAAAGGAACAAGGGATTTCTCTACTGATGAGATGCTCAGGCGAGAATATATTTTCGAAACCATTAAGAAGGTTTTTAGATTATATGGTTATCAGCCTATTGAAACTCCTGCGATGGAGAATCTTACAACTCTTCTGGGAAAATACGGGGACGAAGGAGACAAACTTTTATTCAGGATACTTAATTCAGGAGATTTTTTATCATCGGTCAGCGATGATGAACTGGGAAAGAGGGAATATGGTAAGCTTTCTTCAAGGATTTGCGAAAAAGGACTAAGATATGATCTGACGGTGCCATTCGCACGTTATGTAGTGCAGCACCGGGATGAAATTGTATTTCCATTCAAAAGATATCAGATACAGCCGGTCTGGAGAGCTGACAGACCCCAAAAAGGCAGATACAGGGAGTTCTTTCAATGCGATGTCGATGTTGTTGGAAGCGACTCATTATTAAACGAGTATGAGCTGATAAAGATCATTGATGATATCTTTAAAAGATTTGGAATTGCTACCGTAGTTAAAATTAACAACCGCAAGGTCCTTGCAGGAATAGCAGATTATATTGGTGAATCGGACAGGATCATCGATATCACAGTAGCAATCGATAAGCTTGATAAGATTGGTAATGAGAATGTTAATTCTGAATTGAGGAGTAAAGGATTGTCGAAAGAGGCAATATCGAATCTGCAGCCTATCCTGCAATTAAGTGGTAATACCTCAGCTAAGCTTGCCATACTTAGTAACCTGCTTTCTATATCTGAAATGGGAATGAAAGGGATAACAGAATTGCAGACTCTTTTTGCTTATTTCGAAAATAGTCCCTTGAAGTGCGAGGTTGAACTTGATCTTACACTTGCCCGTGGATTAAATTATTATACCGGAGCAATCATAGAAGTAAAGTCTAAGGATATAAGCATAGGAAGTGTTTGCGGTGGAGGACGTTATGATAATCTTACCGGAGTTTTTGGAATGGAAGGTGTATCAGGTGTAGGAATATCTTTCGGCGCTGACAGGATTTATGATGTTCTGAATCAGTTAAATCTTTTTGAGGACATCAGAGTATCCTCAACTGGGATAATGCTGGTTAATTTCGGAGAGAAAGAGTCTTTGTATGCGCTTAAGATTCTTGACATATTACACAATCTTAATGTACAAAGCGAATTGTACCCTGATGCAGTGAAGCTTAAGAAACAGATCTCCTATGCCGATTCAAAAAAGATACCCTATATAATTATTGCAGGAGAAGATGAGATTAAGAATAGCAGGGTGACTATCAAAATAATGTCAACAGGAGAACAGAAAAGTTTATCTTTAAATGAACTGGGTTCATTTGTAAAGAAGGAGATTAGTTCTTCAAATTGAAGACAAAAGACAAAAGTCACAAGATAAAAGTAATCACTCAACGGATCTATTCTGTTTGTAAGATATAGCTTCTGTCTTTTTTACTTTGGCTTATTCCTCTTAAATTTTAGTCTTTAGTCTTAATTATTTTTCACTTTTGTCTTTTATCTTTAAATCAACTGAATGATGACTTTTAGAATATCACCAGAAAAACTGAATCTCGAAACGATCCGGGAAATTCTTGATAAGAATGCCAAACTATCGCTCTCGGAGGAATCTGTAAATCTTATAACTCTTTGCAGAAACTATCTCGATACCAAGCTTGAAAATAACACATCACCGATTTATGGAATAACCACAGGTTTTGGGTCGCTTCATAATAAAACAATCAGTAAAGATCAGCTCAATAAACTACAAGAAAACCTTGTCATGTCGCACGCATGCGGTACAGGTCCTGTCATTAAAGAGGAAATTGTCAGGCTTATGCTGCTTCTGAAAATACACGCACTTAGTCTTGGAAAATCAGGCGTTCAGGTAGGAACAATTCAGCGGATGATAGATTTCTTCAATGAGGGAGTAAGTCCTGTTGTATATGAACAGGGATCTCTGGGAGCATCAGGTGATCTAGCACCTCTTGCACATCTTGTCCTTCCGTTATTGGGTATGGGAGAAGTGATGTATAAAGGAAAGAGATACGAATCCGCTTCAGTTCTGAAAAAACTTGGCTGGTCTCCTGTGGAACTGAAATCAAAGGAAGGTCTTGCTCTTCTGAATGGGACACAATTCATGAGCTCTTATGGCGTATATATTATTTTATTAGCTGAAAGGCTTTCGGCACTTGCAGATTTAACCTCGGCGATTTCATTGGAGGCATATGACGGACGACCCGATCCGTTTTTTGAGTGCCTGCATACAATCAGACCACATAAAGGACAGATTACTACTGCAAGAGCTTTCAGAAAAATGTTGAAGGGAAGTCAGTTGATTTCGCGCGAAAAGGAACATGTTCAGGATCCTTACTCTTTCAGGTGTATTCCCCAGGTTCATGGAGCAAGCAAGGATGCTATCAACTATGCAAAATCAGTAATTCTTACAGAGATCAACTCTGTAACTGATAACCCCACAATATTTCCCGATGAAGATCTGATTATTTCAGGAGGGAACTTCCATGGACAGCCGCTTGCTCTTATATTCGACTATCTGGCAATTGCGCTTGCCGAATTGGGAAGCATTTCGGAGAGAAGAGTCTATAGACTGATCGCCGGACAAAGGGAACTTCCAGAATTCCTGGTGGTAAATCCGGGATTAAACAGTGGCTTTATGATACCACAATATACTGCAGCTTCGATTGTCAGTCAGAATAAACAGCTTTGCACTCCATCCTCTGTGGATTCAATTCCATCATCAAATGAGCAGGAAGATCACGTAAGCATGGGTGCTAACGGGGCAACAAAATTATTACGGGTTGCAGAAAACCTTGAAAAAATAATAGCCATTGAACTCTTTACTTCTGTACAGGCCCTGGAATTCAGAAGACCATTCAAATCATCGGTAATGATAGAACGTGTGGTAAAATCATTCAGGGAAATTGTACCTTTTATTAATGATGATAAGGTTATGTACACTGAAATTGAAAAATCAATAAATTTCATTCGGAACCTTAACCTGCAACAAATCACCAGCCAGTAGTTGCAGGCCAACAACCTAAAAATTACGTCCGGGCCTTAGCTTCTGTTGTTGCCTGGCGCTCTGCAACTCATTAAGAAGTTGAACTTTATATTGATTTTCTGCCTGGTAATACATGATAACTTTTGATGGGGCCAGTACCTCTCTGAGTTTTTTGTGAAACGCAACTGCAATAGATGACTCCTGGACAAGACAATCAACATATTTATCGCCCATTTCTACCAGTTGATTATCACTCAGAGTGCTTCCGTTTTGATTAAAGTTCCTGTTAATTTTCATTTTTTCTAACTGTATCAGATTCCTCTTGCCCTGGTATTCATTATATACAGGCCAGAATTTTTCTGCCTCCTCTGAGGTTAAATTAAGTCTTTTTGTAAAGAACCCGATTTTATAATTATTCAGTTTTTCCAGATTTGGATTCTGTGCTGCCAACCTGATAACCGGAAACACTAATATTATAAGTAAAACAATGACTACTTTTTTCATGGCTTCAAAATTATAGATGTTCATAAATATCATTTAATTCAATGTTTTCAAGCAAAAGATAATCGATTATATCTTTTTTGTTTACCGCTGGCACTTCTTCAGAAAGAACGAGCGTGGATGCTTTTTCTTCAAGAGAAGAAATGTCAATATCATTCAGGTAAGAATCCGGATTCACATCATATAGAACTTCTGATACCTGAGGATTTGATTTATCAGGAGTTAAAAGCTTTATTGCCGCAAAACTGATAAGAATAAAGCCGGCAACAGAAGCCGCAATAAGTAAGTAAGTTCTGAATCTGTTATATGTACTGACCACTTTGACTTCCTGATCAAAACCGGATGTAACAGAAATTATTTTTCTGTTTACCTCTTCAAAGTAGTTGTCAGGAACTTTGAAAGGACTTTTGTCTGGTATGTCATTTAACTCTTTAATCATAATATAATCGATTTCAAAGGTATGATTGAACTCATCCCGACAAGTCGGGACTCGGTTTATCATTGAATTAGATTGTTGATTATCAAAAAGGTTTAATCTTTGATTATTATTTTTTCAATTTTTTTTACTGCATGATGATAGGAAGCTTTTAGTGCACCCTCTGAAGTCTTTAATACTTTGCTCATCTCTTTATAAGTCATTTCGTCGTAATACTTCAGATTAAAGACAATACGCTGTTTATCAGGAAGTTGCAAAATTGCATTTTGAAGTTTTAGTTGTGCTGCATCACCATCGAACCAGGTACTGCCTTCCTGGGAATTTGCAAAATAGTTTTCTAAATCATCGATTGAAACCGCAACATTTCTTTTTCTTTTATTAATTAATGCCAGTGCTTCATTGGTGGCTATTGTATAAAGCCAGGTATAAAGTGAACTTTCGTTTCGGAAATTCCCGATGCTTCTCCATACATTGATAAAAGTATTCTGAAGTGCATCATCTGCATCTTCGTGAAGGATTACCAGTCTGCGGATATGCCAATATAGTTTTGGGCTGTAGGTCTCAACTAAAAGCCGGAAACCTTTATTCAGATCTGTCTTAAGTAATTCTGAAATATTATCGTCGGGCCGGATACTATTCAATTTAAATACTGATTTTCTTCTTAGATGGAAAAAACGTATAAAGGTTTAAAGATAGGAACTAAAAAGTACTTAAAGTAAAAGAAAAGTTTGAAGTGCACTAAAGTTTGGAGTGCCTAAAGTTGATAATAATGAAAAACATAATACTGATTAGAACTTTAAGTACTTTAGGCACTTTAGGCACTCTAGGCACTTTAGGCACTTTAGGCACTTTAGGCACTCTACACTCAACTATTGAATTATCCCCGGAATTGTGATAAATTTGCTGCCGGATAAATTAATAGGATAACTGATGGCTCTTCAATGTGGAATTATTGGGATAACGAATGTTGGTAAGACGACTATTTTTAACTGTATTTCCAATACCAAAGGCGAAACAAATGCTTTTGCATTCAGTGCAACAAAATCAAATATGGGAGTTGTCCAGGTTCCTGACCCAAGACTATATGAACTTGAGAAACATCAGGTTACTGACAGGATCGTTCATACTACAGTTGAGATAGTTGATATTCCGGGCCTGGCAAAAGGTTCTAATAAAGGGGAGGGTGTGGGAAATAAATTTCTTGGAGATATCAGAAACACAGATGCCCTGATTCACGTTCTGCGATGCTTCGATAATGAAGCCCTGCCGCATATTGACGGTTCTGTTGACCCGGTTCGCGATCTTGAAACGATTGATCTTGAATTGCAGGTAAAAGATCTGGAGTCGGTAGAAAAAAAGATTGAACGTCTCGGACGGGCTGCAAAAGCAGGTGACAAAGATGCAAAATATGGTATGGAAGTCCTACATCTTTACCGTGAACATTTTGAAGAGTTTAAAAATGCCCGGACACTCGAAGTAAAGGATGAAGACAAAAAATATGTTGATGATCTTTTCCTTCTCACTATGAAACCGGTAATGTATGTCTGTAATGTTGATGAAAAATCAGCCATTACAGGAAATAAGTATGTAGAAAAGGTAAAAGAATTTCTTAAAGACAGAGATGCTGAAATTCTGGTTATTGCGGGTGAAATTGAAGCAGAAATAGCAGAACTGGAAAATATTGAAGACCGGCTGGCATTTCTGAAAGATGCAGGACTGGCTGAACCCGGAGTGGATAAACTGGTGAGAGCGGCCTACAAAATGCTCAACCTTCAGACATTCTTTACTGTTGGACCAATGGAGATCAGGGCCTGGACAATTAAAACCGGTATGACAGCGCCTAAGGCCGCAGGAGTAATTCATAGCGATCTTGAAAGAGGATTTATCAGAGCTGAGGTTATGAAATACAACGACTTTATTTCACTGGGTTCAGAGCATGCCTGCAAAGAAGCAGGGAAATTTTATATTGAGGGTAAGAATTATGTTGTTGATGATGGCGATATTCTACATATAAGATTTAACGTATAGATTATTTATGGTGAGACGTTTCCTGATAATAGTATTTTTAGCCGTTTTATCAGCTCTGAGATGCGAATCACAAAATATTAGTCTTGATGATAGGCTCCGCCAGATTATCAGTCACTATGGACAGGCGGAAGTCACCATTCCCTATACTGACAACAAAGCTATTGAGATACTTACAACCAATGTTTCAATTTTATCGGTTAAAGATAAAGCTGTTTATATTAGTTTGTCACCACTCACAGTAGAATGGTTTATCCTGCAAAAATATGATTACCAGATAGTAGAGAAGGTAAATGCTAAAAGTATCATCTCAGCTTTGAATCTAAATCAGGCTTTGCAATGGGACAGCTACCCCACATACACCCAGTACGATTCAATAATGCAAAGTTTTGCAAGGCTATATCCTGCATTATGCCACCTTGATACAATTGGAACAAGTATAAACGGCAAACTGGTCCTGGCACTCAAAATATCCCATAATGCGGCTTTAGTTGAAGAAGAACCCAGGGTATTTTACTCATCAACTATGCATGGTAACGAAACAGGAGGTTTTATCCTTATGCTTCATTTAGCTGACTATCTGCTTAAAAATTACACAGTTAGTAACAGGGTGAAAAACCTTGTCGATAACCTTGAGATATGGATTAATCCTCTTGCTAATCCTGATGGAACATATGGGACCGGCAATGATATTTCTGACCCTACCCGTTATAATGCCAACGGATATGATCTTAACAGGAATTTTCCTGATCCTATAACACCATATACTCCTCTGAATATTCAGCAGAAAGAGACTCTGGACATGATTAAATTTATGAGGAAGCACCGGTTTGTGCTATCAGCCAATTTTCATTCAGGGGAAGAGGTGGTTAATTACCCATGGGACAGGTGGCTGACAAAGTTACATGCGGATGATAATTGGTTTAGAATCATAAGCAGAGCTTACGCAGATACGGTCCATATTTATTCCGGGCCCGTCTATATGAGTTTTCGCAATAATGGAGTAACGAGGGGCGCTGACTGGTACCTGGTTTATGGTGGAAGGCAAGATTTTATAACTTCTGAGTTGCAGGGACGGGAGGTGACTATTGAGCTTGATGAGCAGTTTATTACACCAGCAGCCCAGCTGACCTTATTATGGCAGAATAACTGGCACTCATTGCTTGGATATCTCGAAAATGCTTTATACGGGATTCATGGATTAGTCCGGAATGTCAACACTCATGCTCCGGTACCGGCAAGAGTCTTTATTGAGGGACACGACAAAGATAGTTCCCAGGTTTACTCAGATACTCTCACAGGGAGTTTTGTAAGATTTCTGTCTCCCGGTTCATGGAATCTGACCTTTTCGGCAGTTGGTTACTGGCCTAAAACCGTAAATAATATCATAGTGACTTCCGGGAAAAGGACTGATTTGGTGGTTGACATGTCAACAATTTTTAATGTTATTGATACTACAAAATCATCAGTTCTTATTCTTCTCTATCCAAATCCGGCAAGAAATGCTATCAGGGCTTTACTTCCCGATATTATGACCGGGAAAATAAATGTTCGTATCATTAATCAGTCGGGTATGTTAATGTCAGATTACAACACTTCGGCCGTTAAGGGAATTCCATTATTAATTGATGTAAAATCATTTTCGGCAGGTATGTACACTGTTGTATGCTCTGTCCTTAATACTGGAATACGTTTCCATGGAAGGTTCGTGGTTATTAAATAATCTTCATCACTTGCTTCTGTAATTAATTCAAGTATTTTTGCACCTTATTTTCATTTAGGGGATTCTGGTTTATATAGAAATTCGGAAAACTGCGTTTATTAAATATGAAGAATAATCAGGTAGTGAAGAAAAGTTCTGCAGCAATCATTTTATTGATAACTGTTTTTTTAAAAATTTCTGGTCAGGGGGCATATCTTCCGCCTGATAAACCTCGTCTTGTAATTGGCATAGTTGTCGAAGAGATGAAGTATGATCAGCTTGAGAAGTTCAGGGACAGGTTAGGTGAGAACGGAATAAAAAGACTTATTAATGAGGGGACATACTTTAAAAATGCCTCTTATGGATATATGCTAACACAATCTGCTCCGGGTCATGCAACAATCGCAACTGGTGCCGAACCTTCATTTCACGGAATAACTTCTGATTACTGGTATGTACCGCTTAAGAATGAACTGATCAATTGTACCAAAGATTTAGGCGTTAATTCGGTAGGAGGAAGTTTTGAATCAGGTTTGCATTCACCTGTAAATCTCCTGGTATCAACATTTCCCGATGAGCTGGAGATGTCGACAAACAGGAAGGCAAAAGTTTTTGGAGTCGGCATGAGAGAAAGTTCTGCCATCTTTTCAGCCGGTCATGCCGCAAATGCAGCTTATTGGTTTGATAATACTACAGGAACCTGGATGTCCAGTACATATTATATTAATTCTCTTCCAACCTGGGTTAATGACTTTAATGCTATGAAGTTTTCAGATACTTATCTGAATTCGACATGGAACCTGTTAAGACCTGCAAAAGATTATATTGATTGCCTTCCTGATTCAAACAGTTTCGAAATGGGATTCAACAATATTAACTATTTCCCTTACGATCTGAAAAAGTTGAGATCGAAAGGAGGCTTCAATTCTAAAAATGATTACTCTCTGCTGAGAGAAACTCCATTCGGGAATTCTCTTACAACAAATTTTGCAATCAGACTTATTCAGAATGAGCGTTTAGGTAAAGATGATATAACAGATTTTATTTCAATTTGCTATTCAGCAACGGACTATATAGGCCATAGATTCGGACCATCATCAGTGGAGATGGGAGACGCCATTTTACGTCTCGACGATGATATTAAGAACCTTCTCACATTTATAAATGACAGTATTGGCAAAAAGAATGTACTGATCTATTTTACTGCAGCTCATGGTATATCTGAAATTCCGACGGTTCTGGAGATGAACCGGATCCCTTCAGGTTATTTTCAGCAGAACCAGGCATTGCAGTTGTTGAGAAGTTATCTGAATGCAATTTATGGAGAGGGAGACTGGGTAAAGGGTTATTCGGAAAGACAGATTTTCCTGAACAGGACATTAATTGAAGATGCACGCCTTTCGCTTGATGATGTACAAAAGAAAGTTGCCCGTTTCCTTGTTCAGTTTACAGGTGTTGAGGCTGCTTATCCTTATTCTGCTTTTGAAGCAAACGATTTCGGAAATGGCAATCTTAAGAGGATCATAAACAATTTCAGTCCCCAGAGATCAGGAGATGTTATAGTTACATTGAATCCTGGCTGGGTCGAAAAGGAAAGTGACTATGTGACTAACCATAATTCCCCCTATGAGTATGATTCTCATGTTCCGTTGATCTGGTATGGATGGACAGTTAACAAGGCTTCATTGACGCGAAAGGTGGATATGACGGATATTGCTGCCACATTATCAACACTCTGTAAGGTACCCTATCCTAATGCCTGTACAGGTGAACCAATGTTTGAGTTGTTCAAATAATGAATTTATCCCTTATCCTGCAAGCTTCAATTAGCAATTCGGGATTCTTTTCACAGCCATTACCAAGTATAATGAGATCGGCACCGGCATTGAAGATCTCTTCGACCTCAAAACTATTTTTTATACCGCCTCCAACAGCTAATGGCGTTGAAATATTTTCCCTTACTGCTCTCACAAGACTAACCGGTACAGGCATTGTTGCACCACTGCCGGCTTCCAGGTATATCATGTGCAGACCAAGCATCTCACCGGCCATGGCAGTAGCTACTGCAATGTCTGGTTTATCGGATGGAATTGCTTCAGTCTGACTGATATATTCCACAGATGTTTTGTTTCCGCAACTGATAAGTATATATCCTACTGACATGAGTTTTTCCTTTACATCTTTCAGGTAAGGAGCTGCAATTACATGATTTCCAATGAGTAATTCCGGATTACGACCTGAAATAAGTGACAGGAGAAGGATGACGTCTGCCTTATAAGTAAGTTGAAGAAGGTTGCCCGGGAAAAGAATGACAGGAATTGAACACATTTTCCTGATTTCACTTATCAGATTGTCAATACTGGTAAAAGTAAGGCTGCCGCCGGCAAAGATGTAATCTGTTTTGCTCTCAATTGCAGTTTTAATCACTTTTTGAAGCGAATCTCCTTTGGCTTTATCAGGATCCAGAAGCAAAGCAATGCTCTTTCTACCAGGGAATTTGTTTGTTTTCATTCTTGAATATTTTTTAATCTGAAGTCCGGTATCTGTCCCAAATAAGTTGGAGAAACAAACAGGATACTTCGTTGAGCTTGCTTCATTCAGTTGAGAGTAAGTTATTTTCTTTCTTCAAAATGATCCGGATCAATTATAAAGGTTTCATAATTTTTTTTTGTCCACACTATCGCATAATTATCGTATTTTGAATAGTACAGATCAAACGATTCATTAATTTTATTGGTATGAACCTGTCCCTTGATCTCTCCTGATTCTTTTACTATAAAAGGTTCAATTGTTATACTGTTTCTTATGCTGATCCCTTCTTTGTCACAGATCTTATAAAGAGCCTCTTTTGCACACCAGTGAATATACAGGTGATATCTTCGATCTTCTTTTTCTTTTGTAACTTTTTCCTTCCTGTTAATGAATTTAAATGCAAGAGCTGCTATGTTAGAGCTCATGTATTCCAGATCTATTCCCACCTTTTCATTTGTACTCAGCAGGATTGCTGTAAGCTTATGTGAATGGGATATACTGATAAACCTGGAACCATCTTTAAGGAATGGTTTATTATTTTTATTATAAACGATCTTTGCTTCTCTTCCAATAAGTTCAGAAAGTAATGCCCTTACGCTTAAAAATTCAAGTTTCCGGGAGTTACTGCTGAATCCCTTATATTTCTTCTTTTCATCATTATCCAGTAAAACAAGATCCAGAAGAGTATTCAGGTCCTCTTCTATCTTCCACACCCCAAGGATGGAGAACTCATTCAAATAATGTTTTGTAATACAACCCATAGGTAACTATAAGGTGTTATTATTTCCACTTCAGCGTTTCGATCAGATGTATGATATCCTCTCTGAAGAAATCAATTACGGGTGCCAATGAATCTGCATTTGGCTCAGCTGCAAAATATAGAGATCCTCTGAGGTAATGAGTAAGACTGTCGGTGACGTAAAACTCAACAGCTGAAGCAGTGTTCCCCTTTAAGTCATATAAAATTCCATAAACCTTATTTTCACGATTGCTGAAAACCTGTTCATTAATTGCGTCGGCTTTTGTAATATGGTATTTTACATTCAGCTGATAGCTCGCCTCCATAAGGCTGTCTAAATCATTATTAACATCCTTATATGTCAAATATATTTTGGCTTTATAGAATGGAAATTCAATATTAAACCAGCCTGGTTTTGATCCAATCTCTTCCTGAAAAGTCAGGTGTCCATATGCCGGATATTCGAATGATAAAGGAATCTTCCCGTTTATTCCGGTCTGATCATTGTATAGTATATATTGCCTTTTGGGGAGATCGATCCTGAAATGACCCTTTGGTTTTGGTACAGCAACCTCCCTGCAACCGAAAGAAGCGCTTAAGAAGATAAACAGTGCTAAGATACTAGTCCTTTTTAATTTCACCATCATTCTTATTTATTTCAACACGGATCTCTTTTATCCTTCTTTTGTCAGCAGATTCAATCCTGAAAACAAAATCCCCGAATTTTATAATCTGATCTTTCTGTGGAATTTCGCCAGTCAATTCAAGGATAAGACCGGCAAGCGTTTCAGATTCCCCTCTTATCTCTTCAAAAAGATCCTCTTCAATATTAACAACCTTACAGAAATCATTCAGTAAGATCTTGGCTTCAAATATATAGGTCTTTTCATCCAGTTTACGGAACAGCAACTGATCCTCATCATTTTCATCTGTTATCTCCCCGACAATTTCTTCCAGGATATCTTCAAGAGATACTATTCCGGAGGTCCCTCCATACTCATCAATTACTACAGCCATATGTATCTTCCTGGTTTGAAACTCCTTGAGAAGATCATTTATCTTTTTTGTTTCAGGTACGAAATATGGAGGCCGCAGAAGAGCCTGCCATTTAAAACTACCCGGATTATTTGTATAGGGAAGAACATCTTTTGCATATAGAATTCCCTTAACAGTATCGAAAGAACCTGAATATACAGGAATCCTCGAAAATCCGGAATTAATAATCACAGGAACAATTTTGTCAAATCCCGATTTGATATCAATTGCTGTCACATCCATCCTTGGGCACATTATTGCACTGACATTGATGTTTCCGAAATTCACAATCCCTTTAAGAATTTTTTCATCTTCCTGAAAGTTATCAGATGTTAGTTCAAGGGCATCGGAAAGGTCATCCATACTGATGTTCGACCGCCGGGTTCCTGTTCTTTTTTTAACGAATTTGGAGGAGAATATCAGCAAAGAGGTAACAGGCTGAAAGACTTTTTCCAGAATTGTTAACGGGTAGGCCATAAACAAAGCCAATGCAATATGATTCCGGGACGCATAAACCTTTGGCATGACCTCACCAAAAAAAAGAAGTAAGAAAGTAATTAATATAACATTTATAATGAATCCCAAAACGGGTTCGGACCTGAAATCAAATATTCTCGAGCTTAGAAATGCAGCCAGTAATACAATAGCTATATTGACTGTATTGTTTGCAACCAGCACAGTGCTCAGCAGTTTTTCAGGGTTATTGTATAGCTTCAGGATTGTTTGTGACTGTTTGTTCTTATTTGATTTTAAATTTTCAATATCCTTAGGTCTGAAAGAAAAATAAGCAACTTCAGAGGCCGACATCAGGGCTGAACAAATGAGAAGTGCAATAAGGATTATAAAACCAATAACTGATTTAAAATCAGGAGTATTGACACCAATACCTGAAAGTAGTATTAAGTATGAAAGTGGAAATACAGGTCCCAATTGAATTTCTATTAATAAATCTATCTAAAAAGGCAGATCATCTTCATTCTGAACATTGCCTGGCCGGTTGCCCATGCTAAAATCATCACTGTTTGTATTGCCTTTGTCAGACCAATTCCTGTTATTGTTTTCATTGGTTGACTGATACGAAACGGGTGGTTCATTTACCGCCGATCCTGAGTTTCCTTTGTCGTGTGGCTCACCCTTTGAAATATCTGTAGGAGCAGTTGCATTGCCAGCTGCTTGTTTTTTCTCAAGCAACAGTAAGGTATCTGCAAGGATTTCAGTTATATACTTATTAACACCTTCTTTATCGACATATGAACGGGTTTTGATTTTCCCGACTATATATACCTGTGAACCTTTTTTAATAGTTTTTTCGGCCACTTCGGCCAGGGCACGCCATAAAACAATATTATGCCATTCGGTTGAAGTTATTGTTTCTCCCTGTTGATTTGTATAAGTCTCGCTTGTAGCCAGAGGGAAAGTTGCCTTTGCTACACCCTTATCAAAATAGCGGATCACCGGATCTTTTCCGACATTACCGACAAGTATAACTTTATTGATTGACATGTAGTTATATATTTATTAAATATTCAATTTCCGGAATGTAAAGTTAATAAAAAAACCACTTTCTACAACCATAGTCAGGATTAATTGATTAAAACTCAATAAATCAATACTTTACGAATTGCTCTGTAATTTGTCATTCGCTCTAAATATATAAGAGCTTATTGTTATCATTTATCTATTTCATTGTATTTAAGGCATTAATAAATATTTAAATAAAAAATTATTATGTAAGTGTTTCTATTTAAACAAATAATATTTTTATATTTGCACAGTTGAAAAAACGAATACTCAAAATAATTTGTTGAATTTTAAACTTCACGAAAAATGACTAAAGCAGACATTGTTAATGAAATTGCCAAGAACACTGGTATTGAAAAGGTAACAGTACAGAAAACTGTTGAAGCCTTAATGGAAACTGTAAAAGATTCTATGGTAAAAGGTAGTAACGTTTACCTCAGGGGTTTTGGAAGCTTCATCGTCAAGAAAAGAGCCAAGAAAACAGCAAGGAATATTTCCAAGAATACAACAATCATTATTCCGGCTCACAATATCCCAGCCTTCAAACCAGCAAAATCTTTCATCACCAAAGTTAAATCACACGTTAAGAAATAATCCTCTATGCCAAGCGGTAAAAAAAGAAAAAGACATAAGATGGCCACTCACAAACGTAAAAAGCGTTTGCGGAAGAACAGACATAAAAAGAAGTAGCAGATCAGCAAGTGGTCAGTTGTTGTATATATTAAACCTAAAGATCTGATGGTCTTTAGGTTTATTGTATTTGGATGTCGGATGTGGCGGCAAATATATTAACTCAGATTAATATAGTGAAGTGGTAAACAAGGATTTAATCATTAATGTTAGTGATTCCGAAGTTTCTTTAGCGTTGTTGGAAGACAAGCAGTTAATTGAGTTAAACAAGGAAAAACGTAATGTTAAATTTTCAGTCGGGGATATTTACCTTGGAAAGGTAAAGAAGATCATGCCCGGGCTGAATGCTGCATTTATAAATGTAGGCTACGAACGTGATGCATTCCTGCATTATCTTGATCTTGGTGCACAGTTCCGAACACATAATAAATACTATCAGACAGCTCTTCAAAAACAGGGGAAAGTACCACCCGTTCACAAGTTCAAACCTGAACCTGATATTGACAAAGATGGTAAGATTACAGATGTTTTAACCACTGGTCAGACTGTGATCGTTCAGATCACAAAAGAGCCAATCTCAACAAAAGGTCCACGTCTTGCCTCCGAAATCTCTCTTGCAGGAAGAAACCTTGTCCTGATGCCTTACTCTGATAAAGTATCCATCTCTTCAAAAATTGAGAGTCTCGAGGAAAAAAACCGTCTTAAAACTCTCGTTCAGAGCATTAAGCCCCGTAACTATGGGGTAATAGTGAGAACTGTAGCAGAAGGTAAAAAAGTTGCAGTTCTTGATGCAGAGCTAAGGGAACTAGTCCAAAAATGGGAATCGGCTTTCACAACTGTAAGAAAGGATATAAAATCGCCAAAGTTGTTCATCGGGGAGATGAACAGAACTTCGACAATCCTCAGGGATATTCTTAATGTTACATTCAACAGTATTCATATCAATGAACCATCGTTGGCCGAAGATATCCGGACTTATATAAGAGGGATAGCCCCTGAGAAGGAAAAAATAGTCAAATTTTATAAAAGCACTCTGCCAATATTTGACCATTTCGGCATTAATAAACAGATAAAAGGTCTCTTCGGCAAGACGGTATCTTTCAAACATGGCGCTTACCTCATTATTGAACATACTGAAGCACTTCATGTTATTGATGTCAACAGTGGAAACAGATCAAGGTCGGGCAATGATCAGGAATCAAATGCCCTTGAGGTTAATATGGAAGCCGCAACTGAAATCGCCAGGCAATTGAGACTCAGGGATATGGGTGGAATTATTGTTGTCGATTTTATTGATATGCAATCGCAGGAAAACAAACAACAACTTTATGATAAAGTGAAGGAAGTAATGGCAAATGACAGAACCAAGCATAATATACTTCCTCTTACAAAATTTGGTCTTATGCAGATTACCAGGCAAAGAGTCAGACCTGAAATGAATATAGTTACAAATGAAAAATGCCCGTCATGCCAGGGAACAGGCGAAACTAAACCAACAATCCTTTTTACCGATGAACTTGAAAGAGGTCTCTCTTTTATTGTGGATAAAATTAAAACAAGAAAGTTAATTCTAAATGTTCATCCATTTGTGGCATCATACCTAAAGAAAGGTCTGTTGCCTGTTTTCAGGAAATGGAACTTTAAATATAAGGTCAGCCTTAAGATACAGGCAGTTACTTCATATCATATGCTCGAATATCATTTTTACGATCATTATGATAATGAAATAGATCTGGCCTGATCATGGCGCAGGGCATAGGGCGCAGGGCTCAGGGCAAAAATCAAAAAACTCATCAATTATATTCTCTGTGTAACTCTGTGGTATCTCTGTGTAACTCCGTATAAGTTCTTTTTTTATCTTTGTGAACCTTAGCGCATCCCGATAGCTATCGGGACTTTGTGTTCCTTAGTGGTAAAAAAACATTTAAGCACACAGTATCACAAAGTGAATACAAAGTAACACAAAGGGAAAATTGACACCATTAAATCAGTATTATAATGAGGAAATTTACACTTTTTATATCCTTCATACTTTTTACCTTATTTACATCTGCTCAGATTTATGACCCTGTCAAATGGGATTTCAGCTATGAAAAGAAAGGCGATAAGCAATATGACCTAATTTTTAATGCCACTATCGATAAGGGTTCTCATATTTATTCGATAGATATTCCAGCAGGGGGACCTATCCCGACATCTTTTAGTTTCGACACTCTTCAGGGTTATAGACTTTTAGGGAAAACTTTTGAAGTTACAAAACCGGTTGAAGTTCTGGATGAAGCGTTTGGATTTAAGATCAAAACCTTCAGCAATACTGCAGAATTCCGTCAGAAAATTACTGCTGTAGAATCTTCTTTTACCGTTAAGGGTGTTGTGAATTTTATGGCCTGTAATAATGCCACATGTTCTCCTCCAAAAGATGTTGATTTTTCTATTCAGATAAAAGACAATACTGAAAGTCAGATTATTGAAAGCAGCAATAATACAGCTGTTGATTCTGAACCAATAAAATCCAACAGGGGTTTGCTTAAGTTTTTTCTTATTTCTCTTCTCGCAGGGTTTGCCGGTGTTCTTACTCCATGTGTATTTCCAATGATCCCGATGACAGTAGCCTTTTTTTCACAAGGATCAGAGAACAGGAGCAAAGCTGTCTTTAAGGCACTGGTTTTTGGAATTTCAATAGTTCTGATATATTCATCACTTGGATTAATTGTTTCTCTTACAAGTGCCGGTGCAGGATTCGCTAATACATTGAGCACCCACTGGATTCCCAATATATTATTCTTTGCATTATTCATAATCTTTGCAACTTCATTTTTCGGTGCATTTGAGATTCTGTTGCCAAACAGGTGGGTAACGGGCGCTGACTCAAAGGTTGATAAAGGTGGCATCCTGGCAACATTTTTCATGGGATTAACAACAGTTATTGTCTCATTCTCATGTACCGGCCCTATTGTTGGTGCTCTTCTTGTCGAAGCAGCGAGTGGTGACGTCTTAAGACCAACTATTGGGATGATAGGGTTTGGTTTTGCATTTGCGCTCCCATTTACAATTTTTGCACTCTTCCCATCAATAATGAACCGGATACCCAAATCAGGCGGATGGTTAAACTCGATAAAAGTTGTTCTTGGGTTTATAATGCTGGCTTTCAGTATGAAGTTTCTGATGACTATCGATAGTGTTTATTCCCTTGGGATATTGTCAAGAAGTTTATTCATTGCTATTTGGATCGTTCTGTTCTCCCTTCTTGGTTTTTATCTCATGGGAAAGATCAAATTCTCACACGACAACGATCTTTCTTTCATTGGCACTTTCAGATTATTCCTGATAATCGCTGTATTTACATTTGTAGTTTATCTGATTCCGGGACTATTCGGGGCACCTTTGAAAGGAATATCATCATTTTTACCTTCTCCGGAAACTTCTGAGTTCAATCTTCCTAAAATGATAATGGAGAACAGAACTTATTCCGGTCTGTCTGTTCAATCAGCAGCAACTACCATTCTTTGTTCTAAGCCAAAACATGATGATATTTTTAATATGCCCCTTGGTCTTACAGGATATTTTGACTATAAACAAGGTCTTGCATGCGCAAAAGAACAAAACAAACCTGTTTTATTAGACTTTAAGGGACATGCCTGTGCCAACTGCAAAATTATGGAGGCCAGAGTATGGTCCGATCCGGAGGTGCTCAGAAGATTAAGGGACAACTTTGTGATAATTGCTCTCTATGTTGATGATAGAACTCAATTGCCTGAAAATGAATGGATAGTTTCTGCAATTGACGGTAAACAGAAAAAGACAATTGGTAAAATATGTGAAGATCTTGAAATATCGAAGTTTAAGACGAATGCTTTACCTCTCTATGTTATAGCTGATCATGAGGGCAATCCCCTGAATAAGCCAATGCCGACCAATCTGAATATTGAGGAGTATACAAAATGGCTCGATGAAGGTGTGGCGATATTTAAGGCTAAGAATGCTAAATAATTATAGAACTTGGATTGTTTAAGAAGTCCTTATTTTAACCACAAAGAACACCAAGAAGGCACAAAGGGCGCAAAGTTAAAACCATTCATTGAAATTCTTTGTGACCTTTGTGTAAAACCTTTGTGACCTTTGTGGTTAATGGATTTCATCACTCTTGACATCATATCAGAATTATTTAAGATAAATATTTCCTCGTGTGGCATCAATTTTAACTTTTGTAGTACCTGGATTTTTGCCAACAGTACCGTACGTCATGTACTCTTTTTTATCCTCATTCAGTGCTTTTTCCTCAGTTTTAATATTCTTATCGGGTAAAACAAGAAAAGCGTTTATGTGTCTGATGTCAAAGTTATAAGATGAGCCGGAATCAAATCTCAGAGAAATATCTGAATAGCCTGAATTGATATTTATAGCTTCAAACCCCTTCTCAACAAAGTCGGCATTAATACTTCCGTACTTTGTTGAAAGGTTTAACTCTTTCCGGATTGTATTCAACCTGTAATCTGTGAAGTAAGCATTACCCTGTAACGATTCAATATTCTCAATAAAAAATTTGTCTCTTTTTGATTCACTCCTGATCGATCCGGCTTTTTTAATATTATATTTTGAAGAGATGGAGTTTATTGATAAATCTTCAGTTTCACCTATCGAAATCTCAGAAAATGATGCATCAACAATACCTGATGTAATCGAATTGATCGTGGCATCGCAAAAGGACACGGTTATTGAAGATTTTTTCCCGAGAGAATTAGCCTTGAACGACCCGTTGGAAATAGAAATTTTAAAATCACCGGTATTATTTTCCATATAAACATCACCGTATTTATTCTCAATTTTAAGATTCAGATATTCAGGTATGTTAATGTAGTAATTGATCTCAATGTGGGAATCGTAGGAGATTATTTTATTTGTCATTCCTTTAAAACTTTCGAATAATATATTTATGTTCGATGTAAATTCTGTCTGGGCTCTTACTATATACTTTGAACCGGTAATTATAACATCAATTCCTTCAAACATCTTACTGAGTTTTGACCTGTCCTTCGCATATGCCTTAACTTCTGCTCTTATATAGGCTGAATCCTTATTCCATGGGGTAATCTGAATAGTCCCATACTTATTGGATACTTCAAGTGTAGTTTCATTGCTTACCGGCAAAGTTTTGATAAAACTTCTTGTTTCAGAATCGTTTTGTGCCGATAATGAACTGAATATGAGTAATATCAGGCTTGTGGTTATGATGATTTTATAGTTCATGGCTTTTCTTTTTTTCAGGATTGTTTTCATTTTCCTTTAGAATTGTAAGCATATCCTCAAGAAGGCGGATTTTTATTCTGTAGTTCTGAATCAATGCTTCCACTACCTCCTGGTTTGAAACATTATCTTTCAGATCTTTTTTAAGATCTGAACAGATACTATCTAATTGGGACAGGTCAGTATTGAGCTCTTTTTTTATTTCAGGGTTTTTTGTCAGCAATGGTGCTGCTTCCCTGTAAAGTGAGTTTACAAGAGTGCTATAGTAAATTTCTGTTTCTTTCAATTGAGGATTGACCTGTGAAAACACCTCATTGTTGTTTTTTCCCCTGTTCGAATCTGACCATCTGTGCTCCGGTTTGAAAAAAATTATTGCGGTTCCAAGAATAACAACAATCATCGCAGCAATGGATAGCCATCGTTTCATATACGATTTTTCCTTTTTTAATGACTTCCTGATCCTTTTCCATATATCTGAAGATGGACTGTACCTGTCCAGATCCTCCCTGTTCTTCCTGATATGTTCCTCAAGTTTTTCCATATAGTTAATTTTTTGAAAGTATATTTCTTAACTTTTCTTTAGCTCTGGAATACTGCGATTTTGAAGTCGATTCTGAAATACCCAGTATTTGTGAAATTTCAGAATGATCATAACCTTCCAGAAGATAAAGAGTCAGAATAATCCTGTAGCCATCCGGAAGCATTTCAATGCCTTTGAATATTTTTCCTGTGTCGTATGTAATATCTGCTTCTTCTTCATAAACTTCCGTTGGCAGGTTGTCACACAGAATCAGATCAATCTTCTTCTTCTTCAGGTGGTTTATACATTTATTAACCAGTATTTTTTTAAGCCAGGCACCGAATGTTGATTCAAATCTGAATGAATCAATATACCTGAAGCAATCAACAAATGTCTCCTGGAGAATATCCTCAGCATCTTCCCTGTTATTCAATATCCTGTATGCCAGGTTAAACATGGCTTTTGAATATTGGTTATAAAGCCTGTACTGAGCCTTGTTATTGCCCTTTCTGCACTCCTCGATTAAGGGAGCATTTATATAGATATTCAAATTATCCACCTGATAAGCTTACCTGGAATAAAGACAAGATGTTATAATAAGAGTTGCACTGGTTTGTCAAATCGCTTTAATTTTTTTTCTGACAGGTATTGCAATGAAGACAATAATAAGAATGAAAAGACTTATGAATGCAGAAGTCCATAGCAGATAGTCCCCATACTTAACATATGTAGTTATTCTGGTTTCGGGATGTATTTCTCCTTTCATCACAGTACGGGTCCACCAGTTTGTCTCCTCTATTCTCTTACCTCTGATATCAATTATGCATGACACTCCCGTATTTGCAGCCCTAACGACTTGTCGCCGGGTTTCAATTGCTCTCAGGGACGCATAGTAAAGATGTTGTTTGTAGCCATTGGTGTTTTTCCACCAGCCATCATTTGTAATTATAAATAAGGCTTCAGCGCCATTTTTAACATAACCTGTCACAAATTTTCCAAAAACAGATTCATAGCATATTATTGGTGCTATTTTCATCGAAATGCTATGATGTTCAAAGCAAACCCGATCCTGTTGAATACCATAACCCCATTTTGTACCTCCAAGATAAGGCAATATTCTGGTAATGAATCTGCCGGGACCGTTTGAAAACTGCATTTCGATACCCGGAACAAGTTTCGATTTATGATATATACTGATAGTATTTCCACTATCAATCTGAACTGCAGAATTGAAATGGTCATAATAGAGACCTGATGCATCAATTCTCCTTGCACTAATAGTCGGGGCATCTTTCATTGGAGGATAGAGCCTATACGTTACAAATCCGGTAACTACATTAATGCGAGGGTAATGTTCTATTATATCTTTAATCATCCTGACATATTTGTTATTTGTCATATCATCAAGGTTAACGGGATCATCAACAGTTGTTTCCGGAGTAATTATCCAGTCAGTTGTGTTTGTAATCTCAGCACTTGCAAGTGCTGTTACTTTTTTCAGCTGATCTTCGAAAGGTACAGTGAACTTTTCGGTATATGGATCTGTATTTGGCTGGATGATTATTATTTCTGACCCTTTACCCGTATTTTGTTTTATTGTAAAATATCTGGTCACGGAAATTGCTGTCGGAATAATAATTATTGCGAGCCAGATGATTAAAAAATATCCGTTTCTGCTTTTTTTTGTAAGCGAATTTACCAGAATTATTGTAAGGAAAAGATTGGAACATAGTATCCAGAGAGAACCCCCCGCAGTCCCGGTTACCTCATACCATTGAATAAATAAGATATCTTTTGAAAGCCCGTTACCCAGATTTATCCAGGGTGATATAATATTTATATTCAGGCTGATGTATTCATAACTCAGCCAAAATGTGATCAAAGATATAAAACCGGGAAGATTCCCTGCCCTCAGGCGTACAACATGTGCAAGCCATAATGCAAATGCCATTAGAAATGCCAATCCCATAATTACACAAATTGCTCCGGTAATACTGGCAACTCTCATCCAGCCAAGAGCTAAAATGCTGAAGATCACAAAACCCGGAAGAATGAGAATGAAAAATGTGTTTGGACTAAACCTTTTGGGATTCTCAAATAAATGATTTTCAATTATGAAAAATGGAATAAAAGCAACAAGCAGTATCAGACCGGAACACCAACCCGTCCATGCTAATCCTGAGAGAATACCTCCTATAACCGACAATCCTGCAAGGCTATATTTACTCATCTGAAATCACTTCCTTTTTTTTAAAAAAGTCAGGTCTGTTAATAATAAATACTCCGGCAAAAATAAAAACAACTGAGATAATCATTGAAGAGGAAAAATGTTCATTATCTGCAAATCCCCAGAGTGTAGCTACTATAGGAATAAGATATGTAACCATGGACCCAAAAACCGGTGAAGTGTCTCGTATCAGTACATAAAAGATTGCAAGAGCCGTTGCAGTTCCCAGTATCGCAAGTATCCCTATAAAACAAAGATTCCTGATCCAGTTTTCTGTCTGCAGAGGTGTTGAAAAATCTGAGAAGAAGAGGTAAATGATTGCCGGAGGGCTTGATACAAAGAAAGAGAGTGCGGTTATTTTGAATCCGTTTATCCCTTTTACTTTACTTACTTCATTTGAACTGAGTCCATACATAATTGTGGCAAGTACTACCAGCAGTCCGTATAAATTGAAAGTGAGTGATCCGGAATAGAGTAATCCTGCCGCTCCAATCAGGCCAAGTACTATTCCACCAATCTGGGTCTTTATTGCCTTCCTTTCATAAAAAGCTACTCCAAGTACCAGTGTAAAAACCGGACTCAGGGAATTCAGCATTCCGGCAAGGGAACTGCTGATCCTGGTTTCTGCTAGCGGAAAAAGAAAGGCAGGGATTACACTGCCGAATAATCCGATTAATAATAATGAGAGAATATTAGTCCTGGTCAGATATTTTAAATTTCTTAAGGCAATTGGCAGCAGGCATAAAAAAGTTATCGTTATTCTCAGGGAGCCTACCTGCATAGATGAGAAGGATTCAAGCCCTTTTTTCATCAGGATGTAACTTGTTCCCCATATCAGAGATAAAATTCCAATGACAAGCCAGTGCCAGATTTTTCTTTTTTCAGCCATACTAAAATAATTTCCAAAAATAGCAGAAGAATCATAGTCTTTACCGGATTAACTATAATATTAATGCATTTCCGTGGTAAATAAACTTATTATATTTGTTTCTCATATTCAGGAAAGATGATTCCGGCTATAGAAATACTTCTGAAAGGAATAATTCTTGGGTTAACAGTTTCAGTGCCATTAGGCCCCATCGGTATTATATTGATTAACAGAACAATTAAAAGAGGTATGCTCTCCGGATTCTTCTCCGGACTTGGACTCGCTACTGCGGATACATTGCTCGCAGTTTTATCAGCATTAGGATTTACTGTTATTATCAGCTTTATAAATTCGCAGAGATTCATTATCTCTATAATTGCGGGATTAGTTATTATAGGAGTAGGGCTGAAGGTATTTTTATCTTCGTTGCATTCTTTTCCGGTGTACATTTCAATGGAAACGTAAAACCGGAACAGGTACCATTTCTTCTTATGCCCGGTGTGTTGATCGGAACTATTGCCTGGTGGTTTTTTCTGAGCTATTTTGTAAGCCGGTTTAAAAAAAATATAAGGCTCCGGGTGATTGTAAGAGCAAATAAGATTGCAGGAATTCTAATAATTGTTATCGGAGTAATTGTCATGTTAAGCGTCTTTACCACTCTGAAACTGTAGTTTGTCCAATGATTGGCTGATCTTATGAAAATGGGTATTTTCCAATTGCATTTTTTTGCATTGTTAAAATAGGTTAAACAGACAGTAAATTATTAACGCGGGTCTCATTTTAATTATCTTGCGATTGAAATCAACATTAAAAAAGATGAGAATATTCATAAACATTTTATTCGTCGCTTTCTTTTTGACAGGATGTAGTAATAAAGAAGAACAACTGATTAAAAGGGCAGATAAAATTCAGACCTCAATTCTGACAGTGGATACTCATTGTGATACTCCGATGGAATTTTCAGATCCGGGATTTGATCTGGGAGTAAAGAATGATGATGGATGTGTTGACTTCCCCAAAATGATTGAAGGCGGACTTCATGCTGAATTCTTTGCCGTATTTACCGGGCAGGGCCCAAGAAACGACTCAACCTACAACAAGGTTCACCAAAAAGCACTTGATATTTTCGATGCATTACTTAAAAATGTTGAGAAAAATTCTAAAACTGCTGAAATTGCAACCACTCCGGATGATGCATACAGATTGATGAAAGAGGGAAAAATCGCTGCGTTCATCGGTGTTGAAAATGGTTATCCTATCGGCAAAGATCTGACAAGAATAAAACAATATTATGATCTGGGTGCCAGATATATAACCCTGGCTCATACGAAGAATAATGACATTTGTGATTCATCAACTGATCCCGCTGGTCCGGAAAACGGTGGTCTTTCTCCTTTTGGAAAAGAAGTAGTTCAGGAGATGAACCGGCTCGGAATGATGATAGATATTTCTCATATTTCTGACAAATCTTTTTACGATGTTATTAAAGTCACAAAAGCACCTGTTTTAGCTTCTCATTCCTCATGCAGGGCATTGTGTGGGAGCCCCAGAAATCTTACTGATGATATGCTGGTAGCACTAAAGGAAAACGGGGGTGTAATTCAGATCTGTATTTTAGGAAATTATCTTAAAACTCCGGAGCCCAATCCGGAATTGGATTCAAAGCTAAAAGAACTTCATGACAGGTATGGAGATTATAATGCCCTTTCTGATTCCATGAAAAAAGTGGTTCGCAAAGAATACAGGGATATTCAGAAATCATATGAAAAGCCTGCTACTGTCAAAGATGTCGTGGATCATATCGACCACGTAGTTCAGGTAATCGGAAGTGACTATGTCGGCATCGGAACTGACTTTGACGGAGGAGGAGGAGTGGAGGGTTGCAGAACTGCCTCAGAGATGAAAAATATAACAATTGAACTGCTTCGTCGCGGATATTCAAAGTCAGATATTACAAAAATCTGGGGTGGCAATGTAATGAGAGTATTAAGGAAAGTGGAAGGAATGGCTCAAAATCCGGTACCCACACCTAGTTAAGTACGAGGCAAAATTCAATAATTCAATGCTTTACTCTTGAAAACCGGAGCGTATTCAATATCCAGTCGGGAAGAGATTTATCAGGGTCTCTTTTTCGCAGATCAAGGTACCATCCAAGTTTCTTGAGTATTGGCACTTTATGTGTTTCAACAAATTCGATAAGTGTTCCGTCAGGATCCTGTATATAAGAGAAGTGACCGGCTGCTTCACCCATATCGAAACTGTTTCCCTCATTGCTCTTTTTACTGTCGACGGTAAAGGGAAATCCTTTACTTTCACAATAGTTTTTCAATTCGTCCATCCCATGCATATCATAGCACAGGTGAATAAAACCCGGGTCGCCCCAGAACCGGCCCTCATATGTCTTTTTACCAGGAATTCCGGGAGTGCAGATGAGTTCTATTTCGCTGTTTCCCAATACTTTACTGAAGGCGCCAGTAAACGATGTTGATCTCCTGAGAAGCATCCTGCGGCATTCTATATTTCCACCCGGGAGGTCTGCAAGGTCGGTGAATATACCTGTTCTATCATAAATAACCTCATCGTAGCCAAGGATATCGCAATAGACAATTTTTGCCTTATCAATATCTGATACTCCTATAATTGCGCCATAGGAACCACCCGTACATTTTTTCTCATCACGGAACCAGTCGCTTGCTTCCACGAGCTGGAAGATATTCCCGTAAGGATCTTTCATGAAAAAAGTCCTTTTACCCGATGGATCTTTCGTTGCCTCTACAGGTGCCGGAATCCCGTTCTTTTGAAATAGTGCCAGAGTACTGCAGATGTTCTTTGCTTTCATTTTACAGGCAATGATACCAAGATCACCGATCCTGATCTCCTCTTTAATTTTTACGGGCTCTCTTCCTTTATACTGCCATATTTCGAATCCCCCGCCACTTTGAAGGTTAAGCGCCAATACGGCGTGTCTGCTTCTTGGCTCTCCTCCTGTATATGGAAGCATCAGCCTGGCTTCTGCCTCATCTTCGAAAATTCGGCAATCCATACCAAACTGTTTTCTATACCATTTCCAGGCTTCTTCAACGTTCGTGACGCCAATCCCCATTTGCTGGATGCCGCTAAGTATGTATCCTTTCATTTTATATACCATTTTAATAAGTTAAGTTAAAAGTGCCTAAAGTGCCTAAAGTGCCTAAAGTACTTAGAGTTTTTATCAATATGACGAAATTCTTTTTTTTAACTTTTGGCACTCCAAACTCTAGGCACTCCAAACTTCACATGGATTTTACCTTATCTGCAATTCTGAAGAACAGC